>ENA-OQVM01000067-OQVM01000067.1-marine-metagenome-genome-assembly--contig:-NODE-67-length-149993-cov-29.433329_pt1 | contig 149993 bp, 143 predicted proteins | sample MGYA00237776_ERZ505498 | MGnify/ENA primary metagenome ERZ505498 (study PRJEB26159, sample SAMN06265151) | marine metagenome | isolation source: Helgoland LTER site | place: Germany:Helgoland, sampling...
TGGTGGGACGTCACGGACTTGAACCGTGGACCAAAGGATTATGAGTCCTCTGCTCTAACCAACTGAGCTAACGTCCCAATCCAAGCGACAGATTGTAGCGCGCCTAGCAAGTATGATCCCCGCCATGAAAATGAAACCCAAAACCCTCGGCTGGATCGCCGCCGCGATCACCGTGACGATTTGGACGTCCTTCATAGTCATTGCACGCGCCTCAGCGGCCTACAACCTCAACCCGCTGGATATTGTCTTTCTGCGCTTCTTTGGTGCGGCCGTCGTCTTACTGCCCTGGGTGCTGTTCAGCGCCCGTAAGCCCTCGCAAACGCCTCGTTCATTCTTTGGCTTGTCTCCGCTACCCTGGACCACGACGGCGGTCACGGGCATCTTGGGCGGTGTTTTGTATGCGTCACTCACCTACAGCGGCTTCTTCTTTGCACCGGCGGCGCACGCGTCCGTGCTATTGCCTGGCTCCCTGCCACTGTGGACAGCCGTGCTGACTGTGTTTGTGCTGAAAGATCATATTTCGCGCTCTCGCACGATTGGTCTTTTTTGTATTTTTGGCGGCGGCTTATTGGTTGGGGGAGCAAGTCTGCTTGCCGCCTTCGATGGCGGTGACATCTGGAAGGGTGACTTGCTGTTTATTTCAGCGTCCGCGTGCTGGTCGGGTTACGCCGTTTTTGTCCGTCGCAAAGGCCTCGGCGCCATCGACGCCACGGTTTCCTTAACGGTGTTTTCAGTCTTCACGTTTTTACCCATTTATGCCGCGCTGGCGTGGGGTGGGATCGTGAGTAGCCGCTTGGCAACCGCCCCGGTTGGTGAGCTGGTGTTTCAAGCACTGTATCAAGGCGGTGGCACCGTGGTGGTTGCCGGAGTTTGTTTCAACCTGATGGTGAGGTACTTTGACCCCGTTCGCACGACCATGCTGACATCGGTTGTTCCCGGCCTATCGGCTCTTGGTGCGGTTATCTTTTTAGATGAGCCGCTTTACCTGAACCTGATTCTCGGCTTGGCGCTGGTGACTACCGGTATTTTGATTGGCGCGCGAAAAGCCTAGCCCTAGCCTGCCCTCCCCGCGTGGGGGCTTCACTTCCCTTGGCTGAGCGCCAAACCGACCATTTTTGAGGTGATGTCCACCACCTGAATCATGCGCTCGTAGGGCATGCGCTGGGGGCCAATCACACCCAAGGTTCCTAAGACTTGGCCGTTCACTTCGTAGGTGGCGCTGACCACCGACACGTCTTGATAAGGAACGCGGTCGCTCTCGCCACCAATAAAGATGCGCACGCCGTCGGCACGGTCCGACACGTCTAGCAGCTGCATCAGTTGCGCCTTTTGTTCGAAGAGGTCATACATACGTCGTAGGTTGTTCAGGTCAGCAGAAAACTCGCTGACCGAGAGCAAATTACGCTCGCCAGAGATAACCACATCGCCCTCCTCCTCGGCAGGGTCGTTGCCTGCGGCGACGGCTGCTTGCATGAGCTCACCAATTTCGCGGCGTAAGGAGTCCACTTCGCTGCGCAGGCGCACCCGAACTTCGTTCATAGTGAGCCCGGCGTAGTTGGCATTCAGAAAATTGGCCGCCTCTATCAACTCGCTCTGGGTGTACACGACCGGCGTGTGAATCACGCGATTTTGTACATCACCATCTGGCGACACAATAATAATGAGCACCCGGCGCTCAGACAGCGCCAGAAACTCAACGTGCCTAAAGATCGAATTACGCTTGGGGACCACGACCACACCCACAAACTGCGACAAACTCGACAACATCTGCGCGGCGCTATTGATGATTTTTAGTGGCTGGTCCGGGCTAAGCTCCTTGGGCAGCGTTAGCGACATGCCGGCCGTGTCGGGGCTCATCGTGAGCATGGTGTCTACAAATAGACGGTAGCCTTTGGATGTGGGGATGCGCCCAGAGGAGGTGTGTGGGCTGGTGACCAGCCCCAGCTCCTCCAAATCACTCATCACATTGCGAATTGTCGCGGGCGATAAATCAAGGTCATTGGCCTTGGAGAGCGTGCGTGATCCCACCGGCTGACCGTCCGCAATGTAACGCTCAACCAACGCCTTCAGCAACAATTTTGACCGCTCATCTAACATCAGGTTATTGTACGAATACCGCTCCGGGCTATGTTGTAATTTACAGACCATGAATCCAAGCTCAACCGTTGCCACTGCAGGCGGCAAAACTGACCTTCCCAAGCGTTTCCACCATGTGGGGATTGTCGGGAAGTTTCAGACCGCTGGCTCACACGAAGATATTTTTAATCTGGCTACTTTTTTAGTGAGCTTGGGGATCGACGTCAGTTTAGAACGAGAAACGGCGTTAAACACCGGCATTACAGATTTTTCCACTATAGACGTGGATGTCATCGGTGAACAATGTGATCTGGCCGTGGTGGTTGGAGGTGATGGCACGCTGCTGGGCGTTGGGCGCCGCCTGGCCAAGCACGGTGTGCCCATGATCGGCGTCAATCAGGGGCGCGTGGGCTTTATTACCGACATCGCACTCACCGACTACCGAGAGGTGCTACCCCCCATGCTGTCCGGCGCTTACGAGCACGAGGTCCGCGGCATGATGCAAGCACAGGTTTGGCGAGACAACCACTGCGTATTTGAAGCCAGCGCGCTCAACGACGTGGTCGTCAACCGCGGCAGTACGACGGGCATGATCGAGTTACGCATAGAGGTGAATGGTCACTTCGTTGCCAACCAACGTTCGGATGGCCTGATCATTGCGTCACCCACGGGCTCCACCGCGTACGCGATGTCGGTGGGTGGCCCGATTGTTCACCCCAGCGTCGCCGGCTGGGTGGTGGCGCCGATTGCGCCGCACACCTTATCCAACCGGCCTATCGTGTTGCCTTTTGAGTGCGAGGTAAGCGTTGAGCTTGTGCGCGGACTGGAGGCCAATGTCAATTTCGATATGCAGTCGCTCACCAGTCTCATTAAAGGGGATCGAATTAAAGTGTGTGCGGCCGAGCAAGGTCTTAGACTCCTGCATCCACAAGGCTGGAGTTACTTTGATACGCTTCGAAAAAAACTGCATTGGAATGAAGGCAATCCCTAGCCCCTTGCGTGCCTGCAACATCAAGCCTCACCCTCTCATCGCCTTGCCTGTCATTAACAACCCACCGTCTTACCGCCCCAAATGAGCCTTCGTCGTATTTCGTTGAAAGACTTCGTCATCGTCGAGGCATTGGATGTTGACCTCTGCGATGGCTTCACCGCCCTAACCGGCGAGACCGGCGCGGGGAAATCGATTTTGATCGATGCCGTGCAAATTGCCCTGGGTCAACGCGCGGAGGCCTCGGTGATTCGTCACGGTGCCACTCGCTGCGAGATAACGATTGAGCTGAGCAGCACGCCCGCGCTGGCCGACTGGCTGACCCGCAATGGGTTTGACGATGCCAGCGGATCGACGATACCCGCCGAACTGACGCCGGCGCTGATGCTGAGGCGTCAGATCGACAACCAAGGGAGAAGCAAAGCATGGATAAACGGCTCTCCCGCGACCATGACGCAATTGCGAGAAGTCGGTGATGCGCTTGTCGACATTCACGGTCAGCACGCTTGGCAAAGCCTGAGCCGACCGGCCTCGCAGCGCGAACTACTCGATGGTTATGGCGGCATTGACACGGCACGGCTCAACGGGCTTTGGCAAGCGTGGCGTGACAGTGAGGCCAAGCTTGCGCGCGCACGTGATCGTCAGGCCAGTCTGGCGCAGGACACGGAACGCCTGACTTGGCAGATTGGTGAACTCGCCAAGCTCGCGCCTCAGCCAGATGAGTGGCAGACCCTTAACGCAGACCACAACCGCATGTCGCATGCGCAAGCCCTCATGGACGCGGCGCAAGTGAGCGCACAGGCCATAGATGATGATGAGACCAACGCCAGTGGGTTGATTCACATAGCGGCAACGGCGTTGGAAAAGCACACCCACATCGAACCCCAATTTGTCCCTGTGGCTGATTTGTTGCGACAAGCACAAGCCCTCATTGAAGATGCCGCACACAGTCTGCATTTGTACGGACGCCATACCGACCTAGACCCTGCCGGCTTCCAAGCCCTTGATGACCGTGTCGCCTTGTGGCTATCGCACGCGCGCCGACTCAAGTGCGCACCCGAAGAGCTACCAGAGCGCCTGTTGGCTTGGGAAGCCGAGTTGGCCGCCCTGAACGACGCAAGCGATCTGGCGACACTCGCACAACAGGTTTCGGATTGCCTCGATGCCCTGCTAAAAGAAGCAAAGGTCATTCGCAAGAAACGCACCGTGGCCGGCGCAAAGCTGTCCAGCGAGATCACCGCAGCCATGCAGACTTTGGGCATGGATGGCGGCCGTTTTGAGGTGGCGATGCAGGCCTTGGACACACCCCAACAGCACGGAATTGACGACTTGTCATTCTTAGTTGCAGGCCACCCCGGCACGCCGCCCCGCCCCGTAAACAAGGTGGCGTCAGGGGGTGAGTTATCGCGCATTGCATTAGCGATAGCGGTCTGCACCAGCCGCTTGGGGACGGCACCCACGCTGATTTTTGATGAGGTGGACGCCGGCATTGGCGGGCAAGTTGCGCAAACAGTAGGACAGCTCATGCGCCAACTTGGTATGGATAGGCAGGTGTTGGCGGTGACACACTTGGCGCAAGTTGCTGCCAGTGCAGACCAACATTGGGTTGTGAAAAAAGCGCGGGCCTCGGACAAGACCGTGAGTGAGGTCGAGGCGGTTAGCGCAGACGCGCGAACCGTGGAAATCGCGCGTATGCTAGGCGGAGATATCCACTCAAAAACCTCACTGGCGCACGCCACTGAGATGCTGGCTCAAGCGAGTGCCCGATGACCCCAACCACGCAAACAACCACGCAAACAAGTACGACCACGCCGAACGACGCCTCGACACGCGACGCCCTTGAGGTAGTCGTGTTGACGGGGGTCTCGGGCTCAGGTAAGTCGGTAGCGCTTGCGGCGCTCGAAGACGCAGGCTATTTCTGCGTCGACAACCTCCCGCCCGAGTTGTTAATGGACTTAGTGGCTTTAGAGAGAAAAAACAAAGCCCGCAAAGTAGCGGTTGCCATGGATGCACGCAGCGCCACGGGCCTCCCCGCGCTGCCCGAGCATCTTGCGCAACTCAAGGCGCAAGGGGTGGCGCTGGTGACTATTTACTTGGAAGCGACGACCGATGTGTTGGTCCGGCGCTTCTCCGAGACCCGCCGTGCACATCCGTTACTGACAGACGCCTCGGGCGACAACGCGCAAAGCGTGCTGGTGGAGGCCATTCAACTTGAGCGCGAGTTGCTGAGCGACTTACGAGACCAAGCACACATCATCGACACCAGCCAAAATTCGGCTGCTGGCTTGCGCACGCAGATCAAGACATTCCTAGCCAATGACGTCCCATCTTCGGGCTTGGGCTTGGGCTTACGTTTGCAGTTTGAGTCATTTGCGTTCAAGCAAGGGGTCCCAATGGATGCCGACTTTGTATTTGATGTTCGTATGCTCCCCAACCCCCATTACGAACCGACGTTGCGCGCGCAAACCGGGCTAGATGCAGACGTCATAGCCTACCTGTCGCAACAAGCGGCGGTATCAGACATGCGGGCTCATATCACCGCATTTTTGCAAAAGTGGCTGCCTGCGATGGCGGCCGACCACCGCGCTTACGTGACGGTTGCCATTGGCTGCACGGGCGGCCAGCATCGGTCGGTCTACTTGGCACAGACACTCAGCGCTGATTTCTCAAGCGACTGGTCCACGCAAGTCCGCCACCGCGAACTAGAAAAGCGAAAGCCAGGGCACTAATTACTGCCCGATAAAGCCTTGGTGTTGAAACCACTTTTTAAAGGGTGCTGGTAAGGCGGCCTGAGGTAACGCATGGCGCGGGACCCACGCGCCTACAGGCGCAGATGGGTGAACGGTGCCGGATACGCGCACCGTGACAGGCGTCAGGTGCAAGTCCTTATGCGTTAACACGTGCTTGAAACTGGCGGCAGTCTCCTGCACAGCGCCATCCGCGTGGCGCGTTATCCATTGCGCCACATCCGCTTCGTTCTCGAACAAGGGCGGCGCCTGCATACCCGCCCAAACGCCCTGTTGTGGGCGTGTCTCTAGCCAAACGGCATCGGGGGAGACCAACAGCACCCACGTCCACCGCTCGACCCGGCGTTTGAGCTTTTTCCCTTTCACAGGAAACGCCGTGGTGCGCTCCTGCGAATAGGCCGCACACATGGACGCCACTGGGCAACGCGCACAGGCCGGCGCCCGCAACTGACAGACTGTGGCACCCAGATCCATCAGCCCTTGTGTGTAGGCTGGCATCGCCTCGCTTAACGGTCGCGTTAGCTGCGCCAAACCCTGGTCTAGCAACTGCTGGCCAGCCAAGTGCAATGCCCGACTCTGCGCGGTCACGGCCAAGTCGCCATCAAAGGCTAGCAAGCGCGACAGCACCCGCTTCACATTGCCGTCAAAGATGGAGATGGGCTCGGCAAAGCAAAAGGAGGCGATGGCTGCTGCGGTTGAGGGACCAATGCCTGGCAAGCGCTGTAAGTCCCGCATCGTACGGGGGAAAACGCCGCCGTACTCAGCGACGACCATTTGGGCGCAGCGGTGTAACAAACGCGCCCGGCTGTAGTAACCCAGCCCAGCCCATAACGCCATTACCGCCTGTTGTGGCGCCTCCGCTAGCGCGGCAACGGTTGGGAAACGATCCATAAACCGATTGAAATAGTCGATCACGGTGGCCACCTGTGTTTGCTGCAGCATGACTTCAGATAACCACACGCGGTAGGGGTCACGCTGTTGTTGCCACGGTAGGTGGTGGCGACCATGCGCCAACTGCCAGCTCACCAACGTCGACGCAAATGCCTCATGACCAGGCCGCGTGGCGTTCACCGCTGGCACCCCACGCAGTAATACGTTGCGCGCTGTCCTTGTACGATGCGTCTAATGGGTCTGGCACACACTTGGCAGGGCTCGGACGCTCGCCCATAGACCTGAGATGCGTTTTGAAACAGGCCGTGCTCTCCCTGTGCGTTTTTGAAGTCCTTGAGGGTTGTGCCGCCCATCTGAACCGCCTTCTCCAGCAACACCCGGATGACCTTATGCAAGGTCTTGAGGCGTGACACCGCCACATCGCAAGCGGGGCGCGTTGGGTGTATGCCTGCAAGGAACAAGGTCTCAGACGCGTAAATGTTACCCACGCCAACGACCACATCCCCCGCCAGCAAGGCTTGCTTGATGGGGGCGCGGCGCTTGCGCATGGCAGCCACAAAAACGTCAACATCAAAATCGTCACCTAGTGGCTCGACACCCAAGTGACCCAGTAGCTTGTGCGCAATGGGCGCGTCCAAACTCTGCGCGAAGACAACGGCACCAAATCGTCTGGGATCGGTTAGGCGCAGATGACCGCGATGGGTGCTCATGTCAAAGTGATCGTGTGCGGCAGGGGCTCCCAACAAGCGGCCGGGCGGCGTGAAGGCCAAGCTACCGGACATGCCCAAGTGAATGAGCAACACCCCATCGGTGATGTGAAGCAGGAGGTACTTACCGCGCCGACCGACAGATTCGATGCGCCGCCCACACAAGTCGGCGACCCCACACCCCAGTGGCCAGCGTAAGGGCTTGCCCATGCGCACGTCCAGAATATCGCCGCCTGTGATGGCTTGCGCAAAGCTGCGCCGTGTGACTTCGACTTCTGGGAGTTCGGGCATAGCAAAAGATGTAACTATTGGTAACTGGCGGCACCGCGCACAAACGCGGTGACCTGAAGCGGGATCGCTTATTATGGGGATATTAAAACCGATAGGCTCCCCAAGGGTATTGGCACAAGCGACCCCGTTGTGCCCACGCCTCCCTATATATTTGGCACATGGCTAACTCCTTCCTGATCGCTCCTCCCAGTGGCACGTTGCGCACCGTTCGCTTGAGCGCGGGCGTTTGGCCCAGCATCTGGTCGGGGTTGGGGTCAGGATTGGGCCTGCGGTTGGGGTGGGTGCTGTTGGGTGCAGCGCTAACAAGCTCCGCGTGGGCGTCCGACCCGCAACAGGACGCGACATCCGCTAAAGACCAGCCGGAAGACGCACAGGTGGTCATGAACTCAACGCTGGATGACCGCCTGTTCTATCAGATACTGGCTGGCGAAATTGCGGCGCGAAACAACGAGGTCACACTGGGCTTCCGCTTTTTATCCGCCGCTGCAAAGAGCAGTGGCGACGCTTTGTTATACGAGCGCGCCATACAAATGGCGATTCAGGGAGGCTCTGGCGACGCCGCTTGGGGGGCCGCCTCTCAGTGGGTCAAGGCAGAACCGAACAGCCTGAAAGCCCAGGCCATGCTGCTGCGCGTCGCAATTGCCACAAAGCGCAGCCAAGGTATATCCGACGCCCTTACACGCATTATTTCGATTGGCAACGACGCGGAAAAACGCGACCTCATTCGTGCAATGCCATCGACGCTCAAGCGCCTTCCTAGCGAACTGGCCACGCAAGCGGAGGCCATTGCAGACGCCAGCTTGACGCAGGTGAAAGCCGATCCACGCTTCGCATCATCGGCTTGGTCAGCCATTGGTTTTTTACGACTGCAAGCAAAGAATAAAGACAAAGCGCTTGATGCACTTAACAAGGCACGCAGCAACGATGTCGCAGACATTGATACGGGCCGCTTGGCCTTGGCGCTCTTTGAGCAAGGTGCCAGCGGGGCCGAGCCGGTGGTTTTAGCGCATATTGCGGCACAGACTAATGACCCAAAGCCCCGGTTTCAGTACGCAAGGTTGCTCTATTTAGAAAATAGAACCACCGCTGCCCTCGCCCAACTCAACCAAGTTCTACTGAGCGCGCCCACATTAGTGCCCGCTTGGTTACTGAGCGCTCAGATTTATCACCAACAAGCCGACTTTGACAAAGCGCAAGCCAATGCCAAACAGGCATTGATATTGAATGCGCAACAACGTGCAAGCGGCCAGCAAGGGCGGGCGGACACCTATGGGCGACAGGCGAAATTGCTATTAGCCGATGTCGCCCAGGCAAACGGGCTTTGGGCTGAAAGCGGTCGTTGGCTGGACGAGGTGGGGGCAGAAGATGAAGCCGTGCTTTACCGGCGTGCCGTGCTGCTGGGCAAGCAAGGCCGCGAGGACGAGGCCATTGCGCTGATCCAAGGACCCGCCCTTACGGAGTCGCCAGCAGAGAATGCTTCAGATGCGGATGCGGATGCGATCAAATCACGCATGCAACTCACCGTCCGCTTGCTTCGCGAATTCAAACGCTTAGACGATGCCTACCTGGCGACCCAGGCAATGATTGCGGCGTTTCCAGACGATGCCGAGTTGCTTTACGGTCAGGCCATGCTCGCCGACCAATTGGGTCGCCCTGCAGAGATGGAGCGTTTGTTACGCGAACTGATACAGCGCGAGCCAGATTACGAGCACGCCTACAACGCCTTGGGTTACTCGCTAGTGGACAGAGGGGAGCGCCTGCAAGAGGCGCAAGCACTGATTGAAAAAGCCTTAACGCTCAGCCCCAACGATCCGCTCATTACCGACAGCTTAGGCTGGGCCTACTTTAGGCAAGGCCGATTGGACTTGGCAGCACAGACCCTCGAGCGCGCGTATGCCATCAAGCAAGATCCTGAGATCGCAGCCCACCTCGGTGAGGTGCGATGGGTGCAGGGCAAGACGGCTGTTGCGATCCAGCTGGTGCGGGAGGCGATCGCGAGGTATCCCGATAACGCTGTTCTCAAGGCCACCGTCAAGCGGTTGGGTATGCCGCTGCAATGATCTGTATCCATCGGGTGCTTAGGGCGCGCTTAGGTACCCACTTGCCGTGGTTACTGGTTTGCGCGGCGACGCTGGTCGGCTGCGCCTCGGCGCCCAAACCCCAACACCCAGAAGATGGTGCATGGCATGGCAAGCTCTCCGTAGTGTTGGAGACGACGCCCCGTCAGCGCCAACGCGTGGACTTCGACCTCTACGGCTCTGCGAACAGGGGCGAACTGCATCTGTTGTCGCCGCTGGGCACCACGGTAGCCCAAGCGACGTGGGCCCCCGGTAAAGCGACCATACGCAAGGGCAACGAGGTCGCCGCGTTTGACAGTCTGGATGCGTTGAGTCGCGAAATGCTCGAAGCCCCATTGCCTGTCGCCGCTTTGTTTGGGTGGCTTAAAGGCATGGACGCACCGGCGCCAGGTTGGCGCGTCGACCTGTGCCAAGTGGGTAAAGGGCGCGTGCAAGCGGTGCGGGAATGGCCGCAACCCACAGCCAAACTTAACCTGGTGTTTGAACCAGCACCAGCAACCACCCCCTTGAACGCCGACGTATGCGCCAACCCAAACTGATCTCTGCACCGGGTAGCTTGGCGCACTGGGTCGACCTGCCTGCGCCGGCAAAGCTGAATCTTTTTTTGCACATCACGGGTCGACGTCCCGATGGCATGCATAACTTGCAATCGGTGTTTGTCTTGGTGGACTGGGCCGACTATATTGGCATCGCCGTACAGGCTGACGCAGCGATCACGCGTGTGGACAAAAAGGCCAAAGAAACCAAGCAAGCAACGGTCTTACCCGCTGAAGATCTGACAGTCAAAGCGGCCAAGCTGCTCCAGACAGCAACGGGGTCAACACAGGGCGCGACCATCACCTTAGAAAAGCACTTGCCCTCGCAGGCGGGAATGGGCGGCGGATCGTCAGATGCCGCAACCTGTTTGCTGGCTCTCAACCGTCTGTGGGACTGCCACCTATCCGAAGATGACTTGTGCCGCTTGGCCCTCCAATTGGGTGCAGACGTGCCGTTCTTTATCCGCGGTCATAACGCCTGGGTGGAGGGCGTGGGCGACATCATCACCCCCATTCCAGCGCCGATACAAAGTTATTGGATACTCAAGCCACCTGCCGGGGTCTCAACGCCAGCCATCTTTGGCTCACCCAGTCTGTGCCGCGATACGCCCACCACCTCGTTGACAGACTACCTTGCACAAACAGCAGAAAACCGCATGGGTTTTGGGAGAAACGACTTAGAGCCTGTCGCAAGCGCTCTCTGCCCAGATGTCCATGCCGCACTGGCGCGCATGCACCAACACGGTTTGACGCCACGAATGAGCGGTTCTGGTAGTGCGGTTTTCGCCATACTGGCTAAAGATATCGAACTCGAACCCGGGGATTTGCCAGACAATTGGCTGTCTCGAAAATGCAAAAATATTGCAAAACATCCCATGCACGATTGGGAATGGCAAAAAATTGTTAGATAATAAGAGGCTCAGCAGATTGGTAGCTCGTTTTTGAACCGCTAATCCGCTGTTAGTTGGTTAGCGCGAGACGCCTCTTGCGCACCTGGGTCAAGGTACCTAGATGCGCATGAAAAATCGGGCGCTGATCCAGCATATAGGGGAGTCGCCAAGTTGGTTAAGGCACTGGATTTTGATTCCAGCATGCGAGGGTTCGAGTCCTTCCTCCCCTGCCAAAACCCCGTGTGGTGTGCACACACAGCGGCACCCTCGGTACACACTGTCGGCCGCAAGATCACACCACGCTGACCTTTCTGCCGCCGACATCATTCAAGCTGGGTTTCACATGCAAGCTTCCGGACACGACTTCATGATATTCACCGGTAACGCCAACCCTGTATTGGCTGCCGAGATTGCCCAGCATCTGAACGTACCCCTTGGCGGCATCAACGTTGGGCGCTTCTCCGATGGGGAAGTAACCGTTGAACTCACACAAAACGTTAGGGCACGTCACGCCTTTATCGTGCAACCGACCTGCGCGCCGACCAATGAGAACCTGATGGAACTCATCATCATGGTGGATGCGCTCAAGCGGGCTTCGGCAACGAGTATTGCGGCCGTCATTCCCTATTTTGGCTATGCCCGTCAAGATCGTCGCCCCCGTTCAAGTCGGGTACCGATTAGCGCCAAAGTGGTCGCCAACATGTTGCAAGCGGTAGGTGTGTCACGCGTCCTGACCATGGATCTGCATGCAGATCAAATTCAAGGCTTCTTCGACGTTCCGGTGGATAACATTTTCGCGTCTCCCGCTTTGTTGGGCGACCTGCGTAGCAAAAATTACAGCGATTTGCTGGTGGTCTCGCCCGATGTAGGTGGTGTGGTTCGTGCTCGCGCCTTGGCTAAGCAGTTGGACTGCGATATGGCCATCATCGACAAGCGCCGACCACGCGCTAACGTCTCTGAGGTGATGCATGTCATTGGCGACATTGATGGTCGTAACTGCGTGATCATGGACGATATGATCGACACGGCTGGCACCTTGGTTAAAGCCGCTGAGGTACTGAAAGAGCGCGGCGCCAAGAGCGTTTACGCCTACTGTACGCACCCCATTTTCTCCGGTCCAGCCATTGAACGCATTACCCAAGGTGATGCGCTTGATGAAGTGGTCGTCACCAACACCATTCCCTTGTCGCAAGCCGCCCAGGCATGCCCCAAGATTCGCCAACTCTCCGTTGCACCTTTGATGGCCGAGACCATCGCAAGAATTGCATCGGGTGAGTCGGTTCTCAGTTTGTTCGCAGATCAGGATAAGTTGTTCTAATAGCTTCGCGCTGTTAGCGCTATCAGATTTGCGGCAAAGCGTGTCGTCGCGTGGTTCGTTGAACCGCGTAGACGGCTTTTTTTGTTGAAATGACCTTGGTCGCGAGGCATTTCGTTTAGGAGTTAGCTATGAAATTCGTCGCTTTTGAGCGCGCTAAGCAGGGTACGGGTGCGAGCCGCCGTCTGCGTAATACAGGCCGCACGCCTGGTATCGTTTTCGGTGGTTCTGCTGAGCCTACGGCCATCGAGCTAGACCACAACGCCTTGTGGTTTACGCTCCAAAAAGAAGCGTTCCACGCATCTTTGTTGGAAATGGAACTCAACGGCAAGACAGAAATTGTTTTGTTGCGCGATGTCCAGTACCACCCCTTTAAACAGCTCGTTTTGCACGTTGACTTTCAACGCGTTGACGCAAAAACACGTTTACACAAAAAGGTGCCTCTGCACTTCATCAACGGCGAAACTTCGCCTGCAGTGAAGCTCGACCGGTCCGTGGTTAACCATGTGATGACCGAGTTGGAGGTTGAGTGCTTGGCCACCGACTTGCCAGAGCACATTGAGATCGACTTGGGTGAGTCAGTCAAGGGATCGACGCTGCACGTCACTGACCTGAAATTGCCTAAAGGCATTAAAGCCGTGACACATGGCAAGAAAAACCAAACGGTTGTGACGTTTACCGCCCCTCCAGGCGGCTACACCGCTGATGCAGCGGCAGAACCAGCAGCCGAGTAAAGACGGCTGGTGCGCTGGCCTAGCTGGCGCGCGCAACAGGAAACCCGCTAGAACTTGGTTCCAGCGGGTTTTTTTTGGCCACGCCCGGGATAAACTCATAGCATGATCAGATTATTTGTGGGCCTTGGCAATCCAGGGTCTGAATACGAGGGCACCCGTCACAACGCCGGCTTCTGGTGGATTGATGCGCTATCTCGCCAATGGAACATGCCCCTGCGATTTGAAAAAAGTTACTTCGGGCAGATGGCTAGAGGCCAGTTACGCGGTGAAACGGTGTGGCTATTGGAGCCACAAACCTTCATGAACCTCAGTGGAAAATCAGTTGCCAGCCTAGCGCGATTTTTTAAAATTTCCCCGGAGCAAATTTTGGTTGCGCATGACGAGCTAGACTTGCCGGCTGGTGAGGCCAAGCTAAAGCAAGGCGGTGGTCACGCTGGACACAATGGCTTGCGCGACATCCACGCGCAACTAGGTAGTTCCGATTACTGGCGCTTGCGCATCGGGATCGGGCACCCCGGCCACAAAAACGACGTTGCCAACTGGGTGCTTAAAAAACCGTCTCCGGACGAGCGCGCTGGGATTGAGGCGGCAATGGACCGCGCCCTAAAAGGAGCCGATTTTTTATTTTCTGGCGAGATGGCCAAGGCCACTGGCGTGATTCATACCAGCAAGCCACCACGCGAAAAAAAGCCAAAACCCAGCCCTGTGCAGCCAACGATACAAGACAACAGCGCGGACTCATCGACCATGGAGCCAAAGCCCTAAGACACTTGCCCCAAACTAGGGTTTGTCAGCGGTCAGACGCTCGTATTTTGCGAACAGTTGTAGGCGCGTCTCTATGAAATTGGGGTGAACGGGAATACAAGCCACTGGACACAGCGCGACGCACTGTGGCTCGTCAAAGTGCCCCACACATTCGGTGCATTTATTGGGGTCAATCTCGTAGATTTCTTTACCCATATAAATTGCCTCGTTTGGGCACTCTGGCTCGCACACGTCGCAATTAATGCACTCATCGGTAATGATTAGGGCCATGGATTAGCCCTCAGCGCGCAAAGCCGCTGCCACCGATGGACTGACCATTTCAGAGATATCGCCACCCAATTTTGAAATTTCACGCACCAGCGTGCTGGAAATGCATTGCAAGTTGGCCTGAGGTAACAAAATAACGGTGTCAATCGTTGGCGCCAACTTACGGTTCATGGCAGCCATCTGTGCTTCGAAATCATAGTCTGTCAGGTTGCGTACCCCACGCACCACTGCGTTGGCGTTGTGTTGCTCGCAAAAGTCCATGATCAACCCCTCAAAGGGCCGTACCTCGACACCCTTCACACCCGCCATCACATCCGTCACCATGCCTATGCGTTGATCAAGCGTAAAACGTGTTTTTTTATGGTGTGCGACAGCGACTGCAATTAGCACGCGGTCAAACAAGTGCGCGGCACGGCGCAGCACATCTTCATGCCCCAGCGTAATGGGGTCAAACGTACCTGGGTAGACAACAACGCGCATACCAATCATCCTTATTCAACGGTGGGCGTTTTAGCCAACAAGTAAAAACGAACGGCCCCGGCCTTCCCCTCGCGGTAGATCTCAAACCCGAGGGGTCCCAGCGTCTGCGCAGACCAAGCAAGGCCAGACTCGAGGTAGACCAAGCCATCACTAGCCAATGCATCGCACGCGCTTTTCAAGGCCTGCTCGTACACTTTATTTACACCTAATTCTACGGTGGCATCGCCAAAAGGGGGGTCTAAAAATATCAAGTCCCATTGCGCACCGCGCTGCGATGCAAGCAAGGCGACCGCATCACCACTGGCTATACGGATACCTGTCATGCTTAGGCGCGATTGATTGGCCTCAAGCGCCTGGAGTGCCACACGGTCACGCTCAACCAACCAGACATCCTTGGCACCGCGCGACGCCGCCTCAAAACCCAGCGCGCCTGAACCAGCGAAGGCATCGATGCACCGCCAGCCACTGAGGTCTTGTCCCAACCAGTTAAAGAGTGTCTCGCGCACGCGGTCGCCTGTTGGTCGCAGGCCCTGCGCCACGGGCACCGTCAGCTTGCTGCGCTTGTAGCGTCCGCCAATGATACGAATCTCGCCAGCACCCGCATGGGGCTTTTTGGGTGATGGTGTCACGGCGCTGTTTTTGGGGCGTATATGTTTCATAGAATGAGGCTATTGTAGAAAATTAAACATGTTCAGCTTTTTCAAGAAAAAACTAGCCCCTGAGCCCCCTGTTCAGTCGCCTGCCGCCGCATCCGTTGCGCCAGAGAAGGTCGACGACACAGCGCCCAACGACGCCGAGCCAGCCGCGCTCTCTGAGACACGCTCTGACTGGCTCAGCCGCTTACGGGGCGGTTTGCGCAAAACCGGTCAGCAGATCGGCCACGTCTTCACGGCGGGGCGCATTGATGAGGCGCTTTATGAAGAGCTGGAGTCGGCATTACTGATGTCAGATGCGGGCGTCAAGGCCACAACGCACCTGCTAAAACAAGTGCGTGAGCGCGTGAAACGAGAGCGCACCAACGACGCCGCCGCCGTGAAGAGCTTACTCATCGATGAGTTCACCACGCTACTCTTGCCGCTGCAGCGCGCGATGGACGTCAGTCAAGCCAGTCCAACCGTCATCATGATGACGGGTGTGAACGGCGCAGGTAAGACCACGTCGATTGGCAAACTGACACGCCACTTGGGCGAAGCGGGCGCCAGCGTGCTGTTGGCTGCGGGTGATACCTTCCGTGCCGCCGCGCGCGAACAGCTCGATGTGTGGGCAGGCCGCAACCATGTCGACATCGTGAGTCAAGAGGGCGGCGACCCGGCGGCCGTGAGCTTCGACGCCGTTAAAGCGGGGATTGCGCGTAAAAAAGATGTGGTGCTGATCGACACTGCGGGGCGACTTCCAACACAGACTCACCTGATGGATGAGCTTAAAAAGATCAAGCGCGTCATTGAAAAGGCGGCAACTGGCGCTCCGCACGAGATTTTGCTCGTTATCGATGGCAATACCGGACAAAACGCGTTGGCGCAAGTGAAGGCCTTCGACGACGCCCTAGGCCTTACGGGTTTGATCGTCACCAAGTTGGATGGGACCGCCAAAGGCGGCGTGCTGGCTGCCATTGCGATGGAGCGTCCCATTCCCGTGTACTTCATCGGGGTGGGTGAGTCGGTGCACGACCTGCGTGACTTCAATGCGGCGGAATTCTCAGAAGCCATCGTGCATTAGACCAACCACCGGCGCCGCCCACAGCGGGGATGAGACACCGATTGGCACTCTCCTTCAATGAGTGCTAAACTAACAGCGTCACACGACTAAGGAGAAACCCTATGACTACTTTGGTACCCGTTAACATCCAAGCATTGGCTGTTCGCGACCCGTGGTCGGTTCTCCCCCCGCTAGGCAGTCTGGATGCTTACATTGGGGCGGTTAACCGACTTCCCATGCTGACGCTGGAGCAAGAGCGTGCGTTCGCTGAAGACCTGAAAAATAACAACGATTTAAAAGCGGCTGGGGCACTCATCATGTCGCACCTCCGTTTAGTGGTTTCAGTCTCTCGTCAGTATCTGGGCTATGGGCTACCGCACGGCGATCTCATTCAAGAAGGCAACATCGGCCTCATGAAAGCCGTTAGACGTTTTGACCCCGAGCAAGGTGTACGCCTCGTGAGCTATGCCCTGCACTGGATCAAGGCTGAAATACATGAGTACGTGCTGAAAAATTGGCGTATGGTCAAAGTCGCAACGACCAAGGCCCAGCGTAAACTGTTTTTTAACCTGCGCTCCATGAAGCAAAACCTGCAGCAAGCGGCCGGTGAAAGCGACACAGACACTTACCGCACCACGCTAAACCCCGACGAGGTCGACCTGATCGCGGCCCATCTCCGCGTGAAGCGTGAAGAGGTGCTTGAGATGGAGACACGGCTCGCTGGCGGCGACGTGGTGCTGGACCCCAGTCCAAGCAACGATGGAGAAGAAGCCTTTGGCCCTATTTCCTACCTCACAGACGCCCGCTTCGAGCCGACCAACGTCATAGAGAACACCGAGCGTGACCACCTGGCGCATGAGGGTGTCGGACGCGCGATTGCCCAGCTAGATGACCGCGCCAAACGGATCGTGACCGAGCGTTGGCTCAAAGTAAACGACGACGGCGGTGGCGGCATGACGCTGCACGAATTGGCGGCCGAGTTTGGCGTGAGCGCTGAACGTATTCGTCAAATTGAGACAGCATCTATGAAAAAAATGCGATCTTATTTAGCGGAATAGCTAAAATTATAATACTATAGATGTAATAAGTTGGCGTTGCTCTAGGTCGCATTTTCACCGGAGCGGCTTGTTTCGCAGTAGGATACGCGTGTGAAAATAATACGCGCATCCTATGTCTGAAGCACCGGCTCCCAAGCTAACCACCGTCGGAGCGACGCCTGCGCGGGCCAACGCACTAAAAATCTTAGTCACGAGCCGAAAAGGTGGCGTTGGCAAGAGCACAATTTCAGCGAATTTAGCGGCCTTCTTCAAGCTAGAGCACGGACTAACCACCACCCTGCTCGACCTAGACTTGCATGGCTCATCCAGCGATTGGTTGCGCGAAGCCCGCCCTATTGGCGTGGTGGTGCAACATCACCCACTGCCTTTGGACCTCGGCCGCAAGGGCGCCGCTATGGAAGCGCGCCGGCACTTGCGCCACGCAGCAGAGAGCTCAGACGTGGTGATTGCCGATCTCACGTGGTCTGACGCCCTAGACGGTAATTGGCTCTTTGACTACGACGTTGTCTTGACCCCTGTGTCCATGTCAGGCATCGAGGTCGCTGCCACCATCGGCTTCCTCTCCAATTTACACTGGGTATTCGAATCGACCGTGCGCACAGCGCCCCAATTGGTCATTTGCCCAAGTCGCGTTGATGAGACCGACTCGATAAGCAAAATTTTTACCTCGCAAACCTTCCCCATTAGCTTCGTACTGAGCCCGCCGGTTTACAACTTCGCTGAAGCAAAGTTCTTGTTCAAGAAGGGCTACCTAAGTGAGCTAGCTGACGACCGTGGCAGTACATTTAAGGTCTTTGCGCAAAGCATTGCGGATGTCGGATTTGCCCACATGCGCAGCAAACTCAGACGCAACATCAGCATTGGCAACCTGAGCAAAGTGTCTGGTGAGTCAACCGTACTCACCCACTTTATGCAGCAGCGTGCCCACGGCAATGCAACGGCAACACCAGCCACCTTGATGAAACAAGCTGTGCCCGAAGAGCCCATTGCAAAAGTACCAGAGAAAAAAAGCGGCTTACTGCGCCGCTGGTTCAACCCGTTCTAGGGCGCTATCCGGTTAGTCTAAGGACAGCGTCTTCAGGTAGTGCTTGAAATCCTGTTGCACGTCTGCTCGAGCCAGCGCCACCTGCACCGTTGCCTCTAAAAAGCCGGCTTGCGTGCCGCAGTCGTAGCGCACGCCTTGATAGCGGTGGGCGTAAACAGACTCCTGTCCCATCAACGCAGCGATGGCATCGGTTAGCTGAATTTCGCCGCCTGCCCCGCGTCCTTGCTGACGCAGCTGTTGGAAGATGCCTGGCGTCAACACATAACGCCCAGCCACCCCTAAGGTCGACGGGGCAACAGCAGGCTCTGGCTTTTCAACCAATCCCTTGATCGCAACCAGCCCACCAGGAGCGCCGCCTACGCCACCGGTATCGACAATACCGTAACGTTTTGTATCGGCCAACGGGACATCTTGCACCGCCAGCACACTGGCCCTCACATCCTCAAAAGCAGCAACCATTTGGCGCATGATCGGCGGCTTACCCAGCATCAAGTCATCGGCTAACAAAACGGCGAAAGGCTCGTCCCCAACCAGCGATTCCGCGCACAACACCGCATGTCCCAGCCCTAACGGCCGAGGCTGACGGACGTAAACGCAGACCATGTCGTCCGGTTTGATGGCCTGTATGGCGGCCAGTAGCTCGTGCTTGTTGGCCGCCCCTAAGGCGCTTTCCAACTCAAAGGCTGTGTCAAAGTGGTCTTCAATGGCCCGCTTGTGCCGTCCCGTTACAAAAATCATCTCCCGAATGCCCGCAGCATAGGCTTCCTCGACCGCATACTGAATCAGCGGCTTATCAACGACAGGAAGCATTTCTTTAGGAATCGCCAGGGTCGCGGGCAGGAAGCGCGTACCCATGCCCCCAACCGGGAACACGGCCTTTCTAATTACCGGGGATGCGGGTGTCATGATGTTTCCTTGATTCAGTTATTGAAGGCGAAAGCCACTCCACACAATGGCACGCACCGCGCCGGCACCCACCGAGGCCCCGAATTGACGCACCAGTCGCTCGGCCACATTCTCGCGCAAGGTGTAATCGATGATCTCGGGCGCCTGCGCGATCTCGCGGGCCACATAGTCCAAGCCGCCCAACTGGTCCGCTAAACCGAGCTCAACCGCTTGTTCACCCGTCCAAAATAAACCACTGAAGGTGTCCTCTGTTTCTTGTAAGCGCGTACCCCGGCCCGCACGTACCACCTCAATAAATTGCGCATGTATTTGATTTAACACGCGCTGCACATGCGCTTTCTGGCGGGGTGTGGTCTCGCTGAACGGATCCAAAAAACCCTTGTTTTCACCGGCCGTCATCAAGCGGCGCTCAATACCCAGCTTTTGCATCAGGTCCGTAAAGCCGAAACCATCCATCAACACACCAATACTGCCGACCACACTGGCCTTATCGACAAAGATGTCATCGGCACTCGCCGCAATGTAATAAGCCGCTGAGGCACCGGTTTCTTCGATCACGGCATACAAAGGTTTTTTATAAATCGCCTTCAAGCGCAACATTTCATCGCTCACGATACCCGCTTGCACTGGACTACCGCCGGGACTGTTTATTAGCAACACAACGGCTTTTGCGCCTTCATCTTCAAAGGCCGCGCGCAGGGCCTGGTTGATGTCCTCGGCATTCGCCTCACCGTCGGAGCTGATCACACCTGAGACGGTGACGACCGCCGTGTGCGACGCGCTTTGCATGACAGGTTGCGCACCATCTTTCATAACCCACCACATGGCGGCGACCACCGCAGCGCTGAAGCTAATGAAGCGTAGCCAGCGCCAGCGGCGGTTGGCCCGTGACACCTTTAATTGCTCGGTGAGCAAGTCACGTAATGCGTCCCGCTCCCAACCTGGTGCGGGCGTCGTGCCGCGTTGCGCAGGCTCAGGAGCGGCATTGGGCGGCGTCGCGGCCGGGGTCACTTCGTTATCAGACATGCAGTTGCTTCAATCGGTAAAAAAATAAAAGCGCCTTCAAGCGGCGCGCGATGCGCAGTCAGGGTTCGTGCACTTAGGGGTCATCACCCTTCAAAACGCAACGGGTTGCAAGTTGTATTGTGCCTGCCACCACACCACCCCGTCGCGCTCAAGGGTCTCAATGGCAGTCAGCCCGCCCCGACATGGGCCCGCGCTGCACTTGCCCGTCAGCGGCTCATGAAACGCACCGTGTGAGGCGCACAACAGCCACTGCCCGTCAGAGGAGAAGAAACGGTTTGGCTGCCAATCCATTTCCATGGCCACATGGCTACACCGGTTGATATAGGCGCGCACTTGCCCTTGGAATCGGATGGCAAATGCACGGCACGTTTGCCCGCCATACACCACGTCAAAGGGGACGGCGAGTCCGCTGTCTTGCAGATCTGGCGATCCACAAAGGGCATGCCATTCGGGCATCGCCGCATCCGTAGGAGAAGCCGTGCCCACCATTCAGCTCGCTAACAACCAGTCCCTCAGCGCGGGAACATCACCCACCACATGGCGTGGGTGGCAGGCCTCAAGCGCGGCGGCATCGTGAGCGCCATACGTGACACCCAATGCCGAGCAACCGGCCCGATTTGCCATCAGTAAATCATGGCTGGTATCGCCCACCATCAGCACACGGTCCGGCGAGACCGCGCAGCTGGCCATCAACTCGAACAACATCTGGGGGTTGGGTTTACCGGCGGTCTCATCTGCGGTACGTGAGTCATCGAAAAGACCCGCGACATCCAGCCCACTCAACACCTCGTTCAACCCCGCACGCGACTTACCGGTCGCAACCGCAAGCTTGAAACCGGCCGCCTTCAGGTCGTGGAGCAAGGGCAAGACGCCCTCAAACAACGTCAGCTCCCCAATCGCTTGGGAGAAGTGGTGGCGATAGCGCTGGCCCAACTCGATGTAGCGGCTCTCGGGCACATCGGGAGCGGCGTAAGCCAAGGCCTCCTGCAAACCCAAGCCAATGACATAGCTGGCACGCTCACGACTCGGCACCGGATAGCCCAAATCACCCACGGATCGCTGAATCGCCAACGTGATCGCGGCCGTTGAGTCGTATAAAGTGCCATCCCAGTCGAATGCAATCAGGTCGTAGGCGCGTTCGGATTTGTTCATGCCCTTATTGTCGCCCATAGCGATTGCCCGTAAAAAAAGCCGCTCTCTTTTAAAAGGAGGCGGCTTTTGCGATCCGAAACACCTAGCGCGAAAGCACCAAGCAGATCTTGGGGGCGTTACACGCGGTATTTTTCGATGTCGGCGCCTAACGCATTCACCCAGTCCGGCTTACGACCCAGGCCACCGCCCCAGACCTCGCCATTCGGGCCGCGGTATTTCACCACCATGGGTGCTTTGGCCGTGCGTGCTTTACGCGAACCACCCGAAATACCCAAGTCGGCTGCCGTGATACCAAATTCCTTCATCTTGCCCTTGATATCCGCAATCACATTTGCAAGCTCTTGCTTACGAACATCTTCTGCTTGCGCCATTAAAGCTTTCGCTTGATTTACCAGTTCCTGATATGAAGACATATTAAATCCCTAAAAATGAATAAACCTAAAAGTGCAGTTTAGCGTATTCTTAAATACACTTTCAATGAAAACGGTTTTTATTTATGATCAATTTAATTAACAATAAGGATCTATTTCGCTTGTCCTTTAGCCCACGGTAACAGCACCTGCGGTAATTCACATTGCAGCCGAAGATCTTCTCCCGATACCGGATGCTTTACATCCAGGCGCCACGCATGCAGGAACATACGCGCAAGACCACTAGACTCTAAGGTCTTATTCCACGAAAAATCGCCGTACTTATCGTCCCCAGCAATAACAAAGCCTTGTTGGCTTAAATGCACACGAATTTGATGTGTACGGCCCGTTTTAATAGTGACGGCCAATAGCGCCGTGGGTTCACCGCCAGTCTCGGGATACGGGTTGTGGTGCTTCAGCACCTTGACTAGACTGAGGCTTGGGAGCGCATTGGGATCATCCTTGGCAACCACACGCACGCGACGCTCGCCATTGGCCAGCGTAAATTTGGCCAGCGCGGCATCAACTACTTTCATTTTCTCTGGCCAATGCCCTTTGACGAGTGTTAAGTACACTTTGCCCGTTTCTCTGGCCTTGAACTGCCGTTGCAATTCAGTTAATGCCTTTTTTTTCTTAGCAATCAACAGGATGCCGCTGGTTTCTCGGTCAAGGCGGTGCACAAGTTCTAGAAAATTAGCCTCGGGTCTGGCGCGGCGTAATTGCTCAATCACGCCAAAACTCACCCCGCTACCGCCGTGTACGGCCGTACCAGAGGGTTTATTGATGGCTAAAAAATCATTGTCCTCATATAGAAGAGGGAAACTCTTGGCAGGTATGTGCCCCTCTTCGTTTACCCCCTTTTCGGATAACCGAATGGGCGGCACCCGAATTTCATCCCCCACGGCCAGTCGGGTGTCGACTTTACAGCGTCCTTTATTGCAGCGTACTTCGCCTGACCGAATAATGCGATAAATATGGGTTTTAGGCACCCCCTTGAGGTGCCTAATAAGAAAGTTGTCTAAACGCTGCCCTTCGCCCGCCTCGTCAACGCTGAGATAAACAATGGAAGCAGTGGACACTAAAAATCCTTGCGATAGCCGACAAAAAAACCCAACGCACTGTGCGCAGACCCTATAATAACCGTTGCACGCAATGCATCGACTAAGTGGTTGATTTGTTTATTTGTTTATAACGCCACTCGATTCAATGACGTGCTGTGTTGCCACCGTGTTGCGTTAAATGTGCATCTACTCGGCAGCCTGCCTGCGCTATGTTTGCGCTAGCCCGCTGAGAGTATGGATGAATAACCCAACCGGAAGCCTGAATCAGGTCACGCAAACCCTAGCGACGGAATCATTTATCAGCCAGCTGCGTATCGCATCTGGTTGAGGCAGAAAACGCGGCTTGGCGCCCAACGAGCGACCAAGCGTGCTTCTGCCACGCGCCTACGCGCAAGCCCATAGCAGCCTCCCCTTAACGGAAAAAGGCGCGCTGGCAGCTTGTTGCTCTCCGGCAGTTCCACCCGACGTTTGTGTTGCCCGCTTCGGCTTAGGCTTTCGACCCCCATTGGGTCAAACTTTTGCCTAGAGAAGGACGTGCATCATGAAACGGATGCTTATTAATGCGACTCAAACCGAGGAGCGCCGATTGGCCATTGTCGAGGGTCAAAAATTACTCGACTACGAAATTGAAATCGAAGGGCGCGAGCAACGCAAAGGTAATATTTACCAAGCAGTTGTCACCCGCGTCGAACCCTCCTTAGAAGCCTGCTTCGTAGATTACGGCGAAGACCGCCACGGTTTTCTTCCGTTCAAAGAGATCTCTAAGCAGTATTTCGCGGCCAACGTCTCCATCAGCCAAGCTCGTATCCAGGACGTCATAAAAGAAGGTCAAACCCTACTTGTCCAGGTCGAAAAAGAAGAGCGCGGAAACAAAGGCGCGGCATTAACCACGTTCATTAGCTTGGCTGGTCGCTACGTCGTACTCATGCCGAACAACCCACGTGGTGGCGGCGTTAGCCGACGGATTGAAGGCGAAGACCGCCAAGACCTCAAGGCGGCCTTAGACCAGCTTGAGTACCCGAATGGCATGAGCATCATCGCGCGTACCGCCGGTATTGGTCGTGATCCTGAAGAGCTGCAGTGGGACTTGAACTACTTGCTAAAGCTATGGACTGCCGTAGCTGGTGCCGCCAACGGAAACAAAGAAGCGTTTCTGATTTATCAAGAGTCAAGCTTGGTGATCCGCGCAATTCGCGACTACTTCAATAGCGAAATTGGCGAGATTCTCATCGACACCGATGACATCTACGAACAGGCTCACCAGTTCATGAACTACGTGATGCCCGAACACGGCCATCGCGTGAAGCGCTACCGTGACGACGCGCCCCTCTTTTCACGCTTCCAAATTGAGCACCAGATCGAGTCTGCCTACGCGCGCACCGTGCAGTTGCCCAGTGGTGGCGCCATCGTGATCGACCACACCGAGGCGTTGGTCTCTGTGGACGTGAACTCAGCTCGGGCCATCAAAGGTGGTGCCATCGAGGAAACCGCCACACGTACCAACCTGGAGGCGGCAGAAGAGGTCGCACGCCAAGCCCGCTTGCGCGACTTGGCGGGTCTGATCGTGATCGACTTCATCGACATGGACGAGTCACGCAACCGCCGCGATGTGGAGAACCGCTTGCGCGATGCCCTGCGCCAAGATCGCGCTCGCGTGCAGTTCGGCTCCATCAGTAAATTTGGCTTGTTGGAGATGAGTCGCCAACGCCTGCGCCCTGCACTAAGCGAGGGGGCTTCCATACCTTGCCCTCGTTGCGGTGGCTCTGGCCATATCCGTGACACCGAGAGCTCAGCGCTGCAAATTCTCCGTGTGATCCAAGAAGAGTCCATGAAGGACAACACCGCCGCCGTTCTGGTACAGGTGCCTGTCGAGGTGGCAAGTTTCTTATTGAACGAGAAGCGTACGGAAATCACGAAAATTGAATTGCAACAACGCATTCATGTGCTCTTGGTTCCCAATAAGTCGTTGGACACACCTTTGTACAAACTCGAGCGTCTAAAGCATGACGATGCGCGTTTAGACAACTTGCAAGCCAGCTACACCTTAGCCGAGGAAGTGGATGACCCCACCACTTTCACGCGTCGTAGCCAAGAGCGCAGCAACAAACAAGAGCCTCTCATTAAAGGCATCTTGCGCGATGAGCCTATGCCCACGCCAAGCACCCCCAAACCTGAGGCCAAAACGGCCCCCGCAGTGGATAAAGCCACGCCCGCATCCGGCGGCTTCTTTGGCTGGCTCAAAGGACTACTGGGTTTGGACGAGACCCCTGAAAAAGAGGCCAAGGCCGCTGATGCCGCCAAGGATCGCAACACCCGAGAGCGCAACACCCGTGGCCGTAACGGCAACGCAGAGCGCAACGGGCGTGACGGCGACGGCAAACGAAACAGCCGTGGCGGCCGTGGTCGCAATAGCGATCGCAACGCACGCGGCGCTGACGGCACGCAAGAAGATCGCGATGCACGCGGCGAACGCAGCGACCGTGACGCGAAAAATGACCGTGGTGAGCGCAGCGAGCGCGGCCCACGCAACTCTGAGAGCGGCCGTGGCCGTCGCACAGGGCGCGGCGAGGCTGTTCGCAACCAAGACCCGCAAAACGGTGAGGTGAATAACGCTCCAGCGGATGGCGAGCAATCGGCCAAGCCACGCAACCCGCGCCGCGAGCGCGGTGGACGCCGTAACCAAAACGGCTCAGGGCGCGATGGCAGCGAGCAAGCGGCCATCAATGGCTCCGACCAAGCGCCGCTGAGCGAGGCAGCGACGGACAGCACAGTGGTTCGTGCCAGCGCTGAGAATGAGGCGCCTAGCTACAGCTACTTCAACCGCGACACGGCGAACACGGATGCAGATGTCCCGCAAGACGCACAAGCAATGACCGCGGAAGCCGATCAGACGGAGACACCTGGCGAGACACGGCAGCCACGCGAGCGTCGTAGCCGTGACCGCTACGGTCGCGACCGTCGCCGTCGCCAGGATGACGGTTCTGAAACCGATGAGTCTGCAGACGCTAATGTCGGTGAGCAAGCGGAAGTGGTTGCAGCTGCACCCGAACCCATCGCACCCACGTCGACCGCTACACAGAGCGATTCGCCTGCTGCGCCTGCGCCAGTCACCGCGAGGGCTCCTGTTCCAGCCGAAGCTGAAGCTCAAGTTCAAGTTCAAGTTCCAGTTCCAGTTCCAGCGGCAACTACGGCCACCGCATCTGCTGCGGATAAACAAGGGATGCCCAAAGTGGGCAGCTACCAGTTGTCCGTCTCTGACCTGGCCGCCGTTGCCAGTAGCTCTGGCTTGGTATGGGTGAATTCAGATGTAGCGAAAATCGCAGCGGTGCAAGCAGCGATTGCTGCTGAGCCTAAGCCCGTGCATGTGCCGCGCGAGCGCGTAGCACCGGTGCTCGCCGATCATGGGCCGTTGATCTTGGTGGAGACCAAGCGCGACTTGAGTCAAATGCCGATGCCATTTGATACGCCTCCTGAGGAGGCGGCAACGAGTTGATTTGCACGCATCTAGCCGCCTAGCGCGGTGACATAAAAAAGGCCGCACACCGTGCGGCCTTTTTTTTATGACGGCGACTCTAGGAACCGCTCCAGCGTCATGAAAAATTACAAAGACTTGCTCGCTGTTAAGGCCTGCCATCCCGCCAAGCCCAGCTCGCGCAATGCGGCTTTATTGCGCTCGGGTATGGCCTCGGTATCACCAAAGGCGTCTATCGCTTCCGTGAGGCTATCTTCGCGCAACAAGTGCAACATGGGATAGGGCGAGCGATTGGTAAAGTGACTCATGTCTTCAGGCGCTTCGCCACCAAACAAAAACTCTGGATGGAAGGGAACCACCTGAATTTCACCAACCAACGCGTGCTCTTCCAGCACCCCATCGACCACATTGAGAAAGTCGTTGAAGATCAAAAAATCGGCAAACAAACCCGGGTGAACCAAGAGCGTGGTCTCCACCTCCGAGGCGGGCGTGTCCCGCAGATACACGAGCTCCGCATCCAAAGTGTCCAAGAAGCCATCGAGGTGCTTGGCATCGCTCACGACCATACGGACTTGGTTTTTGATGTAGGCCGTTTTCGCAAACGGGCAGAGGTTCAGGCCGATCACGGCCTGCTCCAACCACTGGCGCGTCTGCGCCAACACCTCATCCTTACTCGGTGTGCTCACTTCAAAGCCTTGTAGCGAATACGCTTAGGCTTGGCACCCTCGGCGCCAAGACGCTTGACCTTATCGGCCTCGTACTCATGGTAGTTGCCATCAAAGAACGTCCATTTGGAGTCGCCCTCGCACGCCAAAATATGGGTCGCAATACGGTCAAGGAACCAACGGTCATGGCTGATAACCAATGCACAGCCCGCAAACTCCAATAACGCGTCTTCCAGCGAACGCAGGGTTTCCACGTCTAGGTCGTTGGATGGCTCGTCCAGCAGCAATAGGTTGCCGCCCTCTGCCAAGGTTTTCGCCAAGTGCAAACGTCCGCGTTCACCGCCAGACAGGGTGCCCACACGCTTTTGCTGGTCACCACCGTTGAAGTTAAATCGGCCACAGTAGGCGCGACTGGCCATTTGGAACTTACCCACGGTAATCATGTCCAGGCCGCCGGATACGTCCTCCCAAACGGTCTTCTCGTTATCCAAGTCATCTCGGTGTTGGTCAACAAACGCGATTTGAACGGTTTGGCCACGGGTTATCTCCCCGGCATCCGCTTTCTCCAGGCCACGGATTAATTTAAACAGGGTTGACTTACCCGCGCCGTTGGGGCCGATGATGCCCACGATGGCGCCAGCAGGAATACGAAAGCTCAGATCATCAATCAGCATGCGATCGCCAAATGACTTGCTGACGTTATTGAACTCAAGCACCTCTGTGCCCAAACGTTCTGCCACAGGAATAAAGATTTCCTGCGTCTCGTTGCGCTTCTGGTATTCGTAGTCAGACAACTCCTCAAAGCGTGCCAGACGCGCTTTACTCTTAGATTGGCGACCCTTCGCGTTCTGGCGAACCCATTCCAACTCTTTTTTCATCGCTTTTGAGCGCGCATCTTCGGTGCGCTGCTCTAGCGCGAGTCGTGCGTCCTTTTGCTCAAGCCAATTGGAATAATTGCCCTTGTAAGGGATACCGTGTCCACGGTCTAGCTCCAAGATCCATTCGGCCGCGTTATCCAAAAAGTAACGGTCGTGGGTAATGGCCACAACCGTGCCGGGGAATCGTGCCAAAAACTGCTCCAGCCACTCGACACTCTCGGCGTCCAAGTGGTTGGTCGGCTCGTCTAGCAAAAGCATATCCGGCTTAGAGAGCAGCAAGCGGCACAACGCAACCCGACGCTTTTCGCCACCAGACAGATTGCCAACCGTCGCATCCCATGGGGGTAAGCGCAGAGCATCTGCCGCGATTTCTAGCTGGTGCTCACTGTCAGTACCTGCCGCGGCGATGACTGCCTCTAGTTGCGCTTGCTCCGCCGCCAACGCATCAAAGTCGGCCTCTTCCTCAGCGTAGGCCGCGTACACCGCATCGAGCCGCTCCTTCGCTCCCATGACCTCACCCATGCCACTTTCAACGGACTGGCGCACGTTATGTGTGGCATCTAACTCGGGCTCTTGCGGCAGGTAACCAATGCGAATGCCTTGCATTGGCAGGGCTTCGCCCTCAATTTCTTTATCGATGCCCGCCATGATCTTCAAGAGCGTCGACTTGCCTGAGCCGTTCAAACCCAGCACACCGATTTTCGCGCCAGGGAAAAAGCTAAGCGAAATGTTTTTCAAAATTTGACGCTTGGGCGGGACGGTTTTACCCACTCGGTTCATCGAAAAAACGTATTGAGCCATGCGAAAACTTCACTTTCAAAAATTCAACGAGCGACCATCTGAACGCCTGCTTTATGCACAAGCAGGGATCGCGTAACCCCTTATTATCGTTGCAACCATCCGATGATCGCTCCCACCCCCTCAGAACCGTTTCACAGGCATTGGGACATGCCCTCCGGCTGAAACGCATTTAAAAGTGGCCTGCAAACCACAAAATATGGTGATTGCAAGGGCTGGCGCCCCCGATTGCGACCATAATAGAGGGGTTGACGGCCATCAGTCGCCGCAACGGCAGCACCCTGCTGCGGGTCGGATCGTCCCATCACAGAGACCTCCCGCCCAAACCCAACCCATCCGCCTCGACTGGCCTTTGATCAGCGTATCAAGTGGCAGGCAGATGTACAGGCACCGTGACGCGGTGCAGATACGTTCCATATGACATTTGAAGATTTAAAACTGGCGCCAGCCATCCTGGAAGCCGTTCGTGAGCAAGGCTACGAGCACCCGACACCCGTGCAAGCAGAGGCCATTCCGGCCATCCTGTCCGGCGCTGACGTCTTAGCTGGCGCCCAAACAGGCACGGGTAAAACCGCGGCGTTTACGCTGCCAATCCTGCACTTGTTGCAAGGCAGAGAGCGCGTTGGCAAAGCCGTTCGCGCGTTGGTGTTAACGCCCACCCGCGAACTCGCGGCACAGGTTGAAGAGTCTGTACGTACCTACGGCAAAACCTTGGCGCTACAAAGCACGGTTGTCTTCGGTGGGGTCGGCATGAACCCCCAAGTCAAGCGCCTGAGCGGAGGTGTTGACATTTTGGTGGCCACACCGGGGCGGTTATTAGACTTGGCTGGTCAGGGCTTTGTCGACCTATCCAAGGTCGAGATTCTGGTTTTAGACGAAGCCGATCGCATGCTCGACATGGGCTTCATCCATGACGTCAAAAAGATTTTGGCCCTGATGCCAAAGAAAAAGCAAAGCTTGCTGTTTTCAGCGACTTTCAGTGATGAGATTCGCCAATTGGCCAGCGCCTTTTTGCACGAGCCACAGCACATTCAAGTTACGCCGAAAAACACCACGGTTCAACGCATCACACAGTGGATCTACCCGGTCGGCCGCAGCCGTAAAAAAGAGCTGCTCGCCCACATTATTCAAGAGAACAACTGGTCGCAAGTGCTGGTCTTTACCCGCACCAAGTTTGGCGCAAATAGCGTGGCTCAGTTTCTAAGTGACAAAGGTATCTCCGCAATGGCGTTGCATGGCAACAAAAGCCAAGCCGCCCGAACACAGGCGCTAGATGGTTTTAAAACCGGCGATGTCCGCGCCTTGGTGGCCACCGACATTGCAGCCCGCGGCATTGATATTGACGAGTTGCCACACGTCGTCAATTACGAAATACCCAATATCAGCGAAGACTACGTTCACCGTATCGGTCGTACCGGGCGCGCAGGCTCTAGTGGCGAAGCGGTCAGCTTTGTTTGTATGGACGAAGAGGGCTTTATGCAAGATGTCGAGCGCTTCATCAATCAGCGCATCGAAGTCAAAATTGTGGAAGGCTTTGGGCCAGAGCCCGGTGAAAAAGCCGAGCCGCTGGCCATGGGTCGTCAGGTCTTGTGGGGCGGCATTGGCAAGCCACCAAGCCGCGATGTCATGGCCGCAGCAGCCAAGTCAGCGCGCTCCGAAATGATGACGCGCATCCGCGAGAAAAAGGCAACTCAGCCCGCACGCCGCAATCCCAATGCCCCGTCAACGCCGCGCGCAGCCAGCGGTGAAGGCAACGAACAACGCCCAGACGGTGGCTCACGCAACAAGCGTCGCCGTCGCGGTGGCAGTGGTGGCGGAGCCCAAGCCGGCAGCCAACCACCCCAAGGCTTCGGACAGCGTCCAGAGCGCCGCCAAGATGACCCGTTTGGTGATGCACCGCGTCGCAACCCCCAAGGGAACCGCGATGGCGGCGGTGGTGGTGGTGGTGGATCAGGCGCGCGTCAACCTGACCCCTTGCGCACAAGCATAGATGCGATGAGCGAGCGGGGTCGCGGCAACGGCGGGAACCGACGTCCCGGCGGCGGTGGCGGCGGAAGAGGCGGTAACAACGCCGGTATGAGCCGTGGTCCTGCAGATCCGTTGCGCACTAATTTCGGCCGTATCAAGTAACAACCGAACCCCGGGCGGCTTCCAAGCGCCCGGTTCAATCGGTCACACAGGCGTCATCGACGCCTGTTTTTTTTGCGACACTCCGCTTCATGCACACACCACCACGCGATGACAAAGTGAGCCACCTAGACCAGTGGCTGGAAGAGGAGGCGCAGCAAAAAGCACGCCTCGCCGACGCGCACGCGCGCCATGGTGACCTCGACTACCTCACGTCTGACACCCTACACACCCACGCCGGCGTTGACATCATGCAAGCCATCGCACGGGGTGATCTGCTGGCACCATCTATCGGTAAAACGCTTGATTTCCTCTTGATGTCCGTCGAAGAAGGACAGGCCGTGTTTCAGGGAACACCTGGGCCCAGCGTACTCAACCCGATGGGAGGCGTACACGGCGGCTGGTACGCCACGCTACTTGACTCCGCAATGGCATGCGCTGTGCACACCAAGCTACCAAAAGGGCGGGCTTACACCACCGCTGAGCTGAGCGTTAATTTGGTGCGCGGTATCGGTCGAACCACACGGGTACGGGCCATCGGGCGGGTACTGCACTGCGGACGCCAAATGGCGACGGCCGAGGGCAAGCTGGTTGGGCCAGATGGTACGCTCTATGCACACGGGACCACCACTTGTCTCATTTTTGAAGCTCCTCCACCCCAAGTCTGAGACCACGTCTTCAGATCATCAACTGAAAGGCAACGACCACCATGCGACTCCTTCACACCATGCTCCGAGTGGGCGACCTCGATCGATCAATCAACTTCTACACCAACGTACTTGGCATGCAACTGATTCGCAAGTCAGAGAACACCGAGTACAAGTACACCTTGGCGTTTGTCGGCTACGGTAAGAACCCAGAACACGCCGAGCTTGAGCTGACCTACAACTGGGGCCAAACGAGCTACGACATGGGAACCGCTTACGGACACATTGCGCTGGCTGTCGCGGATGCCTACGAAGCCTGCGACAAAATACGCGCAGCCGGTGGCCAAGTCACGCGCGATGCGGGGCCGGTCAAAGGGGGCGCGACGGTGATTGCCTTCGTCACCGACCCCGACGGCTACAAAATTGAATTGATTCAACGCCCTGAGTCTCTGTAAGACGCGCCTCAAAAGCGGCCTTGAATAGGCGAAAATAGAGTCTTCGCGGCCTACCCCTTGGCTACGCTCATTCAATTTGTATTGTCACGCGCGCATGAAAATTTTCCATGGTCTTCCCATCGGTGGCAATAATGCCACCTTGGCGCCAGCGTGCGCGCTGACCATCGGCAACTTTGATGGCGTACACCGCGGCCACCAAGCGATGCTGGCACTCTTGTCTAGCGAGGCTCGCCAAAGGGGGGTGCCGAGCTGCGTGATGGTCTTTGAGCCCCACCCACGCGACTACTTCGCGCAACAGCACAAAAAACCGGAGCTTGCCCCGGCACGTATCGCCACCTTGCGCGACAAACTCGCGGCCCTTCACGCCTGCGGTATTGACCAGTGCGTCGTCTTACCCTTCGATCAACGTATCGCCGCACAAACGCCAGAGAGTTTCATCCAAGACACCCTGGTCACCGGCTTGGGTGTGCGTTACGTTTTAGTGGGTGATGACTTCCGTTTCGGTGCAAAACGGGCGGGGGATTACGCCTTGCTAGACCAACACGGCGCGGCCCTCGGATTTGATGTCGCCAGAATGATGAGCTACGAAGTACACGGCCTGCGTGTCTCCAGCTCCGCGGTGAGAGAGGCGCTGAGTGCGGGAAAGCTCGACGAGGTTGCCGCTTTGCTGGGACGCCCCTACCGTATTTCTGGCCACGTAGTCCATGGGCGTAAGTTGGGGCGCGAACTCGGCTTCCGCACCTTAAACCTGAGATTTCAGCATTGGAAACCCGCCGCCAGTGGTATTTTTGTTGTTCACGTGCATGGCCTGACACCCGACCGCCCGATCGCGGGGGTCGCGAACCTAGGCGTTCGTCCCTCCCTTGACCCAGACGATATCAACGGCGGGCGCGTCTTGCTGGAGACGCATTGCCTCGATTGGCCGGCCTCACTCGTCGACACGCTCGAGGACGGTGAAGCCTACGGTAAGATCATTGCCGTGGATTTATTGCACAAACTACACGATGAGCGAAAATACGATGGTCTCGAAGCGCTGATTGCAGGCATCGAACAAGACTGTGTGGACGCGCGTGCCTTTTTACACGCGTGACCGAATGTAGCGCAAGCCGCTGATTGCCTCGCTCCCTACTACTGCGCGCATTGTTGTTAGCAACAAGCCCGCTAAGCAACCCACTGATTGAAATAGAGACCCCATGTCTGAGCAAGCCTCCAAAAAGCCCGATTACCGCAAAACGCTCAACCTGCCAGATACCGCGTTTCCCATGCGCGGCGACTTGCCCAAGCGTGAACCTGGTTGGGTCAAGGCGTGGGAAGAGCAAGGCACCTATCAACGCCTGCGGGATGCCCGCGTCGGTAAGCCCCGCTTCATCTTGCACGATGGCCCACCCTATGCCAACGGCAAACTACACATTGGACACGCCGTCAACAAGGTGTTGAAGGACATGATCGTGAAGGCCAGACAGTTGGCTGGCTACGACGCGCAATACATCCCTGGCTGGGACTGCCACGGCCTACCCATTGAAAACGCCATTGAGAAGCTGCATGGACGCCGCCTCGCGCGCGACGATATGCAAGCGAAGAGCCGCGCGTTTGCGACCGAGCAAATTGAACAGCAAATGGCGGACTTCAAGCGCTTGGGGCTACTCGGCCAATTCGATAATCCCTATAAAACCATGGCGTTTGAGACCGAAGCCAATGAGATTCGGGCGTTTAAGCGCGTCATGGAACGGGGCTTCGTCTACCGCGGCCTAAAGCCTGTTTACTGGTGCTTTGACTGTGGCTCGTCATTGGCAGAATTTGAAATTGAATACGCCGACAAGAAAAGCCAAACCTTGGATGTGGCCTTTGAGTGCGCCGAAACCGACAAATTGCTGTCAGCCTTCAGCCTCAGCCAATTGCCGAAAACCGACCTGTCCGCCTTTGTCGTCATTTGGACCACCACGGCGTGGACGATTCCGGCCAACCAGGCGCTGAACGTCAACCCCGAACTCGTCTACGCCTTGGTAGAAACACCACGGGGCTACTTGGTGCTTGCAGAAGACTTGGTCACGGCCTGCCTCGCGCGTTATGAACTTGAGGGGCACGTCGTCGCCACCTGTGCGGGCAAAGCCTTAGACCACATCGCATTTAAACACCCGCTTTACGACGTAGACCCGGGCTACCAACGCCTGTCGCCCATCTACCTTGCCGACTACGCGACCGCGTCAGACGGCACGGGTATCGTCCACTCGGCGCCTGCTTACGGTGTGGACGACTTCAACTCCTGCATTGCCAACGGCGTGGTGTACGACGATATCTTGAATCCCGTTCAAGGTGGTGGCGATTACGAGGCACACTTGCCGTTGTTTGGCGGTATGAATATTTGGAAAGCCTGCCCGCGCATTATTGAGGTGCTGGGTGAGAACAACCGCCTACTCGCCACGACCCAGATTACCCACAGTTACCCGCATTGCTGGCGTCACAAGACGCCTGTCATCTACCGGGCCGCCGCCCAGTGGTTTGTCCGCATGGATGAGGGGGATGGCATCTTCACCGTTGACAAGGCACCCGACAGCCTACGGAAGATGGCCTTGGCAGCCATTGAAGAGACGCGCTTCTATCCTGAAAGCGGCAAAAGTCGGTTGCGCGACATGATTGCCAATCGACCCGACTGGTGTATCAGTCGCCAACGCAGTTGGGGCGTCCCACTGCCCTTTCTCCTGCACATCGACACGGCTGAGCCGCATCCGCGTACACCCGAGATCATTGATGTGGCCGCCGACATCGTCGCAAAAGGCGGCATAGAGGCTTGGAGCCAAGCCAGTACGGCGGAGATTTTGGCCGCCATTGGCGAACCCGCCTCAACGGCAGACCACTACAGCAAGAGCACCGATATCTTAGAGGTGTGGTTTGACTCAGGGACCACACACACCACCGTGCTCAAAGGCTCACACCCCGGTTCGGCTCATGCCTCAGGGCCGGAGGCAGACCTCTATCTGGAAGGCCATGACCAGCACCGTGGCTGGTTCCACTCGTCCCTGCTCACCGCCTGTGCGATGTACGGGCGCGCACCCTACCGTGGCCTACTAACCCATGGCTTCACCGTCGATGGGCAAGGGCGGAAAATGAGCAAAAGCGTCGGCAACACGGTGGCGCCGCAAGCGATCAGTGAAAAGATGGGTGCAGAAATCATCCGCTTGTGGGTTGCGGCCACCGACTACTCGGGCGATCTGGCGATTGACGACAAGATTCTGGCGCGGGTGGTCGACGGTTATCGCCGCATCCGAAACACCCTGCGATTTTTAATGGCGAACACCAGCGACTTCAATCCCGCTACCGACAGCGTCGCATGGGATGACATGTTGGAGATCGATCGATTCGCCTTGAGCCGCGCGCACAGCTTGCAACGCGACATCTTGGCGCACTTCGACGTCTATGAGTTTCACCCGGTAGTGGCGAAGCTTCAGGTCTATTGCTCCGAAGACTTGGGCGCGTTCTACCTCGATGTCTTAAAGGACCGCCTGTACACAACCGCGCCCCAATCGCTGGCAAGGCGCAGCGCACAAACGGCGCTATGGCATATCAACCAAGCGATGTTGCGGTGGATGGCGCCGTTTTTATCGTTCACCGCCGAGGAAGCTTGGCAGGTCATATCGCCAGACCAAGGCAGCATTTTCATTCAGACCTACTGGGAGTTGCCTGCGATCGATGCGGCTTTGGCGAATAAGTGGCAGCGTATACGTGAGATACGCGATGCCGCTAACAAGGCCATTGAGACGGTCCGTGCCGACGGACAGGTGGGCTCATCATTGCAGGCAGAAATCACCATTCATGCGGGCGAACATGACTTGGCCATCCTACGCTCCTTAGGCGAAGACCTGCGATTTGTATTCATCACATCGCAGGTTCGTTTAGTGTCTGCAGACGCCCTAGCCATCTCGGTTAGCGTGACCGACGCGACCAAATGCGAGCGTTGCTGGCACTACACCCTTGACGTTGGTCAAGCCGCTGCGCACCCCGGTATTTGCCTGCGTTGCGCCAGCAACCTGTCCGGCGAAGGCGAAACTCGTCTGGTCGCATGAACCACGCAGCGACCACGCCGTCCGATCACCCATCGGCCTTTAAGAGATGGGTGGCGATCGCTGTGGTGATCGCCGTGCTAGACCAGCTCAGCAAGCTGGCGATTACGCACAACATGGCCCTGGGCGATTACGCGGTGGTGACAGATTTTTTCAACATTGTCCGTGTTCACAATCATGGTGCTGCGTTCTCTTTTCTTGCGGATCATGGCGGCTGGCAGCGCTGGTTTCTCGCCGCCATTGCCTTGCTAGCCTCCGTTTGGATCACGTTCATGTTGAAAGCCCATCAGCATGAACGTGCTTTCGCTTTCAGCCTCTGCCTGATACTCGGCGGCGCGGTGGGTAATCTCATTGATCGCGTGCGCCTAGGCTACGTGGTTGACTTCCTTGATGTCCACTGGTCCTGGTTGTCCCCCCTGTTTTACCAAGGGCACTTCCCGGCGTTCAACGTCGCCGACAGTGCCATAACGGTCGGGGCGACGTGGTTGATTCTGGACGAATTACGACGCTTACTTCGCCGCTCACCGTCACGACCCACCCCGTAATAGCGGGTAATTAGTGGTAACCTTTTAAACCAATCGTATTTCTGCGCCTCACCTCGGCGCGCTATCGGAGAATTAACATGCCCGCTTTGTTGCCACACATCGATCCAGACGGCCTGATGGAGTTTTCGGTGGTCTACACCGACCGTTCGCTTAACCATATGTCGCAACGATTCGGTGGCGTCATGCGCGATATCAGTCGCATGTTAAAAACTGTTTACCAAGCGCACAGCGTGGCGTTGGTCCCAGGAAGTGGCACATTTGGCATGGAGTCCGTGGCACGCCAGTTTGCACAAGATGCCCATGTGCTCGTAATCCGCAATGGTTGGTTTAGCTTTCGCTGGACGCAAATTTTCGACATGGGTCGTATACCCACCTCGCACACGGTGTGCAAAGCGGCACCTGCTGATGCCTCTGCGCAGTCCCCTTGGTCACCCGCGGCGTTAGCAGACGTTATCGCAACCATACAAGCGGAAAAGCCGCGCGTCGTATTCGCGCCGCACGTAGAAACTGCTGCGGGCATGATGCTCCCAGATGACTATTTAAGAGCGATTGCAGATGCGGTGCATGGCGTCGGCGGTCTCTTCGTACTGGACTGTATCGCCTCGGGTGCCATGTGGGTTGACATGCGCGCTACTGGCGTAGATGTTGTTATCAGCGCCCCGCAAAAAGGCTGGAGCAGTTCACCGTGCTGCGCCATGGTGATGCTCAGCGAACGCGCGCGTGAGGCCATTGAGACCACCCAAAGCACCACCTTTGCAATGGATCTCAAAAAATGGCTTGGCATCATGGAAACCTATGAAAAAGGGAGCCATGCTTACCACACCACCATGCCAACTGACGCCCTCACCCGCTTACGTGACACCATGCTAGAGACAGAGGCTTACGGCTTTGAGCGCATTCGCGATGAGCAAATGCAACTCGGCAGCAAGGTGCGTGCGTTGCTGTCGTCCTATGGTTTCGCTTCGGTTGCGGCGGAGGGCTTTCAGGCGCCGGGCGTCGTGGTGAGCTTTACCACTGACCCAGGTCTGCAGTCGTCAAAAAAGTTCTTGGACGCGGGTTTGCAAACTGCGGCAGGTGTGCCGTTGCAGTGCGACGAAGGCCCCGATTTCATGACCTTTCGCTTGGGCCTTTTTGGCCTCGACAAGTGGCACGACAGCGACGCCGCCGTAGCCACTTTAGAGCGGGCCTTGGAAGCGGTCGCCCCCAAGGCCGTTGCCACGACTTAAACCGTCAGAATCGTGGAGCCTGTTGTTTTACGGGCTTCCAGATCACGGTGAGCTTGGGCAACATCTTTCAAGGGATAGCGCTGATCGATAACGATCTTCACCGCACCACTGCTCACGACAGCAAACAAATCGTCGGCCATTGCCTGCGTCGCCTCTCGGCTGCTGATGTGTGTGAACAAGGTTTGACGCGTGAGGTACAACGAGCCTTTGGGGCCGAGAATACCCGGCGCGATCGGGTCAACAGGACCCGAGGCATTGCCGAAGCTTGCCATCAAACCGAATGGCGCCAAGCAAGACAATGAGCCATCCCACGTGTCTTTGCCCACTGAGTCATAGACCACGTTAACGCCCTTTCCGCCAGTGATTTCTTTCACCTCTTTGACGAAGTCCTGTGTGTTGTAGTTGATCACATGGGCAGCACCGTGGGCTTTCGCCAAGGCACATTTCTCATCAGAGCCCGCCGTTCCTATGAGTTTCAAGCCCAAATGCTTGGCCCATTGGCACGCAATTAAGCCAACACCACCCGCTGCCGCATGGAACAGAATGTGGTCGCCTGCCTTCAGTCCGGCAGGCGGAAGGGTCTTCTTGAGCAAGTACTGAACCGTGAGGCCCTGCAACATCATGGCAGCACCGGTCTCAAAGCTAATATCGTCCGGCAAGACACACACATTCATTGCGGGCATCACACGCACTTCGGCATAGGCACCCGGTGGCTGCGACGCGTAGGCGGCACGGTCACCCACTTTCAAATGCGTCACGCCTGCGCCAACCGCTTCAATCACGCCCGCCCCCTCCATACCCAAACCTGCAGGTAATGTCGACGGATACAAACCGATGCGGAAATACACATCGATATAGTTCAAACCCACGGCATGGTGGCGAATACGGACTTCTCCGGGGCCAGGTTCGCCCACCGTGATCGGCACCCACTCTAGGTTTTCTGGGCCACCAGGGGCACTAAATTTAATCGCGTGATCGGTCATCGTTTCTCCAGTTTTACGTTCGGGGATGGTTTACGCCCCCGCATGGTCAATAATCAACCGACATATTGCCACGAAAAAACCTTTGGCACGCTATGACCGATAAGCGCAGGCGACAGGGCCTGCCGCGTTGTAAACAAGCCGTATCTGTCTCATCTTTAAAAAGCGTCACCAAGGACCACGCATGACCCACAAACTCACTCCGAAGGCAGCCTTGTTTCTGTTTATTCCGCCCATCCTGTGGGCCGGTAATGCCATTGTGGGGCGCATCGTCGCAGGTCAAATCCCGCCGATGACGCTCAATTTTCTGCGCTGGAGCATCGCGTTGGCGATACTAACGCCCTTTCTGGGCCGTCTTTGGGCCGCGCGGCAATCGCTACGCGAAGCGTGGTTACGGCTGGCGATGTTGGGTTTGGCGGGCATGGGCTGCTACAACTCTTTTCAGTACCTCGCGTTGCAAACCTCTACCGCCGTGAACGTCACCCTGGTCGCCGCAAGTATGCCGGTGTGGGTGCTGGTGATTGGGCGTTTATTTTTTGCTCAGAAGGTATCGAAGCGAGCCTGGCTTGGCGCGGCCCTGTCCCTACTGGGAGTTTCCGTGGTGTTGCTTCAAGGTGATTTACGGCGCTTCGGCGACGTCGCCCTGGTTCCCGGGGACGGCTGGATGATATTGGCCACTTGGGCGTGGGCAACCTACAGTTGGCTGTTGTCCAGTCCAAACAAAGCACAGGCTGCGGTTGGGCAAGACTGGTTGGTCTACTTGATGGCGCAAATTTTATTTGGCGTCATGTGGTCAGCCAGTTTTACCGCAGCCGAATGGACATTACCCGTTATTTTAGGCAACCCAGAACCTCAGATTCTGTGGGACGCCACCCTGGTAATGGCTTTGGCTTATGTCGCTATTTGTCCCGCGCTACTGGCGTACAAGTTTTGGGGGGCGGGTATCGCACTGGCAGGTGCAACGACGGCCGGATTTTTCGCAAACCTGACACCGCTGTTTGCCGCAACATTTTCAACGCTGTTTTTGGGCGAGGCACCTCACCTCTACCACTTGGTCGCTTTTGCATTGATCATCATGGGCATCGTGGTGTCCAGCCGCAAGCGCGGCTAGACACCCGCTCTAGCTTAGGAAGTGCCTGGGTAAGCGCCACCATCAATCAACACGTTTTGGCCAATGATGTAACCTGCATGCTGACTACACAAAAATGCGCAGGTTGCGCCAAACTCACTGGCGTTACCAAAGCGCTTGGCAGGCACGCCATCGCGTCTTGCTGCCGCCACCTCATCTAGGCTTTTACCCGTTTTAGCAGACGCGCCTTTTAAGGTGGTCGCCAGGCGGTCGGTATCAAATGCGCCGGGTAGCAAGTTGTTAACTGTCACGCCATTCGCAGCGATACCACTGCGCGCCAAGCCCGCAACAAACCCGGTCAAGCCGCTGCGTGCGCCGTTGGATAAGCCGAGTACATCAATCGGCGCCTTCACAGCCGCACTGGTGATGTTAACGATGCGACCAAAACCCCGTGCAGACATACCGTCAATGGTGGCCTTGATCAACTCAATCGGCGTCAACATGTTGGCCTCAACAGCCGCCAACCACTCGGTGCGTCCCCAGTCACGGAAATCGCCGGTTGGCGGGCCACCCGCATTGGTCACCACGATATCAAAGTCTTTGCCCGGACCACCCGCCGCTTGCCAGATCGCTTCACGACCAGCGTCTGTGGTTACATCGGCCGCCACCGCAATGACTTGCCCCGCGCCGGTGACCGCCCGCATGGCCTCGGCACTCGCATGCAAGGCATCTGCTGAGCGCGCGACGATCACCACGTTAGCGCCCGCCTCGCTTAGGTGCTGGGCGCATGCCAGACCCAAGCCCTTACTCGCACCGCACACCAACGCCCACTTGCCATTGATTCCTAAATCCATCACCGACTCCTAAAAATAACGTCACAGCCCACGAGGCCGACGAGTTGCTAAAAACACACCGGAAAGTACCAGCACGGTACCTGCCAAAATCCAAAGATTAAAGGGCTCATCCAAAATAAGGACACCCATCATGAGCGTCGACATCGGGCCCAACATACCGACCTGAGAGGCAAGACCAGCCCCCAGCCTTTCCACCCCCAACATCACCAATAAAACCGGTACTGCCGTACAAAACACCGCATTGAAAACAGACAACTGTATGACCTCAGTCGCCACAAAGGCATCTGACAACGGTCGCAGTATGGCGAACTGGGCGATACAAAGCACAGAGGCAACCATGCTAGCGAGCCCAACCAGACGCAAGCTGCCCAGTTGCTTGACCAACTCCCCACTGGCCACGAGGTAGACGGCGTAACTCAAGGCACTGGCTAACACCAACCCCCCACCAATCACGGTCGCAGCGCCATCAAAACGCAGTTCGTGGCCAAACACCACCAACACGCCCGCGTAGCTAATAGCCATCGCCCACGCCTGTTGTGCACGAATTCGCCGCTGATAAACGACCCATCCAAGCAAAAGAACCAATGTGGGATTGACGTACAAGATCAGCCGCTCAAGGCTCGCAGAAATATACTGCAATCCCCAGAAATCTAAGTAGCTCGCGAGGTAATACCCGGAAAAGCCGACCCAACCAATTTGCCCCCATTGCCGCCAAGTTAGCGCGGGCTTATCCCGTCCTGCCCACCATGCCATCGCCGCAAATAGCGGGAAGGCAAACAACATGCGAAACATCAGCAGCGTCACCGCATCCACTTGATAGCGATAGGCGAGCTTGACCACAATCGCCTTGCCGCTGAACGCAATGGCGCCTAGCCCCGCAAAGACCAAGCCCCTGGCGATGCCCGGAGGAAGCTTAGATGGGAGCAACTTTAACGGTGTTGATTCGGGCTCACCCATACACGGGCTGCCCTGATGTCGCGTCGTCATGAACGGGGGATTGGCTATCTATCTTGTCCACAGGCGACACCAGACTCTTTCTCAATAAGGCACTCATTGCACGGCTCTTGGCTCTTGGCATCAACAAGACCCGCACAGGGGGTATTTCAATCGTTTTTGATTGCCCGATGGGCTCGCTTAAGCAACCACCAAATGCTGAAGGCGATCACGGGTACGGCAGCAGCCATGGTCACGTCGGGACTCCAAGGCCAGCCCACGTGCTGGGCACCTTTGCTTAAGTATCCCAACAATCCTGTCAGGTAGTATGTAATCGCTGCGACAGACAGACCCTCAACCGTCGATTGCAACTTGAGTTGCAAGGCCTGACGCTGGTTCATGGCGCTCAGCAACTCGCGGTTGCTATCTTGCTGCTCGATCTCTACGCGCGTACGCAGCAAGTTACTCATACGCGAAATGCGTTCTGACAAATTTTGCTGTCGTCGCTGCGACCATTCGCAGGTATTCATCGCTGGGGTCAGGCGCCGTTGCATGAACTCTTTAATCGACTGGAGGTTCTCCAACCGCACCTCCGCGATATCGTCTATGCGTCGTCGCACCAAGTCAAAGTAGGCATTGCTGGCCGAGAACCGGGAATGCGTCGCTGCATACTGGCCCTCTACCTCACCCGCCAGCCGCGTGAGTCGGTCTAACAGCTCGGGTTCATCCTGCGAATCAGCCGTTCGAATCGCCATCGCCAACGACGCCAACTCGGACTCGCCACGCGATAGCATCGAGATACTGTTTCTGGCCTCTGGCAAACCGAGCAACGCGGCCATACGGTAGGTCTCGATTTCGAGCAGGCGTTGTACCAAGCGGCCCAAGCGTCTGGGCGACAAGGCGCCCACGCACAAAAGCATTTGAGACGCACCGTCGGCTTGAATGCTGAAATCTGTGTAGACCTCCACCTCACCCTCGCCGACGGTAGACCCGATCAAGGCGGCTTCTTGCAACGCGGCGCGCACGCTTGCCGCACGCGACACATCGTCTTGTGCCAACACGGTTACATGCATTTGGCACAGGCACTCACCGGGGAGCTCGGACAACCAAACGGTATCAACCGCCTCAATGGCTTTGCCCACCGCACCAGCACCAGCGCCAGCACCAGCATCGCCACCCGCAACCGGGGACTGCGGCAAGTCACGCATGAAGGTGTAGCTCACAAACTCGGTATGCATTTCCCAACGCAAGCGAAAGGCCCCGAAATCTGCACGCATATGCGTCGCCCCAGGCTGCGGGCTAGCAAGATGGTGGTCGGCCAACAAGGAGCATAAGTGCGCCAGACTGCGCGCACGGTCGTCAGGTGCCAACCACATCACTACGTGCGTGATCGCAGTCGGCAACTGTACGGACTCAGGCGGTCGCGCATGAATTTCGTTGTGTAACGGCTGTCGCAGGGGATGCATTTTCATAGGGGCGTACTCATCGATTTGCATTCACATTAATTAAAGTCTCAGCATCGCGCCAAGGCTTCAGCATCTTCAACCACTTAACGCAAGGTAACTTAAAGCGCGCTTCTACCGCTTGCGCGCGGGCAAGCAACGTCAGGCGGTCGGGTTGATCCGGGCGAGCCTGTGCCAGCACCACACAATTCCCCTCCCGTGTCGGCGTGAAGGCCCAGAGTGCATCCTCGCCAAACACCTGCGCCATGTTTTGCATAGAGACATTAAAGCTGGCATGGCGGCCAAATAAGTTAACCGTCATGATGCCGTTGTCCGATAGCACGTCGCGGCAACTGGCATAAAAATCAGCGCTGTCTAATACGGGGCCTGCTGCCTCGTGGTCGTAAAGGTCTACCTGCAACGCATCGATCGCGTGTCGCCATTCTGGCGCCTTCAAAACGTCTTGCGCATCCCCCAGAACGACATTTAACCGTTCATCGTTTGGTGGCAACTTAAACCAGTGGCGACACACAGCGAGCACCTCTGGGTTGATCTCCACCGCAGTGGTCAACATGCCTAACTTTTTATAGCAATATTTAGTCAGCGCAGCGGACCCCAGTCCCAGTTGCATTGCATGCAAATCCCCGACCGTCGCCAGGTCCACGAACAACAGCCAAGCCATCATGCGGCGCACGTAATCCAGCTCAATCTCGTAAGGCTTATCCAGCCACATCGAGCCCTGAACCCACTCCGAGCCCAGATGCAGGTAGCGTACCTCGCCATCCTCAGAGAAATTAACCTGTGGGAGCGTGACGGCCTTGGCTTCGCGCGCAGTGGACTTAGACAATTTGATGCTCATGCCCAATTATTACGGTTTTAAAACCAGTTTCGCTAGTCGTGGCAATACGCGACAGGCATTCAACTGGGTCTGGGCAGCGAGCGCCCCTAGCGAGACCCCTTTTAAACCAGCCATCACCGCCGCGATACGCGGCAGCTCACGCGATGAGTTGGGCGCCTGCCTCTGCCCTTGCGCGCGTGCATGTGCGGTCACGTAAAGCCAATGAGGGGGGATGTCGGGGCCATCCGTCTCCAGAACCACGTGTGTCAATGCGGTGTCTTGTGCCAAACGCCTAATTTGACGAGAGGCCTCAAACGTCAGCGTCCCACCGAAACCCAAGCAAAAGCCCGCCGAGGTAAACGCCGCCGCCTGCACAGCACTGCCGTTAAACGCGTGCGCAATGCCGCCGCAAACGGGTAATTGGCGCAAATGCTTCAACAAATCATCAGCGCTCTTACGCACGTGCAGTATCACGGGCAACTGGTGCTTGCGCGCTAGTTTTAGTTGCGACCGGTAAATGTGTGCACAGTGGGCTTTTGCCTCCGGTGTTTGCAAAGCAGGTACGAACCCATCTAAACCAATTTCACCCACAGCAACTAGACGCGGATCATCGCGGCATGCCGCCAACTGCGCGTCCAACGCGGCCACATCATCGTCGCTGGCGTCTAATGCGTGTAGCGGGTGAATCCCAAGCGCATAGGCGTCGTTATGGGTGTGTGCCCAATCTCTCACAGCGACAAAATTTTGCCGATGCACGGCAGGCACAATACAAAGCGACACGCCCGCTTGCTTGGCTGCACCACGCAGACTGGCAGCCTGCGTCGGCGAACCAAACTCAGCCGCATCCCAATGGCAATGTGTGTCTATCCACTCGACCGCCATCGTACTCAAGCCGTTAGCGCACCCAAGACCCCGTTGTCTAAACGGTGTTGCCGTTGACACCAAGTCGCCAACTCCACGTCGTGCGTCACCACGATTAATGCCGACCGTTGCGCCTCGGCCAGCGACAACATCAGCGAAAACACGCCCTTGGCAGCCGTTCTATCCAAGTTACCCGTCGGCTCATCCGCCAAAATACAAGCGGGCTCGGTGACCAAGGCCCGCGCCACCGCAACACGCTGTCGTTCACCACCAGATAGCTCGGCGGGACGGTGGAGCAACCTATCCCCCAGCCCCACTTTCTCTAGCACTGCGCGCGCTTTTTCGTGCGCAAGCGCCACGGGCATGCGACGCACCCACAAAGGCATGGCGACGTTATCCACGGCGGTGAATTCAGGCAGCAAGTGGTGAAACTGATACACAAACCCCAGATGCTGGTTGCGCCAGCGGCTCTGTTGGGCCGCAGCCATCTCAGACCAAACGCCGCCGCACAATGCCGCCGTGCCCGTGGTGGGCGCATCCAGACCACCCAGAATATGCAACAGCGTGCTTTTACCCGACCCAGAGGCTCCCACGATCGCAACCGTCTCACCCGCCTCCACGCGTAAATCGACGTCCTTCAAGACCGTGACATCTAGCCGCCCTTCCGAGAAACGCTTGCCCAGATGCTGCGCCGTGATGACTGGATTACTCATAGCGCAAGGCCTCCGCGGGGTTGATACGGCTGGCACGCCAACTGGGGTAAATCGTTGCCAATAACGACAAAATCAGCGCACTCACCGTGATGGGAAAAATATCACCCCACTGCGGATCGCTAGGCATCTGGCTAATGAGGTAGATATCTTGCGGCAAAAACTGGGTGCCCAACAGGTGTTCGATGAAGGGAACGATGACATCGATATTGAATGCCACGAGCATCCCCAAACCCAAGCCGGCCACAGTGCCCAAAAAGCCAGACGTAGCGCCTTGCACCACAAAAATGCCCATGATGCTCAGCGGCGAAGCCCCCAAGGTTCTCAAAATAGCAATATCGGCGCGCTTGTCGGTCACCGTCATCACCAAGGTGCTGACCAAATTAAACGCGGCGACCGCCACGATCAAGGTGAGGATGATAGCCATCAGCCGTTTTTCGACCTGCACCGCCGCAAACCAGTTTCGATTTTGACGCGTCCAGTCGCTCACCCAATAATCAGTGCCGAGGTCGGCAGATACCGCCGCCGCAACGCCGCGTGAGCGGTTGAAGTCATCCAAGCGCAAACGAATGCCCGTCGGCCCCGTTAGTCGAAACAGGCGTTGGGCATCGCTGATGTTGAGATAAGCGTAACCCGCATCAAACTCGTAATGCCCTGAGTCAAACAGGCCAACGACGGTCATTTGTTTTACCCGGGGCACCACGCCAGCCGGTGTCATTTGTCCGCTAGGCACCATCAGGGTAACGCGGTCGCCCGTGGTCACGCCCAAGCCTCTGGCCAAACTCCCACCCAAAATCACCCCGAAGTCACCCGGGGCCAAACGCGCTCGAAGCACCTCGGGCATGTCCTTGACCAACGGGGTCACCAACGGCTCCAAAACAGGATCAATACCCCGCAACATGACGCCGCGCATGGTGTCCCCACGCGCGATCAGCCCCTGTGCAGCGACAAACGGTGCCGCCGCCTCAACATGCTCTTGTGCCTTCAGACGCGCCATCAGGGTGGCCAGATCGGCCACACTTTGATCGGCGCCATCAAACACCTCCACATGCGCCAAAACGCTCAGCATGCGGTCGCGCACCTCCTTTTGGAAGCCATTCATAACAGACAGCACAATAATCAAGGCCGCCACCCCCAACGCAATGCCCAACATGGACACGCCAGAGATGAAGGATATGAATCCATTGCGGGCTGTTGTTTTAGCCGCTCGGGTGTAACGCCAACCGATGCGAAGTTCGTAAGGAAGATTCATGAGCGCCATAATGTGAAGTTGTCATTGTGGCAGGCTTAGCGACCGTCACCACACGAGCGAGGCTAGGCGCGCCCAGACCACCCCAAAATCATGCCACAACATCTTTTTATCCCCCTCGCCACTTGGCCAAGTCACGCAGGGCAAGCCGCCACGCCGCTAGACCAAGCACTGCCTCATCTCGCACAACTGTTAGGAACCTGGTTTGCCGACACCCCCCTAGCCGTCGCTGCAGACTGGGTAACCCCCATAGAGCGCTGCTATGCGGACGCGTTGGGCTGGCACGCCAGCCGCGCCACGACCAGCGACCCCTTACCCCTCGCCGCACTACAAGACCAGGCAACTGACGCCGTACCCTGCGCTTGGGTGCGCCCGGTGCATCTCATCAGCAGCATGAATGACGTGCGGGTCTGTGACCCCAGTGTGCTGCGCCTTAGCGCGGCTGAGGCCCAGCCCCTGTTTCAGGCTTTGGCCGAATTATGCAAAGAAGATGGTTTGCAACTGGACATGCGCGCACCCACCCGTTGGTTGCTGCGGGGGGAGGCCTTGCGGCACATCAGAACGCCCAGCCTCGCGCTGGCAGCCAACCAACACATTGCTGACTACCAACCTTTTTTGCCCGATTCAGTACACACAGGCACCCCGACACCCGAGAGCGGCGAAGCCAAAGGCAATCTGCAATGGCTGCTGCGTTTGCAAAATGAAGCCCAAATGCTGTTCTATACCCATCCTGTGAACGATGCCCGCCACGCCCAGCGGCGCCCAGAGGTCAGTGGTATCTGGGTAGAGGGTGCCGGCGCCATAGCGACGCCCGCAGCGACTGCCCCCACAAAACAAGTCATCTGGTGCGACGCGCTGAGCGCACACGCCGATGATGCCCACGCATGGCAAGCCGCCTGGCGCGCGCTAGACAGCGACAGCCTCGCCCCCTTGCTCGCGAATCCAGCGGGCACAGGCGATGCCGTTACGTTCGGCAACGCCACCCATGCCATCACTTGGCGCCGACGTGCACCCACGTGGTGGCGTCGTGCCAAGCAACCGTGGCAACGCCTTAAGCTGGGACGTCACCCCGCACTTCCGAGTAGTCTGTTGTAGCGCGACAATAGGGAACCCCATTGCATCCGCACACAGCCCGTTCACCCACTCACCCCGTTGCCTCATTAGCCCTGCACCTTGTACCCCGGTAAGCCATGCAAATCATCACCCGAGACGTTCCACCGCGCGCCACCTGGACCTTAGAACAGGCAGGGGTGCACCCCTTGTTGGCGCGCCTCTTTGCCGCACGCGGTGTGCACTCGTCAGAAGATTTGGATGACGGACTGGCCAAATTACTCCCTCCCGACCAACTGCTGGGCATCACTGAGGCCGCGCAGATGTTGGTGACCGCCATTCAGACACAAGCGCCGATTTGCATCGTGGCCGACTATGACTGCGATGGTGCGACGGCCTGCGCCGTCGCCGTCCGTGGCCTGCGCCTGCTGGGCTCAAACCATGCGCATTACTTGGTCCCTGACCGCGTCACAGACGGCTATGGCCTGACACCGGGCATCGCCAAGCGCGTTGCCGCGACTGGCGCGCGCTTGTTGGTCACCGTCGACAACGGCATCGCGAGCTTCGACGGTGTGCAGACGGCAAAAGAATTGGGGATGCAGGTACTCATCACCGACCACCACCTCCCTGCGTTACTGGACGGTCGTGTGCAGGTGCCACAGGCCGATGCCGTCGTGAACCCCAACCAGCCGGGTTGCCCATTTGAAAGCAAGTCCATCGCCGGCGTTGGCGTGATGTTTTATGTCTTGCTTAAGACACGCGCACTGATGCGCAGCGCGGGGATTTTTGACGCCGCCACACAACCCAAACTCGACACCTTGTTGCCCTTGGTCGCGTTAGGCACCGTGGCGGATGTGGTCAAACTAGACGCCAATAACCGGCGCTTGGTCGCTCAGGGCTTGAAACGTATCCGTGCAGGCCACCTGCCCGCCGGCATGGCCGCACTGTTTCAAATTGCCGGGCGACAGACCGCCACCGCCAGTACGGGTGACTTTGGTTTTGCGGTGGGACCACGCTTGAACGCAGCGGGTCGCTTGGCTGATATGACCTTGGGCATTGCCTGCCTCATTACCGACGATGCCGCACACGCCACCACGCTGGCACAGTCGCTAGACCAAATTAACCGAGACCGCAAAAGCATAGAAGGCGACATGCGAGAGCAGGCGCTGGCGATGGCAGAAGACATGCTGGACGCAGCCGATGAAGCACCGCCCGCCATTTGCATCTTTGACCCCGACTTTCATGAGGGGGTAGTGGGCATCGTGGCGTCACGACTCAAAGACAAGATGCACCGCCCCACTTTCGTCTTCGCTATGAGCCAAGCAGCTGGCGCTGAAGATGAACTAAAAGGATCAGGGCGCTCCATTGCGGGCTTCCACCTGCGCGATGCGTTGGACTTGATCGCCAAACGTCACCCCGGCGTTTTACTGCGATTTGGTGGCCACGCAATGGCGGCGGGTTGCACCATTGATGCCGACCAATTAGACACCTTTGAGACCGCCTTCCAGCAAGTCGCCAGTGAGTGGCTAGACGAGAAAACGCTCACCCGACAGCTGGAAACCGATGGCGCGTTGGCTCCCGCTTACCGCCATCCAGATATCGTCGACCACTTGCAGCAAGCCGTCTGGGGGCAAGGATTTGCGCCCCCCGTATTTAGCGAGTGGCTGGACGTGGTCTCCCAGCGCATCGTCGGGGAAAAACACCTGGCACTGAAACTGAAGCACCAAGGTCAAGCCGTGGATGGCATCTGGTTTGGCCACACCGAGCCGCTACCCGCCAAGGCCTTGCTCGCTTTTCGTGTGGACGCCGATAGTTGGCAAGGACAGCGTCGCGTGCGCTTTCTGATTGAAGGACAACAAGCATGACATTCGCCGCACCGCGCGCCGACCTAGGCACACTCAACGCAGACCTGCATTGCCACTCTACCGCGTCGGACGGTACCTTGGCACCCGAGCGCGTCGCCCAACGCGCCGCTGACAACGGCGTCGCGATCTGGGCGCTGACCGACCACGATGAGTTAGCGGGCCAAGCGCGGGCGCGTGAGGCCGCTGGTGACTTGGGCATGACTTACGTCACGGGCACAGAGGTCTCCGTGAGCTTCGCTGGTTGCACCGTGCATATCGTGGGCTTGGGGTTTGATCCCGACAATCCAGACTTAATAGCGGGGTTGCACAAGACGCGCAGTGGCCGTGACCTGCGTGCGCGGGAAATGGCTGCGGAGTTGGCCAAGGTGGGAATCAAAGGGGCTTATGAGGGTGCGTTGACCTATGTGGACAACCCCGAACTGATCTCGCGCACCCACTTTGCACGCTATATCGTGGACATCGGCATGGCCAAGGACACCCATGACGTTTTTAAAAAATACCTCGCCGACAACAAGCCCGGCTACGTCCCCCATCGTTGGGCGGGACTCGGGGAGGCCGTAAAGTGGATCACGCAGGCGGGTGGCATCGCGGTGGTCGCACATCCCGCCCGTTACCCCCTGAGTCCCACCGCTGAATACGCGCTCTTAAGTGAATTTAAAGCCCACGGCGGTCAGGGCATTGAGGTGGTCACCGGCAGCCACAGCCCGGCTGAGTTCACGCAGTACGCGGACATTGCGCGAGAGTTTGGCTTTTATGCGTCGCGCGGTAGTGACTTCCACAGCCCCGAGGAAAGCCGTATGGACTTGGGTGCGCTGCCGCCCTTGCCCGCCGGTTTAGAACCGGTGTGGCAGGCGTTTTAGGTTCCCCTCATGGCACAAAACTTTGAGATTCACCCCGACAACCCGCAGCCGCGCCTGATCAAGCAAGCCGCCGCGCTGTTGCGTGCAGGCGGCGTGCTCGCCACCCCCACGGACTCCAGCTACGCCTTGGTTTGCCACTTGGACGACAAGGCGGCCGTTGACCGGATGCGCAGAATACGCCAAGTCGATGACCGCCACCACCTCACCTTGCTTTGCGCAGACCTCAGCGCAGTCGCTAGCTACGCCAAAGTTGACAACCAGCAATACCGCTTGTTAAAGCTCGCAACGCCCGGCGCCTTCACGTTTATTTTGGATGCCAGCAAGGAAGTCCCCAGGCGAGTCAGCCACCCATCGCGCAAGAGCATTGGTTTGCGGGTCCCTGATCACCGGGTCATACACGCCCTGCTCGCAGAGCACGGCCAACCCTTGCTTGCGACCACGCTCATACTGCCCAACGCGGAAGCGCCTCTTAACGATGCCGAGGAGATTCACGCACACCTTGCCTCAGAGCTGGCGGGCGTCATCGACGCAGGAGCCTGCGCAGGCACGCCCACCACCGTCATCGACCTAACGCCCATGCGCACGGGTGAGGCGCCAGACATCATTCGCAAGGGCGCAGGCGACTGGACGTCGTTGGGTCTCTAAAACCAGGGCAAGACCAAAACAGGGCCACAATACACGCATGGACTTCGCATCAATCATACAAACCGTGGCGATCTACGCGCTACCGGTTTTATTTGCCATCACGCTACATGAGGCGGCCCACGGGTACGCCGCACTGAGGTTTGGCGACAACACAGCCGCCATGCTCGGGCGCATCACACTGAACCCGCTGAAGCACATCGACCCCGTCGGGACCATCGCGATGCCGCTGATGCTTTACTTCGCAACGGGCGGTGCTTTCTTATTTGGCTATGCCAAGCCGGTGCCCGTGCGTTTTGGCAACCTGAACAACCCCAAACGCGACATGATCTGGGTGGCTTTAGCCGGTCCCATGGCCAATTTTGTACAGGCCTTTTTGTGGGTCATTGGCATCTACCTGCTCTACGCCTTGGGTATTCAAGAGCGGTTTTTTATCGAGATGTGCCGCGCGGGCATTTTGGTTAACCTAGTGATGTTCGCATTTAACCTCTTTCCCATGCCCCCCTTGGACGGTGGACGCATACTCGTCGGCCTACTGCCCATGCGCGCCGCGGTGGCGGTGTCCAAGGTTGAGCCTTGGGGCTTCTTCATTGTGATGGGGTTGGTCTTGGCAGGTATCGTTAGCAACCTGTGGTTGCGCCCGCTCATGCAAGTGACGGGTGGGCTGATCGAGGTGCTTGCCACTCCGTTCCGTTTGCTACTGACCTAGGTCAAACTCACCCCGCGCGCCCTACTTTCGCCTTTCGCGTTTCGTTTCACCTTTTCGTTTTTTAAGCCATGTCTGTTTCAGAAAATAAGCCATCTCCACATACGAACACCCAAGAGCGCGTGCTCTCTGGCATGCGGCCAACAGGCGCCCTGCACCTTGGCCATTACCATGGCGCACTAAAAAATTGGGTGCGGTTGCAAAGCGAACTGAACTGCTTTTATTTTGTCGCTGACTGGCATGCGCTCACCACGCACTACGAAAACCGCGCAGTCATAGAAAAAAATGTCTATGAAATGGTGATTGATTGGCTGGCGGCCGGTTTAGACCCCAATCAGTGCACCCTCTTTTTACAAAGCCGCATCCCCGAACACGCCGAGCTGTTCACCTTGCTCGCCATGGGCACGCCGTTGGGTTGGTTAGAACGTGTTCCCACCTATAAAGACCAACAAGAGAAGCTGAAAGACAAAGACTTATCGACCTACGGCTTCTTGGGCTATCCCCTGTTGCAGGCCGCGGACATCTTGATTTACAGGGCCAAGCATGTGCCCGTTGGGGAAGACCAGGCCAGCCATGTCGAGTTAACGCGCGAAGCGGCGCGACGCTTTAACCATTTGTACGGGCGCGAAGCCGACTTTGCAGAGCGTGTAGCGGTCAGCTTGGAAAAAATGGGTAAGGATGCCGCCAAGCGATTTGAGAAATCACGCAAGAAATTTCAAGAAACCGGCGATACCGCCTCGCTAGAAGGTGCCTTGGGCTTCGTCGCCGCACACAGCGAACTCAGTGCCTCCGAAAAGGAGCGTTTGCAGGGCTACTTTAAAGGGACGGGCAAATCCATTTTGGTCGAACCGCAAGCGCTGCTAACCGAGGCCAGCCGCTTACCCGGTCTTGACGGTGCAAAAATGAGCAAGAGCTACAACAATGCCATTGCCATGCGAGAAGACAAGGCCAGCATTGAGATCAAGATCAAGCGCATGCCCACCGACCCGGCTCGGGTGAAACGCACCGATGCAGGGGACCCCGAACGCTGCCCCGTTTGGCAATTCCACAAGGTCTATTCAGACGTCGCGACGCAGGAGTGGGTCAGCACCGGTTGCCGCAGTGCGGGCATCGGTTGCCTAGACTGCAAACAACCCATCATCGAGGCGGTCTTGCGTGAGCAACAACCCATGCTTGAGCGGGCACAGCCTTTTGTCGACAACCCCAAATGGGTCAGAGATATCGTGGATGCCGGCACCGATAAAGCGCGTCAGGTAGCGCGGGAGACCATGCGCGATGTCCGCGAGGCCATTGGCCTCGCCTATTGAGATGTGCCTAAATGGTTACAAATTGCGAACGATACCCAAATTACGCCTAATTTAGCGCTAGGATATGCATTACTGAATTAACTATTAGTTCCGCCAAGTCTCAAGGACGTGAAGCGCAACTACGACGGATATCTTTATGATGAGCATTCTTGTTATCGATGACCACCCACTGATGCGTGATGCGTTGGTCATGCTGTTGCGTCGTTTGCGCACCAAAGCCAACATCGTCGAGCTCGACCGCCTCGCCGTTGTCAACCAAGCCATCACTGACCATGGCACACCCGAGTTGGTGTGCCTGGATCTCAAGCTACCCGATACCAACGGCGTTTCCGGCGTACGCGAATTGCGTCGCCTGCTGCCCGACACCTCCTTGGTGGTGTTATCGGCGTCGCCTGCAACCGACTACGCCGACCTCGCGCTTGAAGCGGGTGCAGACGCCTACGTAGAGAAGTCGCTGGACGCCGCGCATATTGCCAAGGTGCTCAAGGAATTCATGGGCCCTAGCGAAGAGGCGGATGAGGACGCACCGACCGTGCCTGAGAAGCTCTCCAAGCGTCAAAAACAACTGTTGGTGATGTTGGACAAAGGCCTGAGCAATCGCGATATCGCCGATTCACTATCCATCAGCGAGCACACCGTCAAGGTGCACCTGTGGCGCCTATTCCGTCGCCTCAATGTGAAGAGCCGCTCGCAAGCCAGCCATCTGGCGCGTAATGCCGGACTCATAGACTTTTAAGCCATCTCCATTGCGATGACCGCTGAGTGGCCGACCTTTCGTCAAAGGTCGCGCCGGTGTCCCCGCTCGCGGTGAGCTAACGCAACACGGTTTTGCCACCCATATACGGTTGCAAGGCCATAGGGATGTGTATGGAACCGTCCGCTTGTTGGTGGTTTTCTAATACCGCGACCAATGCACGTCCCACCGCCAGACCCGAGCCATTTAGCGTATGGACCCAATCGTTTTTGCCTGCCGCATTTTTAAACCGGGCCTGCAAACGACGCGCCTGAAAGGCGTGGCAGTTTGAAACTGAGCTGATTTCTCGGTAGGTGTTTTGCGCGGGTAGCCAAACCTCTAGGTCATGTGTCTTGGTCGCACCAAAACCCATGTCACCGGTGCAAAGCAACACCACGCGATACGGCAACTCCAGTGCTTTCAAAATGGCTTCGGCATGGCCAGTCATTTCCTGCAACACCGCCTCACTCTGATCCGGGTGCACGATTTGCACCATCTCGACCTTGTCGAACTGGTGCTGCCGAATCAAACCGCGGGTATCGCGTCCGTGGCTACCCGCCTCGGAGCGGAAGCACGGGGTGTGGGCCGTGAGCTTCATGGGCAGGTCGGCCTCGGTCAATAAGGTGTCACGTACAAAGTTGGTTAGTGGCACCTCAGACGTGGGAATCAAGTACAGCTTGTTATCTTCGCCGAGGCCCGTCGTGTCCCCGTCTTGACCGCCTTTGATTGCGGCAAACAAGTCCTCCTCAAACTTAGGCAACTGACCGGTACCGCGCAGAGATGTGGCGTTCACCGCGTAGGGCGTGTAGCACTCGGTATACCCATGCTGTTCTGTTTGGGTATCCAACATAAAGGCCGCCAACGCACGATGCAAACGGGCAACCGGCCCACGCATGACAGCAAAGCGGGCGCCTGACAACTTAACGCCCATCTCAAAGTCCAAACCCAAAGGCTCTCCTAAGTCGACATGGTCTTTGGGCTCAAACGCTAGGGGCTCTGGCAAACCAGCGTCGCCGCCTGTCGGGGACCAGCGGCGCAGCTCGACGTTGCCAGACTCGTCGGCGCCCAAAGGCACGTCATCTTGCGGTAGGTTGGGCACACCCATCAACAAATTGTGTAAGGGCTCTTGTAGCGCCTCTAATGCGGTGGCTGATGCGTCGAGCTCGGACTTGATTGACGCCACTTGCGCCATCACCTCGTCAGCCGACTCGCCTTTGCTTTTTAGTTGACCAATTTGCTTACTCAGCGTGTTGCGCTGTGCCTGTAACTCTTCGGTACGGACTTGTATGGTTTTACGCTGGGTCTCTAAGGACTGGAATGCAGCCACATCCAGAAAAGGTTGCGGCTGCTTGCGCCGCTCCAACGTTTTCACGACGGCGTCTAGGTCTTTGCGAAGGGATACAACATCTAACATGGTTTACACCGTAAAAAATAAAGAAAAAATCAGCCGCCAACGGCGGCGAGTTGCCAGCGTCACTGGCCAGATGACGCATCCAACCGCAAACCCTTTGGTAGCGGGAACTGCACCGCCTCTTCCACACCAGGCATGAACTGCACAGACAAGACGCCCAGCGCACGCAAGCGGGTAATAACGTCTTGCACCAAGACATCTGGCGCGGACGCCCCGGCGGTCAGTCCCACGCGGTCGCAGCCCGCCACCCACGCAGGGTCAAGGTCTGCGGGGTCGTCTAACATATGCGCAGGGGTTCCCAGTCGCTGTGCCAATTCCGCCAAGCGGTTGCTGTTGGAGCTGGTCGGGCTACCCACCACAATGACCACATCCACTTTCGCCGACAGCACCTTAACGGCGTCTTGGCGGTTTTGCGTGGCATAACAAATGTCTTGCTGTTTGGGCTCGCGAATCGACGGAAAACGCGCCTTTATGGCCGCCATGATGCTAGCGGCATCGTCCACACTCAGCGTGGTTTGCGTCACCACGGCCAAACGCTCGGTTTGTCCGGGGACCACGCGCGCAACGTCTTCGACCTCCTCTACCAAGTGAATGCCGGCGTCGAGTTGCCCCATGGTTCCTTCCACCTCTGGGTGGCCTTTGTGACCGATCATCAAAAACTCAAAACCTTCTTTGGCGAGCTTGGCAATCTCAACGTGCACCTTGGACACCAAGGGACAGGTGGCATCAAAAATAGAGAATCCGCGGCGCTCTGCTTCCTCTTGGGTCGCTCGACTCACGCCGTGCGCAGAAAACACCAAGGTGGCACCTGGCGGCACATCGTCAAGATCTTCGATAAATATCGCACCCTTTTCCTTCAAGTCATTCACGACGTAGGTGTTGTGAACAATCTCATGGCGCACATAAATGGGCGCGCCAAATTTTGCCAGCGCGTGTTCCACAATATCAATCGCTCTATCCACCCCTGCGCAAAACCCTCTGGGGGTCGCGAGATAAACCGAGCGCTCAGTGGCTTCGTTAGTCAGTGCTTGCTTCGCGTCAGACATCACAGTACTCCTATTACATGCACCTCAAACGTCACCGCTTGCCCAGCCAAGGGGTGATTGAAGTCAAACAAGATCGCAGAGCCATCGGGCTTGCTCTGCACCACCGCTCCCGCGTACTGCCCTTGGCCATCTGGCGTCGGGAACTGAACCACATCGCCGGGTGTATACCGCTCGTCGGGATCACCCAACTCATTCAACATGCTACGCGCCACCCACTGCACCGCCTCTGGATTATGCGGGCCAAAGGCGTCACCTGCCGGCAGATCGAAGCGAGACTGCACGCCTTCTTCCAAGCCCAACAAGTGCTGCTCGATTGCGGGTGACAACTGACCACCCCCCATGCTCAAGGTCGCGGGTTGTCCGTTAAAGGTGCTGATCACCTCTTGCCCGTCCGGGCCAGACATGCGGTAGTGCAGGGTCAAAAACGAAGACGCATCAACAACGGGCATACATATTTTCTCTCTAAAAAGGGACGACGGTGACCATAAACCAAGGGTTGTGCAGGAGCGCCTCCTGCCGTGCAAGGCGTATAACGGAACTAAGGGCATCGCACCGTCCAGCCCCCTATTGTAGAAAGCTAGGCTGCCCCATGCCCGCCCACCCCTTAAAGCCACCGCCTCGGGCACCAAAATGGCAGCACGCGACACGACCTCGCGAAAAAATGCGTGCGCTTGGCGTCCAAGGCTTAACCGATGCCGAGCTCCTGTCTTTACTGCTTAGAACAGGCACACCCCAATCACAGGTCATTGATTTTGCATCGGAAATTTTAGATCGCGTGGGTGGCTTGCGCGGTTTGCTAAAGGCGAGCCCCAGTGAACTGTTGGCAATCTCGGGGATTGGCCCTGCGAAACAGGCCGAACTCAGCGCCGTGGGTGAGCTGGTCACGCGTGCACTGTCGGAGGCACTTCAGCGTCAGCCCGTCTTTAACCACCCAGATGCCCTGAGAAGCGCCCTAAAAATACACTTGTCGCACCGTCAGCACGAGGTCTTTAGCGTCCTCTTTTTAGATACGCAGCACCAGCTCATTGCCTTTGAGGACCTGTTTCAAGGAACCCTCAGCCAGACCACAGTCTACCCAAGAGAGATTGCGGTACGCTCCCTGTACCACCACGCCGCTAGCGTTATCTTGGCCCATAACCACCCCAGCGGTCTGCCAACCCCATCAGAGGCCGACAAGCGCGTCACTGAGGCTATTCAAGCCGCGCTACGACCGCTGGACATCGCCGTCCTTGACCACTGCATCGTGGCCGGCCCAGCCGTTTACTCCATGGCCGAGAACGGGTTAATGCCTATGGCATAAAAGAACAACTCAAATTTGTCAGAATAGGGCCATGCGCGCGACACAGTTTTCTGACCTCAAAGCCATGCAAAAGCTTTTGGCCGATCAAGCGCGCGCCGAGAAAGAAGCGCAAGCCGCCGCGCGGCTGGCCGAGCAACAGCGGCAGCGCGAGCAACAACTGTTTGCCTTTTCCATCGGCGCCGTGAAGCCGATCAAAGACAGCGGCCGGATGCCCGCCCCGCCCAGTCAGGTGACCTCAAGACCGCTGCAACGCGAGTCGGACGATTCCGCGGTGATGGCCGAAGCGCTATCCGATGAGTTCGATGTCACCAGTCTCCTTGAAACGGACGACGCCCTGAGTTACCGCCGCTCGGGCATCGGTGATGACGTCTTGAAGAAACTACGGGGCGGCCATTGGGCCTTGCAAGGTCAAATCGACTTGCACGGTTTACGCACAGACGAGGCGCGCAGCGACTTGGCCGATTTCTTGCGCGCAGCGGTGCGTAAAGGCTGGCGTTGTGTTCGCGTGGTTCACGGTAAAGGGCTAGGCTCACCGGGCAAGACACCCATACTGAAAGCAAAAACCCATCGCTGGCTGGTGCAAAAAAAAGAGGTGCTTGCGTTTGTCCAAGCGCGTGGATGCGATGGGGGCGCAGGCGCCCTGATGGTGCTGTTGCACGGTCAGCAGCAGGGCAGCCACCTCACAAAAAAATAAGACACACCGCGGCGGTCTTGCCGCTTAATGCGACCCCACTCGGTTGCGCATGTGATCCGCCGTTTGCATAAATGAGGCCTCCAGACGCGTGCGCAATAAAGGCGGCACGTCGTTCTCGCGCATGGCCTGTGCCATGCACGCAACCCATTGGTCACGCTCTGGGATACCGATGGAAAACGGCAGGTGTCGCGCGCGCAAGCGGGGATGTCCAAATCGTTCCGTATACAGTGACGGCCCGCCCAACCAGCCACACAAGAACAGAAATAAACGTTCTCTGGCATTGTCCAGCTCGGGGCCATGCGCCGCGCGCAAGGCCGTATAGGCGGGCTCCAAATCCATCAAATCATAAAAACGGTCTACCAGCCGCCGCACCACGGTCTCGCCCCCTATCCATTCAAACGGCGTAACGGGCGACGGGTCTGTACCTGCGGGGGGCGTCTCTTGCGTGCTCATGGCTTCATGTTCAGTTCAGTTCAAAAAATCAGTAACTAACCCACATACGTCCGGTCGTCAGTCTCCACGCAAGCGCAGGGTTTGCCACGCAGGCGTGCGCAAGACATCGCGCAAACTCCACCAGCCTGCCAACATCGCAAGCACAGCGCCCACCAACGCGCCGAACACGGGCATCCACAGAGGTGGTACCCAAGGGAACTCGAAAACCAACTTGGCCAAGGCCCAGCCAACCACCATCGCTGCGGTACTCGCCATGCCACCAGCCAGCAGCCCAACGCCAATCAACTCGGCCCGTTGGACGTCACGCAACAAGGACGCACGCGCACCCATTGCACGCAAAATCGCATACTCACGCGTGCGCTCCCCTCGGGTGTGTGAAATCGCAGCAAACAAAACCACCAAGCCCGCCAAGACGCTAAAACCAAACAAAAACTCGATGGCACGAATCACCTGATCTAAGATGCGCTGCACCTGTAGCAGGGTCGCCGTGGTGTCGATGTTTGTGATGTTGGGAAAATTACGTTGCAGCTGGTTGTCAAACGAGCGTGCCACACCGTCGACACCGGTCACGCGTGATTCGGGCGCTTGAAAGGCGGAGATATAGGTCAGCGGAATATCGGGCATACGCGCCACAGGAAACATCGCAAAGAAGTTAACGCGCATGCTCGCCCAGTCCACTTTGCGGAAATCGCTGATGCGCGCGCGCACAATCTCCCCCGCAACGTCAAAGCTCAAGGTGTCACCCAGCTTCAGTCCTAGCAGATCGACCAGCCCAGACTCTATGCTGATGGCGCCCGCATCCCCGGAAGCCCAACGGCCACTGGTGACCTCGTTGTGGCTGGGTAACTCCGCACTGTGGGATAGGTTGAATTCACGACGCACCAGCCGTTGGGCCCGGTCGTTGTCATAGTCATCGGGCGTGACCGCCGCGCCATTGATCGCCACCAAGCGACCACGGATCATGGGGTACCAGTCATAGGACGTCACACCCGTATCCGCTAATTGCTGTTTAAAGGCCTCTGCTTGATCGGGTTGGATATTGATAACGAACCGTGTCGGGGCATCTGCCGGCGTGGCTTGACGCCAACTGGCGATGAGATCTGTACGCAGCAAGACCAAGATAAACAGGGCCAACAGTCCCACCGCTAACGCGCTCACCTGCACCACAGCGACACCCGGACGTGCGGCGACTTGCCGCGTCGCCAAGATCATCCATCGCGGCGCTGTCTGTTCGTTTACCGTACGACGCAACAACCGCACGGCTAGCCACGTCAGACCGGCAAAGAGACCGATTGACACGGCAAAACCCACGACCGCAAGACTCCCCATTTGCACATCGCGACTGACCCCTAACAAGAGGCCGCAAAAGACAACGACGCCAAGCAACCACAACACGAAAGACGCCGGCTGCAAGCCACCCACATCGCGGCGCATCACGCGCAAAGGCGGCACCTTGGCTAACTGCAGTATGGGCGCCACACCAAATGCCGCCATCAAGCTCAACCCCACTCCCACACCCGTCAGCGCAGGCCACCACGACGCGGCGGGCAAAGCGGTCTTCACCAAGCCAGCGAGCAAGGCCACGAACACCCAATGTACAGACCAGCCAATCAGAATGCCCAACAACGCGCCGACGAGACCCACCGCAAAAAACTCCAGCATGAAGGTGCGGGCAATGGTGCGCTGTGACAAGCCAAGCACGCGCAACATCGCGCAGGCGTCAAGTTGACTCGCGGCAAAGCCACGCGCGCCAATCGCTACGGCCACCGCACACAACAGGGCGGTAAGCATCGCAACCAAATTAAGAAACTTACCCGCGCGGTCTAGGGTTTCCTGCGTACCCGGGCGGCCAGACGCTAGCGTCTCAATGCGCAAGCCGTCACGTCTCGGGGCGGCCTCAATCGCCTCGGCGACGATGGCCTCGAATGCACCCACTGCGGCCGCATCCCCTGCCACGGCCATACGCCAACGAACCCGACTCGCGGGCTGTACCAGTTGCGTGGCGTCAATATCTGCCAAATTCACCATCGCCCGTGGCGAAAAACTAGAAAACCCGCCGCCACGGTCCGACTCCATGGTGAGCACCTGCGCGATACGTAGCCGCGCACTGCCCAAAAACAAATCATCCCCCACGTCCAGACCCAAGGCGTCAAGCACGCTCGCCTCCGCCCACACGGTGCCCGGCAATGGGCCGCGACTAACCGGGCGATCGTTGTCGAAGGCATCGACCACCCCATCGCTGACTCTTAAACTGCCGCGCAGAGGATAGGCGTCGTCCACGGCTTTAAAGGCCACCAAGCGCACATCGCCCCCGTTCTCGTCGGGGGCTCTGGCCATGGTCGGAAATGTCAGGGAGACGCTACGCTGCAGCCCGCGTTCTTCCGCCACGGGGCCCCAACGCGCGTCGGGACGCACGTCACTACGTAGCACCGCATCCCCGCCCAAAAGCGCCAATGCGTCGCGCGACAGCCCACCTTGCAGGCGATCGGCAAAGAACCCGACGGCCGTCAAAGCAGCCACCGCAAGCGCAATGGCGGTTAACAGCAGGCGCCAGCGGCCTGCGCGCCAGTCACGTAAGCCATTGCGCCAAGCTAAACGCCAAATGGAAGGTTCGGAGAAGGGGGGGCGACCTGTCGCAGTCCCGGGGGTCGTACGCTGCATAAAACTCTTAAAAAAACCGCATGGGCGTTGCCAGTGACTTGATTATGGGTCCTGGGAAACAGCCTTAATATCTGCGGGGTCACAAGCCCCTAAAATAGGGGAACAACCAGCCTACCACCGCCCAACCACGCTCTGGGATTGCCCGACCCATTGCACCTAAATAAAGTCAGCCCAAACGACATGACTCAGCGCCGTTTATTTGTTACCACCGCCCTGCCCTATGCCAATGGAAATTTCCACATTGGCCACATCATGGAGTACATCCAGGCGGATATTTGGGTGCGTTTTCAGCGTATGCAAGGCAACGAGGTTCACTTCGTTTGTGCGGATGATGCCCATGGCGCGCCCATCATGATTGCTGCTGAAAAGGCAGGCATCACACCGCAGGCCTTTGTCGCGAACATTGCTGCGGGGCGCAAGCCCTACCTAGACGGTTTCCACATCGCCTTTGACAACTGGCACAGCACCGATGGCCCCGAAAACCACGCGCTCGCGCAAGACATCTACCGCGGCCTGCGTGACCAGGGGCTGATCGCAACGAAAACCATTGAACAGTTTTTTGATCCTGAAAAAAACATGTTCTTGCCTGACCGTTTCATTAAAGGCGATTGCCCCAAATGCGGCGCGAAGGACCAATACGGAGACAGTTGTGAGGTCTGTGGCAGCGTTTACGCACCGACGGAACTGCACAACCCCTACTCGGCCTTGTCCGGCGCGACCCCCGTCATGAAAACGTCGGAACACTACTTTTTTAAGTTGTCGGATCCACGCTGTGTGGCGTTCTTGGAAGAGTGGACCGCCGCTCCCGGCCACCTGCAAACGGAGGTGCTCAACAAGATCAAAGAATGGTTCGCCGTCGCAGAGGATGGCTCGGGTGGCCTGAGTGACTGGGACATTAGCCGTGATGCCCCCTACTTCGGCATTGAAATACCCGATGCACCCGGTAAGTACTTTTACGTTTGGTTAGATGCTCCCATCGGCTACTTGGCGTCCCTAAAAAACTACTTCGATAAAACGGGGCGTGATTTCGATGCCTTCATGGCAGACCCACAAACGGAGCAGCACCACTTCATTGGCAAAGACATCACCTACTTCCACACCCTGTTCTGGCCGGCCATGTTGCACTTTAGCGGCCGTAAAACACCCAATGCGGTGCACGTGCATGGTTTCCTAACCGTGAGTGGCGAAAAGATGAGCAAGAGCCGCGGGACCGGTCTGGATCCGCTGAAGTACCTCGATTTGGGTATGAACCCGGACTGGTTGCGTTACTACATCGCCGCGAAATTGAACGGTCGCAATGAAGATGTGGACTTCAATGCAGAAGACTTTATGGCCAGGGTCAACAGCGACCTTGTCGGCAAATACATCAATATCGCCAGCCGCACCGCGGGCTTTATCAGCAAGCGCTTTGACGGTGTCTTAGGTCAGGTATCGGCTGACGGCGTCGCCTTGTTGCAGCAACTCGAACAAGCACTCGCGCCACTCACGGTTCTGTACGAAACGCGCGACTACGCCCGCGCATTGCGCGAGGTGATGGCACAAACCGACCGCGTTAATGAATACGTCGCCATGCACAAGCCGTGGGAACTCGTCAAACAGGCGGGTGCCGAGGCACGCTTGCACGACGTTTGCACCACCAGCTTAGAGGCGTTCCGCCTACTCACCATTGCATTGAAACCCGTGATGCCCGCGTTAACAGATGGGGTAGAGACCTTCTTAAGCGTCCCTCCCTTGGTCTTTGGAGACCTGCACACCCGCATGGGCGCTGACCACACAATCGGTGCGTACAAGCACCTCATGCAGCGGGTCGACCCCGCCCAACTCGACGCGCTGTTCGTGGCGCCCGAGCCCAGCACGCCCGACACGCCGGCGGTGTTGCCAGGCGGGGAGGCCATTGCGCCAACCATTGCCATCGACGACTTTGCCAAACTAGATCTCCGTGTGGCCTTGATCGTGAATTGCGAAGCCGTTGACGGTTCGACCAAACTCCTGCGCTTAACGCTAGACGCTGGGGAAGGCGTCACCCGCAACGTTTTCTCGGGCATTGCAAGCGCCTACACGCCAGCGGACCTCATTGGCAAGCATACGCTGATGGTGGCCAACTTGGCACCTCGGAAAATGAAGTTTGGTGTGAGCGAAGGCATGGTTCTCGCAGGCAGTCACGCCGACGAAAAGGGTACACCCGGCATTTACATATTGACCGCGTGGCCAGGCGCACAACCCGGTATGCGCGTGCGCTAGACCGCGGCACGCGGGCTTCATTTTTAGGCGTGTCGGGGGTAACATGAGGTGCCATGGAACCGTCTGACCCAGCGACCATCACCGAGCCACCAGCGAGCGGTCGCTGGCGCGTGCCGCGGCTGCACTTTCAGCCACGGCTGTGGTCACACCTCGCCAACTACGACCGGCAACAGTTTCAGAGTGACTTAGGCGCAGGCATCACCGTTGGTATCGTGGCGCTACCGCTCGCGATGGCGTTTGCCATCGCCAGCGGCCTCACACCCCAAGCGGGCCTCTGGACGGCCATTATTGGCAGCTTCATCATTGCCGCATTTGGTGGCTCATCTGTACAAATTGGCGGTCCCGCGGGCGCGTTCATTGTGGTCGTCTACGGCATTATCGAGCGCTACGGCCTCGGCGGTCTGCTCATTGCCACCAGTGGCGCTGGCGTACTCCTCTTTCTCATGGGCTGGCTGCGCTTAGGCAATATCGTTCGCTACGTGCCGGTCAGCATCGTCATTGGCTTCACCAACGGTATCGCTGTGCTGATCATGGCGTCCCAATTGCGCGACCTACTGGGCTTAGCTATCGACCACATGCCTGGCGATTTCTTTACACAAATGCAGGTCATCGCCAAGCACATCGCCACGTTCAACCCCTTCAGCATCACACTCGCGCTGACCTGTTTTGTTGGCCTCGTTGCCTGGCCCAAGTTGTTCGGCAATACCTCTGCGCTGGCGCGCGGACTCGCTCACCTCCCCCGCGCGCAGCGCAGTGTGCAAACAGCCGCACGCATCCCTGGGCCGATCGTGGCGCTGCTAACACTTAGCACACTCGCTTGGCTACTCGGCTGGCCAGTCGAGACCATTGGCGAGCGCTTCGGAGCGATTCCCAGCGCCTTGCCCGCCTTTGTCATTCCCGAGTTCTCGTGGGTGACCGCCAAACAACTGGTGCAGCCCATGATCACACTCGCGGCCTTGGGTGCGATTGAGTCGCTTCTGTGCGCGCGCGTTGCAGACCAAATGGGCTCACACCCCAAACACGACCCCAATCAAGAGTTGATGGCCCAAGGCATCGCCAACTTCACCTTGCCATTCTGTGGTGGTATGCCGGTCACGGGCACCATCGCGCGTACCGTCACCAATATCCGGGCGGGCGCGCGCTCACCCGTCTCGGGCCTGATACACGCGGCTACGCTGCTGCTCATTGTGTTGCTTGCCGCGCCATTGGCCTCGCATATTCCGCTGTCCGTTTTGGCGGGCATTTTGATTTTCGTTGCTTGGAATATGGGTGAGTGGCGAGCGTTTCTCACGCTCTCTCGCTTTTCAGGCCACTACCAGTTGATGCTTTTATCCACGTTTTTCGTGACCGTGGTGTTTGACCTGACCTTGGCGATCGAGCTGGGATTGGCGCTGGCCTGCGTGCTCTTTATCAAGCGCCAAGCCAGCATCTGCCACGTCACGCTCACCCGTGTTAGCGACACCCGCGCCGACGTGGCGCTGTATGGCAGTCTGTTCTTCGGCTCTATCGGCAAGCTAGACACCTTGCACAGCCTGACTCAGACCTGCGCCCCCGGCTGCGACGTTTACATCGATGCATCGCGTCTGGTGGCCCTCGACACCACGGGGCTAGACAGCCTAAAGACATGGCATAAAGAACTCATGAAAACGCAGATGCGGCTGCATATTAATGGCTTGCAAGCACAGCCCGCCTCCCTCATGGAGCGCACCGGCTTTTTGACAGAACTGGCAAGCTATGACCGAGAGGCCGCGCCCGCCGCGCCCTAGCTGTCTAACCAGTGGATAACTGTGTGTATATCCCTTGGGGAGCCCGTGGATAACGCGGTATAAGCCGCAGAGACACTTTGGGCTCATCGATCACTGACAAGCGACTAAAATGGCGGTTTGGTTCTCAACTTTACGGTCCCCCGCATCATGTCCTTTTTCGCACGCCCCCATTACACGTCTGAGACCACCGACTTTATTGCCACGCTGAAAACGCAACGCCCAGAGCTGGAGGCGGCACAACGTGCGGGTCGAGAGCTGCTGTGGGACAAGCGGATAGACACCGAGTCCAAAGCGCAAGGCGAGGCAGCACGGGTTGCCCAACAACCCTATGTCTACCAAACAAAATCTGACCTGCGCTAAGGACCATGAGCGCGGGATCTGACACCCTCCCCCTGCCGGCCCTTGAGGGTTTTGCGGGGATGCCCGAGGTGGTTGACCACGTTGCCGTCGCCAAGCTCTATGGCGAGCCCTTGTTTGCGTTACCGCAGGATCTGTACATCCCCCCAGATGCCTTGCAAGTTTTCCTTGAGGCCTTTGAAGGCCCCTTGGACCTGCTGCTTTATCTGATCCGTAAGCAGAATTTCAATATTCTCGATATCCCCATGGCCGGGCTCACGCGTCAGTACCTGTCCTATATCGAAGAAATACGAGAGAACAACTTAGAACTGGCTGCCGAATACCTGTTGATGGCGGCCATGTTGATAGAAATCAAGTCGCGCATGCTCTTACCAAGCAAGAAGGTGGCGGACGGCGAAGATGCCGAAGACCCACGCGCTGAACTGGTGCGCCGCTTACTTGAATACGAGCAGATGAAACTTGCTGCACAAACCCTCAACACCGTCCCCGTGTTAGGGCGTGATTTCTTGCGTGCCCAAGTCACTGTCGAGCAGTCGCTGCAACCGCGCTTTCCTGACGTATCCGCCGATGATTTGCGGGACGCGTGGCGAGACATTGTTCGACGGGCTAATTTGATACAACACCACAAAATTTCGCGTGAAGAACTCTCGGTACGAGAGCACATGAGCATTGTTTTGCGTCACTTGCAAGGCAAGCGATTTGTGGAATTCGCCGACCTGTTCTCGGTAGAAAAAGGCATGCCCGTTGTCGTCGTCACGTTCATCGCCATGTTGGAACTCGCCAAAGAGTGCTTGATCGAGCTAACCCAAGCCGAAGCGTTTGCCCCGATCTACGTGCGCCTAGCCTACACCAGCGCACCAGACAACACCCCTCATTAAGCGTTCACACGCCCCTTCAAAGGTTACACCTTGGCGACACAAACTTTCGACGTCCTCATCATTGGCAGCGGTCTGGCCGGCCTGAGTGCCGCGCTGAGACTCGCACCGACACACCGGGTGGCCGTCATCACCAAGCGCGCGCTCAATGACGGTGCCAGCGCTTGGGCGCAAGGCGGCATTGCGGCCGTGCTATCCGACGATGACAGCTTTGCCAACCACGTCAACGACACGCTGACGGCCGGTGCAGGCCTCTGCGACGAACCCGCCACCCAGTTCGTTGTCGAACGCGCACCTGACGCCATTCGCTGGTTGCGCGAACTGGGCGTGGACTTTAGTAGCCAAGAGGGCCAGCTCCATCTCACACGCGAAGGCGGGCATAGCCACCGACGCATTGTTCACGCAGCGGATGCGACGGGCGCCGCTGTTCAAAAAGTCATGGTGGAGCAGGTACGTAATACGCCCAACGTCCAGCTGCTTGAGCACCACATGCTGGTAGACCTGATCACCACGCACAAGCTCGGAAAAGATTTGGACAAACCCAACCGCTGCGTCGGTGCCTACGCACTGGACACCTCAGCAGATGCGGTCAGCGTCTTTACGGCGGATGCCGTGGTGCTGGCGACGGGCGGGGCAGGCAAGGTCTACCTCTACACCACCAACCCAGACACGGCGACCGGTGATGGCATTGCGGCGGCGTGGCGTGCCGGGGCGCGGGTGGCTAATATGGAATTTATTCAATTCCACCCGACCTGCCTCTACCACCCACACGCCAAGTCCTTCCTCATCTCAGAAGCGGTGCGCGGTGAAGGCGGCCAATTGCGACTGCCCGACAGCGTGGGCGGTCACCGCTTCATGATGGACCATGACCCACGCGGCGAACTGGCTCCACGAGATGTGGTGGCACGCGCCATCGACTTTGAAATGAAACGGCACGGCGTCGACTGCGTCTACCTCGACATATCGCATCAGAGCCCCGCGTTTTTGGAGGAGCACTTTCCCACCATCAAGGCCCGTTGCTTGGCACTGGGCATCGACATCACGCAGCAGGCCATTCCCGTGGTGCCCGCCGCACACTACACCTGTGGTGGTGTGGTGGCCGACCTGCACGGTCGAACGGACATTGGGGGGCTGTACGCCATTGGTGAGACCAGTTACAGCGGCTTACACGGCGCGAACCGTCTTGCCAGCAATAGCTTGTTGGAGTGCATGGTCTACGCCAGCGCCGTTGCAACAGACATTCAGTCAAACGCCAGTCAGCCCGACCTGAACTTACCTGAATGGGATGATAGCCGCGTCGTAGATGCCGACGAAGCCGTGGTCATCTCGCACAATTGGCATGAGTTGCGCCAATTTATGTGGGACTACGTCGGCATCGTGCGCACCAACAAACGCTTGGAGCGTGCGGCACACCGTATTGCCCTGCTAGAGGCTGAAATCGATGAGTTTTATGCCAACTTTCACGTCACCCAAGACTTGTTGGAGTTGCGTAATCTGGTGCAAACAGCGGGCCTCATTGTCCAGTGCGCCCAGCAACGTAGAGAAAGCCGTGGCTTGCACTTCAGCCGCGACTACCCTGAGATGCTAGCGGCAGCAACACCCACCATACTGACACCACCCGCCAAGACCTAAACGTCGGTCGCCAGCGCCAACGAGGTGCTTACGCGGCGCCCATATGGGGCACCCATGCACCCAGCGCGGCTTGGGCTTGCGTGCCGGCACGCAGCGCTTGGGTAAATGCCAACATACGGTCTATGGGAGCCCGAGCGCGCGGTATCAGCGCAGGCTCCACCGAGATCGCGTTGGCACCCGTGCGCAGCACATGCGCCACACCGGCCAAGCCGTTCATGGCCATCCAAGGGCAATGTGCGCAGCTTTTGCACGTCGCACTGCTACCCGAGGTAGGCGCTTCAATGAATACCTTGCCCGGGTTTTCCGTCCGCAATTTGTGAAACATGCCGCCGTCGGTAGCCACAATGAACGTGGATGCCTCCATGGTTTTGGCGGCCCGCAATATGGTCGACGTTGAGCCAACCGCATCCGCCATGGCCACCACCTCCTTGGGCGACTCCGGGTGCACCAACACCTTCGCACCCGGGTGCTGCGCCAGCAGTGCCTTGAGCTCAAAGGCTTTGAATTCGTCGTGAACGATGCAAGCGCCCTCCCAGAGCAACATGTCTGCGCCGGTTTCTGTCGCGATGTAGCTGCCTAGGTGCTTGTCAGGGCCCCACAGAATTTTGTGCCCCTGCGCGTGCAGCGCCCCAACAATATCCAATGCACAGCTGCTGGTTACCACCCAATCCGCTCTGGCCTTCACGGCGGCACTGGTATTGGCGTATACCACCACCGTACGGTCTGGGTGCTGGTCGCAAAATGCGCTAAATGCATCAATGGGACAACCCAAATCAAGCGAGCAGGTCGCGTCTAAATCAGGCATCAACACCGTCTTTTCAGAACTCAGCATTTTTGCGGTTTCACCCATAAAACGCACACCAGACACGACCAGTGTTTGCGCGGCGTGGTCACGACCGAAGCGCGCCATCTCTAGGGAGTCGCTGACGATGCCGCCCGTCTCCTCTGCCAAGTCCTGTAGGTCTGGGTGCACGTAGAAGTGCGACACCATGACCGCATCCCTGGCCTTTAACAGCGTCCTAATTTCATCCTTTAAGGCAGCCCGGTCGGCTTGATTCGGCTCCACAGGCACGCGCGCCCATGCGTGCTGCGTTGGGCATGCCGGCTGCTCATATTCAATGTCTATCGTCTGCACATCAAGCCTCTGGGGATCGCTTAGGGGTATCGGCATTTAGCCAAACAGTCGTACATCGTGGCGGGTTAGCTCAGCCCTAAAATTGGGGAATTTTAGACTGTAATTTTTTCGCGAGCTCATAAGCATAGCCGAATCGACTAGACTTTCGTGCTGAGGCTGTCACGTCCTTACGCGGCATCTTTGAAACTGCGCCTCTAAAAAGCCCTGTTATGAGTCAAGAACAACCATCCGCAGCCCCATCAGGTAGCACGCCATATGGCACCCTACCCACCGCCTCGCCGGCTCCAAAACGCCGTCCCGTCAGTTTGCCACGCCTGCAAGAAATGCGTGACCGCGGCGAAAAAATAGCCATGCTCACCGCTTACGACGCCACGTTTGCAGCGGTCGCCGATGATGCGGGTGTCGACTGTATTTTGGTCGGTGACTCCCTAGGGATGGTCTGCCAAGGCCTGCACAGTACGTCCGCAGTGACCCTAGAAACCATGCGTTATCACACCGAAAGCGTGAACCGCGGCGTGCGACGTGCGCAGGGCTCGGCTTGGATCATCGCCGACCTTCCTTTCGGCACCTACCATGAGTCGCCGGCGCAAGCGTTTCGCAGCGCCAGCACGCTGATGCAGGCGGGTGCCCATATGGTGAAACTAGAGGGCGGGGGCTGGACCACCGACACGGTGGCATTTTTAGTCGACAGGGGTATTCCTGTCTGCGCGCACCTCGGGCTGACACCCCAGACCGTCCATGCCCTTGGCGGCTATCGTGTGCAAGGTCGCGAGGCCGACGCCGACGTGCTGCGGGCACAGGCCATCGCCTTAGCGGACGCTGGCGCCACCATGCTGGTGCTGGAAATGGTGCCTGCTCCTCTCTCAGCAGCGGTCACACAAGCGTTGCCGAACTGCCACACGATTGGCATCGGGGCCGGCGTGGGAACGGCTGGGCAGGTCCTGGTCATGCACGACATGCTGGGCATTAACCTAGGCAAAAATGCGCGTTTTGTTCGCAACTTCATGGCGGGCGCGTCCAGCGTACGCGAGGCCATGCAACACTACGTGCGTGCGGTGAAAGCGGGGGAATTTCCCGTTGACGCTGAACACGCTTGGATGGCTTAAGTATGCGGGTGGTTCAAACTGTTCAGGCCCTGCGTGAGGCCTTACGCCCATTTGATAGTCCGGCGTTCGTGCCGACCATGGGCAACCTACACGCCGGACATTTGGCGTTAATGCAACAGGCCTCACAGCACGGGGATGTGCGTGTTGCCAGTATTTTTGTTAACCGTCTACAGTTCGCTCCTAACGAAGATTTTGACGCCTACCCCCGCACCTTCGAGCCAGACTGCGCCGCTTTAGAGACCGCAGGCTGCGACATTGTGTTCGCCCCTAAGGAGGCGGACTTGTACCCACAGCCGCAGACCTATATGGTTCACCCGCCTGCCGCGCTGGCAGATATGTTGGAGGGACAGTACCGCCCGGGGTTTTTTATTGGCGTCAGCACGGTCGTCATGAAGTTGTTTCAATGCGTTTTTCAGGGTGCGAAAGCATCGGGTACCGCATTTTTTGGCGAAAAAGATTTTCAACAACAACTCATCATTCGGGCATTGGTTCAGCAATTTGAAATGCCTATAGCGATACAAACGATGGCCACGGTCCGTGATACCGACGGGCTTGCCCTGAGCTCACGCAACAACTACCTGAGCGCCGCTGAACGCAAAGAGGCCACCAGATTGCACCAGTGCTTGCAGACCATGGCCGGCGCACTGCGAGCGGCGGAGCTGACACCCCAAGCCATTGAAGAACAGGCAATGCGCGATCTGAAACATCACGGCTGGCTACCTGATTACATGGCCGTTCGCCGTCGCGACGACCTACAACGCCCTGACGTGGGAGACCGTGCACTGGTCTTGCTCGGCGCGGCCAAGCTCGGGCAGACCCGTCTGATCGATAACATCCCGATTGATTTGTAGCGCAGCCAGACCGGGTTCTAGACCTCAGCCGTTGGCGGGCGTTGCATGAGCTGTGCCAACGCTTGTTTTGCGCTTAGACTCCCGTCCAGCAACGCCACCACGGCCTGACTGATAGGCATGTCCACACCGAGGTGCGCGGCGCGCGCCACCACCGTTCGCGCGGAATACACACCCTCTGCAACGTGGCCCAGATCGGCAACAATCGCCTCCAAAGAACGTCCCGTGGCCAACTGCAGGCCCACTTGCCGATTACGGGATAAGTCCCCCGTAGCCGTTAAGACCAAGTCACCCAGGCCAGACAACCCCATGAAGGACTCGGGACGCGCACCCAATGCCACGCCCAAACGCGCCATCTCCGCTAGGCCGCGTGTAATGAGCGCCGCCCGTGCATTCAGACCCAGTGCCAAACCGTCACACAGGCCCGTCGCAATAGCCAACACGTTTTTAACGGCACCGCCCACTTCCACAGCAACCCAATCGTCGCTCCCGTAGACCCGCAAGGTATCGGAGTGAAAGCCTTGCACCAGGGTGTCGACAACGCGGGCATCCGGGCTTGCCGCAACCAGCGCCGTTGGCAGCTGTGCAGCCACCTCTTGCGCAAAGCTCGGTCCACTGAGCGCGCCCGTAGACAGGCTGGGTGCCACGATTCGCGCTATTTCGTGGCCTAACAACCCATAGGCGGCCTCGTCCTGTGGCGCCTCAAAGCCCTTACACAGCCAGGCGACGGGCACACGCACCGACGCGGCCTCTAACAACGTCAGACAAGCACGCAGGCCAGCCATAGGGGTCGCGATGATGATCAGGTCTTGCCCCTGAGTCACCGTGGCCAGTTCGTCGTTGGTGACCCGAAGGGACTGGGGCAATGCCACGCTCGGCAGGTAGCGCGCATTGTGGCCTGTTGACTGCATACCGGCTACTTGCTGCGCGTCGCGCGACCACAGCGTCACCGCGTGTTGCGCACTGGCCGCCACGGCTAAAGCCGTCCCCCACGCACCTGCACCAATAATGAGGATGTTCATCAAAACTCTTTAATCGGGCGTCAGGCGCACAAAGCGTACCGCCGGGGAGCGCTGTAGACGACCCCAGCGCCGCGCTTACTGGGCCGGTGCTTCGACCTGTTCAGCGCGTTGTTGGTCATACATCGCCTGAAAGTTCATCTCAGACAGGTGCACAGGCGGGAAGCCCGCACGGGTCACCATGTCAGACACGTTGCTGCGCAGGTAGGGGTAGACAATTTGTGGGCAGGCCACACCGATCACGGCGTTCAGCTGCTCACCCTCAATGTGGCGAATTTCAAAAATAGCGGCCTGTTTGCACTCCGCCAAAAACATGACTTTTTCATTGACCTTGGTGGTGACCGTTGCCGTCACGCTCACTTCGAAAATACCCTCGGCGAGGTTCTCTGCCCCCATTCCCAGTTGCACATCGATATTTGGCTGACCTTCTTCTAAGAAAATCGCTGGTGAGTTGGGTTGCTCTAAGGAGGCCTCTTTCAAATAAACACGTTGAATTTGAAAGACCGGGGTTTGCTCTTCTTCAGCCATGAATTCATCCTATTAAATGGGCGGTGGGCCGCCGTACAGAAAACGCGTATTATCTCAGGCGATTCGCCCGTGCTGGTGGTCTAGCCTGCCAGCAAGGGCGCCAATTCGCCCGCATGGTCAAGGTCAAACAGCTCATCACAGCCACCCACATGGTGGCTACCAATGAAAATCTGCGGGACCGTACGTCGCCCAGAGACCTCCATCATGACGGCGCGCTGGCTAGGGTCTGTATCCACCCGAATCTCCTCGAAATCCGAGACGCCGCGCTTCACCAAGAGGTCTTTGGCGCGGGTACAAAACGGACAGTAACCGGTGGTAAATAGTTTGACGTGTGCCATAGTCGTTCCCTTCTAAGCTTTCTCAACGGGCAGATTCGCACTGCGCCACGCGCCCATGCCACCGCGCAAGGTGTACACCTTCTCGTAACCCAATTTAATAGCCGCAGTGGCGGCCTTGCCTGAGCGGATGCCGCTCGCACAAACGAAGAGTAGCGGTAAGGCCTTGTTTTTGACCTGCAATGGCAGGTCGGTGGCAAGGCGATCCACGGGGATGTTTTTGGCCGCCAAAATATGGCCCGCCGCATACTCGTCTGCGTTGCACACGTCGACAATGACCGCCTTTTCACGGTTCATCAACTGGACCGCCTCGTTGGCATTGAGGCTATTTTTTCCGCCACCTGCGGACATGGCCGGCCACATTAGCATGGCGCCAGAAGCGAGGACAAGCGCAATTAGCGTCCAGTTTTCAGTAATAAAACTCACGGGGTACCCTTTCTAGTAATCCCATGATTCTAAAATGCTTAAGTCATCACTTTTCGGCTGACGACCGAAACAAGCATTTATTTGAAGGACTCTCATGTACCAATTGGTTCTCATCCGTCACGGCGAGTCGACTTGGAACTTGGAAAATCGGTTTACGGGCTGGACCGACGTCCCCCTGACGGAGACGGGCATTGCACAGGCCAAAGAGGCGGGGCGCTTGCTAAGCGCCGAAGGCTTTGACTTCGACGTCGCCTACACCAGCGTGCTCAAGCGCGCGACGCACACCCTGTGGCATTGCCTCGATGCCATGGACAGAACGTGGTTGCCAGTCGTGCATGCGTGGCGGCTCAACGAGCGGCACTACGGCGCACTACAGGGCCTCAATAAGGCGGAGACGGCGAAAAAATATGGCGATGCGCAAGTGTTGGTGTGGCGTCGTAGCTTTGACACCCCTCCACCGGCGCTCACAGCAGATGACCCGCGCTGTGAACGTGCAGACCGTCGCTATGAAAAGCAACAACCCCAAGACATTCCCCTGACAGAGTGCCTTAAAGACACCGTTGCCCGCGTTCTGCCGTTTTGGAATGAGTCCATGGCACCAGCGATCAAAGCAGGCAAGCGCATCGTGGTCGCGGCCCATGGCAACAGCATTCGTGCGTTGGTCAAGTATCTGGACAATATTTCAGACGATGACATCGTGGGCGTCAACATCCCCAACGGCATTCCATTGGTTTACACCTTGGACAGCAACCTCAAGCCAATTAGCAAGCGCTATTTGGGGGACGCCGCAGCCGCAGCAGCCGCCAGCGCTGCGGTGGCATCTCAGGGCAAGGCTTAAACCCCTTGCACCATCTGGTGCGCAGGGGCGGTGTATAGTGAAGAACGACACGTTTTGAGGGTTATTTAATGGGGCAAAAGCTGAAAATTGCAAGTTGGTTGGCAGTCGGTGCACTCACGGGTGCGTTGGCAACGGTCCAACTCCAGGCCATCGCGCGCAATGCCGTCACGCCATTACCGCTGGACGAGCTACAGCAACTGGCCGCTGTCTTCAGCATGATCAAGTCGGATTACGTCGAGCCTGTGGATGAGAAAAAACTCATTACGGACGCGATCTCTGGCATGGTCACCAGCTTGGACCCCCACTCAGCTTATTACGACAAGAAAGAGTGGAAAGCCTTTCGCGAAGGCACCACAGGCTCTTTTGTCGGTGTCGGCATAGAGATCACCATGGAAGACGGCTTGGTGAAGGTCGTGTCTCCCATTGAAGACTCGCCCGCCTCAGCTGCCGGGTTGCGTACCAATGACTTGATCGGACGCATAGACAACACAGCCGTGAAAGGCCTAACGCTGACGGAGGCGGTCAAACTGATGCGCGGCGAGCCGGGCACCCAGGTACGCCTACAAATCATCCGACGTGCAGAGGACCGCACGTTCTCGGTCACCATCACACGGGCGCGCATCATCACGCAAAGCGTGAAGGGCAAAAACCTGGACAACGGCTACGCATGGGTGCGGATATCGCAGTTCCAAGACCGCACCGTGACCGATTTTGCCAATATGCTGGCCGCCATCGCCAAGAAGGATCCGCAACTCAAAGGGCTGGTTTTAGATTTACGCAACGACCCAGGTGGTCTGCTGGATGCGGCGGTGGCTGTGTCCGCGGCGTTTTTGCCTGATGAGAGTGAGATTGTCTCAACCAACGGTCAGTTGGCAGAAAGTCGTTATGTCTACAAAGCCAACCCGCGCTATTACTGGCGGCGCGGTGGGGCAGACCCACTGAAGCAATTGGCTGCAGACACCAATGACCTGTTTAAGCGCATACCCATCGTCGTGCTCGTCAATGAGGGCTCTGCCTCGGCCAGCGAGATCGTGGCCGGTGCCTTGCAGGACTACGGCCGAGCCACCATCATGGGTAACCAGACCTTTGGTAAAGGATCGGTTCAGACCGTTCGGGCGCTTGGTCCAGATACGGGTTTAAAGATCACAACGGCGCGTTATTACACGCCAAAAGGCCGCTCGATTCAGGCCAAAGGCATTGTGCCCGACCTGTTTGTAGATGAAACCGCTGAGGGCAACCTGTTTGCGGCGCTCTCCACGCGCGAAGCGGATCTGGAGAAGCACCTTGAAAATGGCAAAGAAGCCTCAGGCGATGACATCGTCAAACGCGATGCCGCACGCGAAGCCGCACGCTTGAAGCTAGAGGAACAGCAACGAAAAAACCCGGGTAAGCGCCTGTTACCCGAGTACGGCAGTGCTGACGACTTCCGTTTGGAGCAGGCTCTGAATAAGCTGCGTGCACAGCCTGTGACGCTAAGCACGACCTTGAAAGCCCGCGCTAGCTCAGAGACCCAGTGAACGGCGCCATGACCCAGCCAGCGTCGTACGCCATGAACGACCAACAGCTGCTGCGTTATGCGCGCCATCTGCTACTGGATAACGTCGGCGTAGAGGGGCAAAATCAGATCTTAGGTGCGCATGCGCTGGTGATCGGTGCTGGTGGCTTGGGCAGCCCGGTAGCGCTTTACCTCGCGAGTGCCGGGGTTGGCCATCTCACATTGGTCGATCACGACCGGGTCGACCTCACCAATTTGCAACGTCAAATCGCCCACACCACCGACCGGGTGGGCATGCTCAAGGTGGACTCCGCGAAAGAGGCGATCCGGCAGATAAATCCAGATATTGTGGTGACCACCCACCCCGTGCAGGTTGATGCGGCATGGCTTCAGGCGCACATCGCGGACTGTGACGTGGTCATTGACTGCACCGATAACTTCACGACGCGCCAAGTGATTAATCTGGCCTGCGTTGAAGCACGCAAGCCTTTGGTCTTTGGGGCCGCCATTCAACTGGCTGGACAACTCAGTGTGTTTGATACACGACGGGCAGACAGCCCGTGCTATGCCTGCGTGTTTCCGCCATCCGAAGCACCTGAGGAGGTCAGTTGCGCCACCATGGGCGTGTTCGCTCCCTTGGTCGGCATCGTCGGTAGCCTGCAAGCCAGTGAGGCGCTACAGGTCTTGTTGGGGCAGTCTCGCTTGATTGGTCACTTGCTGATGGTGCAGGCACAAGGCAGCGAGTGTGACCGCCTACGCCTCAAGCGGAATCCCACCTGCTCCGTCTGCGCTAGCCACCGCGCCGCGCTTTAGCGCTGCGACAACTACCGTGGGTGCGGCGAAAGACGCGAGGCTCTAGCGCATCGCTGGCCGCAAACAGACCACGCTTCGCCGCTCTCGCCTGTTGCTCTTGCCGCGCATAGGGGCCCATATCTTTCTTGTATCGGTATGACCAAGCATGGCCCTCCCCCACCATCCAAGCCCCGACGTCTTGTGACGAGCCTGGCCCTGATAGAGTCGCTAACCATCGACCGTAAACATCGGGTTTGTGCCAGGCAACCGTGACACGTTGTTGCAATAGGCGCTTGGTTAAGGCCTGCGTTGCCTCCCGCCCATGGGCCTGACAGCTTTCTGGGGCATCCATCCCCAAAAGGCGAATACGCCAATAGGGCTTGCTAGCGGACTGCCCAACGGGTTTCACCCATACGGTGTCACCGTCGACCACGCGAATGACGATGCCATCCGTCACAACGGGCGCCTCAACCTGCTTGCGCAGGCTCTGTGCCGCCGCTGGCAGTGCCCATAGCCCAACGCTCAAGACACCCGTAACGACCATCGTCTGCCATGCACTCATGCACAGCCACAAGGCTAGGCGCTTGCGTATGTTGGGCTTAGGCGGTAACAATCCACCCCTCCAAAGGGTCAACCGTGGACGGCAAACCAAAGCACGGTGCGCCAGACACGTGTTGGACCAAGCCCCAAGCGGCCTGCATCAGGCACAGCACCGCATCCAAGGCATCACCCTTGGCATCTTGGGTAATGGCATCACGCTGTGCATGGCTTAAACGCAGCCGCAGGTTTAGGCGGTTATCGCCAGACTCCAAGACCGTAATGATGTCTTTTCGCGCGAGTAAGCGCGCAGCCGTTTGTTTACTGACATCGTCACTTTTATACGAAGTCGCGCCCACACAAGACCTCGCCAATAAGCCAGGGTAGGCCTCCAGCGCCACCCGAGGCGTCCACTGCGCGGCGGCTTGTATACCGGGGAAACTCGCGCCCACCGAACGCAGCAAAGGCACACCGGCGTGCAACATAAAGGCGACCGGGGGGTTGACCCACTTCATAGAGGGACTAGAGCCTGCAGGACCATCGGTTGCACGGTGGGCAAACTTACCGCCCACCGGCCTAGCGCGACAAAAGCCCGCAAAGGCATCCCGAATATCGGCACGGCTCAACGCAGCGTAGTGGTTGATGAGCGCCTCCCATTGCGTCGGCCAACCCAATGTCTCCACCAGCGTGCGCGGGAGCCCAAATGGCAAATCGAAGCCGCCCACCCATGACCCACAATGCTGCAATGCCGCTTCGGTCTCAGCCAAGCTGGGGCAGGCCACCAAGCGATCAACGCTGACCACGTGACCCTGCAGTCGACCCCATGCAAGCTGGTTCTGTTTCCGCTTCGTTGGGGCGCTAGAAAAGTCGCACCCCACGAGTGGCGTATCCGCCGAAATAGCCAACACAGCCGCGTTGCAGATGTTTAGGCGCGACCGATGATGGCGGCTGTCGCCATCAACTCTTCGAGCAACGCCAAGGACACATCGCCAGAGACGGCGTAGGGGTCAAACTCGGGACGCTCGGAGTACTTCAGCACAATCGATGTGTTGAGCTTTGACAGGTTAGCTTGGCCCATAGTCCAGCCACCGAAGCGGCGCTCCCGGATCTCTTCGTAATGCAGCAGCACCACATCGTTATGACGGGCATCTTGGCTAATGTGGTTGTACAGCTTATTCACCGCGTCGCGTCCACCTTCTATCGCTTGCAAAAAAATGTCACCGCCGTGGCAAAGAATGCCCGTGATGCCATTATTGAGGTTGTGGCTACGAGATGCTTCCAAAATGGACTCAATCGCCACCTTCGCGTTTTGATCCACCGCACGACTCACATATATCAATCGAACCAACATGGCTTATACCTTTCGAGGAATGAGGGACAAGAATTCGCGACGCAAATTCATGTCTTTCAAGAAGACGCCACGCATCACGGAGTTAATCATCTTGCTATCCATGTCTTTCACGCCACGCCACCCCATGCAGAAGTGGCTGGCCTCCATCACAATCGCCAAGCCGTCCGGTTGTGTTTTTTCTTGTATCAAATCAGCCAACTGCACAACGGCCTCTTCTTGAATTTGTGGGCGCCCCATGATCCACTCCGCCAGCCGCGCGTACTTACTCAAGCCAATCACGTTGGTATGCTCGTTGGGCATAACCCCGATGTACACCTCACCAATAACTGGGCAGAAGTGATGGCTACAGGCACTGCGTACTTTGATCGGACCAACGATCATCAACTCGTTAAGGTGCTCCGCGTTGGGGAATTCGGTCACGGCTGGCGCGGGCAAGTAGCGGCCCTTAAAGACCTCTTGGATGTACATCTTTGCGACGCGGCGCGCCGTATCCCCGGTGTTGTGGTCGTTCTCTGTGTCAATCACCAAACTGTCTAACACCCCACGCATCTTGCCGGCAACCTCGTCCAGCAACGTATCTAACTCGCCAGGCTCTATGGCATCAGCGATGTTGTCGTTTGAGTGAAAGCGCATGCGATTTGCTTTTAAACGCTCTCGAATTTTGACGGATACCGGCACGCCCTCATCGGCGATGTCGTTTTGATTACTCATGAAGAAAGGTCACTTTCCTAACAATTGGGGCAAGCCTTATTATCGGCTGATGCATAGATGCTATCACCGCTCATCGCGGCTAAGGATCACCTGTGTAAGTACCGTATAGCCAGCAGGTTTTAAAGCCTCGCTAGCAACAGAATAGCCTCTGCGTTTGAAGGGGAAAAACAGGCATCCGCCGCATCAACCCGAGATAACCATTTGTAAGCGGTGTGCTCATCACTCAGGCGCACCACGGTCTCCACCGGTACACACAGACCAAACACATGTTCGGTATTTCGGTGTACGCCGGGGGCATACCGATGGCGCCAGGCAGGGTAAATTTCATAGACATTTTCCAAGTCCCAGTCGCTAAGTACACACCCGTCTGATAGCGCGTCTATCCCTGTCTCTTCGGCGACCTCGCGCACGGCCGTGTCCCATAGCGATTCGGTCTCGGTATCCACAGAGCCTGTCACGCTTTGCCAGAAACCAGCCTGACTAGACCGCTCAAGTAACAGCACTGAAGCGTCAGTCGTGTAAATGACAACCAACACGGAGCGCGGTATTTTGAAGGCCATGTTAGTTAAACCGCGCGCTAGCAAGCGCCGCTGTCATCTCACAGACGGATGCCAACGGCGACCTTACGCGGCGGGTTGCGGATTACGCAAACGAATATGCAAGTCACGCAACTGCTTGTCGTCCACCGCAGACGGCGCTTGCGTTAGCAAGCATTGCGCGCGCTGGGTCTTGGGGAACGCGATCACGTCACGAATGCTCTCGGCGCCGGTCATCAACGTCACGATGCGGTCCAGACCAAAGGCGAGACCTCCATGCGGCGGAGCGCCGTACTGCAGGGCATCCAACAGAAAGCCGAATTTAGCCTGCGCCTCTTCCTCAGAGATACGCAGGGCATTAAAGGCCTTTTGCTGCACATCCGCTTGGTGAATACGCACGGAGCCACCACCCACTTCCCAGCCATTGATAACCATGTCGTAGGCCTTAGACAAGCACTTCTCAGGTGCGGTGACCATATAGTCTGCATGCCCGTCTTTGGGTGCGGTAAAGGGGTGATGCACAGCTGACCAGCGCTGCTCTCCGTCGTCGAACTCAAACATTGGGAAATCAACCACCCACATGGGTGCCCAACGACTCTCAAATAAGCCGGTCTTGCGCGCAAATTCGCTGTGACCAATTTTTACGCGTAACGCGCCGATCGCGTCATTAACCACTTTGGCCTTATCTGCACCGAAGAAAATAATGTCGCCATTTTGCGCACCGGTCCGGCTCAAAATAGCGGCAATCGCTTCATCATGCAGGTTCTTAACGATCGGGCTTTGCAGACCTTCACGACCTGCGGATACGTCGTTCACTTTGATCCACGCCAAGCCCTTGGCGCCGTAAATTTTTACAAATTCGGTATACCCATCAATCTCGCCCCGGCTCATCTCACCGCCGCCAGGTATGCACAGCGCAACGACACGGCCATTGGCCATAGTGGCAGGCGTGGAGAAGACCTTAAAGTCAACCGTCTGCATGGCATCTGTCAGTTCAGTAAAGCGCAATTTAACCCGCAGATCAGGCTTGTCAGAGCCGTACTGGTGCATGACATCGGCATAGGTCATGATTGGGAATTCCCCCAAATCAATATCCAGTACCTTCTGGAACATGTTGCTAACCATGCCTTGGAACATGTCGCGAATTTCTTCTTCGTCCATGAAGGACGTCTCGATATCAATCTGGGTAAATTCAGGCTGGCGGTCCGCGCGCAAATCCTCGTCTCGGAAGCATTTGGTAATTTGGTAATAGCGGTCATAGCCGGCGACCATCAACAGTTGCTTAAACAACTGCGGCGACTGCGGCAACGCAAAGAACTGGCCATCGTTTACGCGACTAGGAACCAAGTAATCGCGGGCCCCCTCGGGCGTGCTCTTGGTCAGCATGGGCGTCTCGATGTCGATAAAGCCATTGCCATCCAAAAACTTACGGATCTCCATCGCCACCCGGTAACGCAACATCAGGTTGCGTTGCATGGCAGGACGGCGTAAATCCATCACGCGGTGCGTCAATCGGGTGGTCTCCGACAAGTTGTCGTCGTCCAACATAAACGGCGGGGGAACCGATGCACTCAGCACCACCAACTCGTGACAGAGAATTTCAATTTTTCCGCTCTTGATGCCGTCGTTGACAGTGCCCTCTGGGCGAGCGCGCACAACCCCTTTAATTTGCAAACAAAACTCGTTGCGGATATCCTCGGCCATCGCAAACATCTCTGCGCGGTCAGGGTCACACACCACTTGGACATAACCTTCACGGTCACGCAAATCGATGAAAATCACGCCGCCATGGTCACGGCGACGATTCACCCAACCACACAAGCTAACGGATTCGCCCATCAGGGCCTCGGTCACAAGACCGCAATAGTGGGAACGCATAGCCATAATTACTCCGACTCTTTCAATACTGGGGGTTTTTCGATAGGTGTCTGTTTGGGCTTTGACTGCGGGGGCGTAATCACGCCCATAGAAATCACATAGGTCAACGCCTCATCGACCGACATATCCAAGGGTTTGCAGTCGCTCTTAGGAAGAATCATCAAGTAGCCGCTGGTAGGGTTTGGCGTTGTGGGTACATAAACCGACACATGCTCGCCGTCTAGGTGGGTCGACACCGAACTGCCTGGCTTGCCGGTCAAAAACGCAACCGTCCACACACCCTCGCGCGGCCACTGAACCAGCAGTGCCTCGCGAAATGCGTTGCTCTTCTCTGAAAATAAGGTGTCCGAGACCTGTTTGACCGCAGAGTAGACGCTGCGAACCACCGGGATGCGGTTTAACAGTCGGTCCCACCAGGTGACCAGCTTGTTACCAATGAAGTTAGACGTTGCCGCGCCAATAACCAAGACAATAGCCAGCGCCAGCACAACGCCAAAGCCGGGGATATAAAAGCCAATTAACAACTCTGGCTGCCACTCCGCCGGCAAAATTTCTAAGGTCTTGTCCAACGTAGACACCACCCAATTGATCACGGCAATCGTGATCATGAGGGGTACCAAGACCAAGAGGCCCGCTAAGAGCCATTTTCTAAGTGCAGCCATTAATGTGGTTCTCTTAGTCGGACGACGCCGTCGAGGCGGACGGCGCACTGGGAGCGGCTGTCCCACCACCTGAGGGCGTCGTCGACGTCGCAGAGGGGGTCGCCGCGCTGCTGGTCTCGCCAGCTGTTGACGAACTCGCCGCACCCTCAGATGCAGCACCCGTTTCAGTGGAAGACCCCGACGCGCTCTTGCCACCGTCGCGGAAGTCGGTTACGTACCAGCCGCTACCTTTGAGCTGGAAGCCCGCCGCGGTAACTTGTTTGGAAAACGCCTCGGCTTGGCAGGCCGGACAGACCGTTAACAGCGGATCGGACATCTTCCGCAACACATCCTTGGCGAAGCCGCAGGCGGCACATTTGTAAGCGTATATGGGCATGTTGAGTGGTTCACAAACACGTGCGCAAGGCACGAAAAACCCGCGCGTCAAAACGCGGGTAACCCGTGATTATAAATTCTGCTTAGAAGAAGCCGAAAACTCTAAATTGCCAAAGCACCTGCATGGCCACTAAACCCAACACAAAACCGATTCCAGCGTAGATTACCCCCTGAAGGAGGCGGTTGGTGCGCTGTTGGGCTTGGATTAAATGTTGTATTTCTGCACGGATGTCTTGGGGCCGGTGGCTCAAGTAGTCGGCTAACAGCCTAGGCAAGGCGGGCAAAACCTGGGCATATTGCGGCAACTCGGCACGCAGCTGCGTTAAAAACCGCTGTGGCCCAACCTGATCGAGCATCCACTTTTCTAAAAATGGCTTGGCGGTGGTCCACAGATCCAAGTTGGGATCCAATTGCCGACCCAGCCCCTCGATATTGAGCAAGGTTTTTTGCAACAAAACCAACTGTGGCTGAATTTCAACGTGGAAACGTCGCGAGGTCTGAAACAAGCGCATCAACACCATACCCAACGAGATTTCCGCCAACGGTCGGTCAAAGTAAGGCTCACAAACGGTACGGACCGCAGCCTCCAATTCATCCACGCGCGTATTCGCTGGCACCCAACCTGACTCGATATGCAGCTCCGCAACCCGCTTGTAATCGCGTCGGAAAAATGCGGTGAAGTTTTGCGCCAAGTAATTTTTATCGACCTGGGTCAGCGTGCCAACAATCCCGAAATCCAGAGAGATGTACTGACCCAAACTGTCGGGTTCAATGCTGACCTGTATGTTTCCGGGGTGCATGTCGGCATGGAAAAAGCCGTCCCTAAACACCTGAGTGAAGAAAATAGTGACGCCATCACGCGCCAGTTTAGACATGTCGACGCCCGCCTCACGCAACCGGTCCACCTGACTAATGGGAATACCCTTCATACGCTGCATCACAAGAACGTTCGAGTGACACAGGTCCCAATGAATACTGGGTATCTGCACCAAACCAACATCCTGCATGTTGCGTCGCAACTGCGCCGCATTGGCCGCTTCGCGAACCAAATCCAACTCATCGTGTAAGTACTTGTTGAACTCGGCCACCACTTCGCGCGGCTTCAATCGCTTGCCATCGATAGACAAGCGTTGCAACCAACTGGCCAACGTCGCGAGTAGCGCTAGGTCTTTGTCAATCGCACGCAACATACCGGGCCGCAGCACCTTGACCGCAACTTCTTCACCAGAGGGCAGCACCGCAAAGTGAACCTGTGCAATCGAGGCGCTCGCAATGGGTTCATGATCGAACTGCGCAAAAATCTCATCCAACGGGCGCCCAAAGGCCGCCTCAATGGTTCGCACAGCCACATCGCTGCTAAAGGGTGGGACACGGTCTTGCAGGTGGGCCAACGCATCAGCGATATCCGGCGGCAATAAATCACGCCGTGTGCTCAACACTTGACCAAACTTAACAAAAATGGGCCCCAGCGATTCAAGCGCCAAACGCAGGCGCTCGCCTCTCGGTGCCGTATGCTGACGGCCCAATGATAGAACGCGGGCCAACCCATTCAGCCAGGGTCGTGCAAAGCCTCGCAACACCAACTCGTGGAGGCCATAGCGCCAGATCACGCTGGCTATAAACACGGTCCTAAATAAGCGCGTCACGCGGCCGCCTTGCCACCAAAGCGCTGCACTGCGGCGACCAGTTGCTTGCCCGCGCTGGACAGCCAAACCGCTGGCACATCGCCGACCAAACGGGCGATGTCGGCCTCCATATCCCAACGGACATGCTCACGCAACCAGCCGAGCTCGGCGGCCAGCATCACATCACCAAAAATTTGAACTTCGGGTTGTTCCCCGCTCACCAGCGTCTTGAGCAAGGCTGACCACTGCGCCTGCGTGACGTCGATACGCAGATCAGGCTCAGACGACGGCGGGGACGCCGTGGTGGACTCAAACAAGCCGACCAGGGTGACTCGCCACGTGACAGACACCCCGCCCACCACAATGGCGATTCGCTTGCCCGCATGACGCGCCATGCGACGCATCGCCTCCGCCTCTTGGGACAAGATGTGATTCACCAATAGACAGACCCTATTTTCCAACTCTGCCATCACGCCCGCAGGCGGTGGCTGTTGCGTGACCAAGCGCTGCACCCCATCAAGCAGCTGCGCTGGTAACGCGAACAATTGCTCCAGGCCACGGTTCGGCACCGAATCACGACCGGGAAAACGGGTGTCGTTCATAGCTTCTCCGCCTAGCCCAGCGCTTGCACGCCGGCGACTACCCAACCACCAGGGCCAGATATCGGACGGGTCACGTTCCACACCTCGCGGAAAGTCGTCGGACTCGCACCCGCTTGCTCTCGAATTAAGCCATTGAACTCCACGCTTGCCATGTAATAGCCCTCGACCTCTTCAATACCCAACATCTGCGCATCCAACTCAAGCACTTCCGTCACATTGGGCTCGCCGTTGCTGAGCGTGTCACGCTCAGACAGCTGCTCTTGAATGTTCACCAACATCTCGTCGGTCATCATGGCGCGCAGGCTGGGGATATCCGAGCGGTCCCAAGCACCTTGCAGGTTGATGAAGTTGCGTTTGCAAGCCGTCAAGAAACCCGCCGTGTCAAAGCCTTCTGGCACGCCCCACGTTTGCCCACCCAGCAAACCAGAGCCAATCATGCTGCCGCCACCGGCTGGTTGCGACGCAGCGCCACTCCACGGGCGCGCAGCGGTCTCGCCGCCATGCTGCGCGTCGTTCTGACGGTAGGCATTGCCGTTCGCTGCGCCAGCACCCTGAGGGCTAGCTTGGTAGCGAGGCCGTGCCAACATGCGGAAGAGAAACACGCCACCAACCACCAACAGAAGCACCATCAAGACATTGCCAAAGCCTTCGCCAAAACCCAAACTTTGGGCCAGCCAAGCGAGGCCCAAGCCCGCGGCCAAACCACCCAGCATGCCGCCAAAACGACTGCCGCCTGTGGTCCCCGCCGCACCGTTCGCCGCCCGTTGAGGCGCTGCGGGCGGTGTGGCTTGGCGTTGCTGCGTTACACGGTTCGATTGCTTACCAAAAGAAAAGCCGCCGCCCATGCGCTTGGCCATCACGTTTTGGGAGGCCAGTGCAAAACACAGCACCATGATTAATGTCCAGATTTTTTTCATTTTTTCTCCAATTTCTCTCACTTTGAAACACACTCGTTACGACTTCTTCAAGCCGCAATGTAAGGCAACCACTCCGCCCGTCATATTGTGCACATCCACGTGTGCAAAGCCAACATCCCGCATCATGGATTTGAGCGTCTCCTGATCGGGGTGCATACGAATAGACTCCGCCAAATATCGATAACTGTCGGCGTCTCCTGCGATGAACTGTCCTATTTTTGGCAAGACCTTGAAGCTATAAAGGTCGTACAGCTTTTCTAGTGGCTTGGCCACCTTAGAAAACTCCAGAACCAGCAACTTACCGCCCGGCTTCAAAACACGCAACATTTCACCAAGCGCACGGTCTTTGTGCGTCATGTTGCGCAGACCAAACGCCACACTCACGACATGAAAGGTGGCATCTGGAAACGGCAACTGCTCGGCATCACAAACCGTTGTTGGTAGCACAACGCCTAGATTCAGCAACCGATTTCGCCCCTCGCTGAGCATCGCCCGATTGATATCCGTGTGCACTACGCGACCAGCGCGCCCGACTTGTTTGGAAAAGCCCAGCGCCAAATCGCCAGTACCGCCCGCAATATCCAGCACACTTTGGCCGGGTAGCGCATTCGCAACCATCAAGGTATAGCGCTTCCAAACGCGATGCAAGCCTGCCGACATGAGATCGTTCATGATGTCGTACTTGGATGCGACTGAGTCGAAAACTTGGCGCACGTGCTTGGCTTTTTCTGCCTCGTCTACGCTCTCAAAACCGAAATGTGTTTTGCTCATGCTCTTAATGTAGTTCAGACTGTAAAGAATCGTGCAAACGCGCAGGCAAGTGCAAGGCGGCGCTGCGTCGCGCTTGTTGTACCTCGGGCGCCACCGTTCGAACCGACTCCGCCCAGATGGGGGCAGGAAAATGGGCATCGTCACGAAACCGTGGGATCACATGCCAATGCAAGTGCGGCACGACGTTACCCAAAGCCGCTAGGTTGATCTTGTCCGGCGTCATTACCGCCCGAGTCACACGCTCCACCTGATCAACCACGGCCAGCAGGTGCTGTCGATCGGCAACCGTCAAATCGCTGGATTCTGCGACATGCGCTTGCCAAACGACGCGCACAAAACCGGGGTAGTCAGGCTCATCGGCCACGATCACACGGCACCGCGCGTCTTGCCAAACCAAGTCACCGCCGGTCGTGTCGCACAGCACGCAATTTGCCACTGCTTGACGCGCCGTCTCGCTCAAACCAGCACCCGTTCGATACCGCCCTGATTGGCTTTTGCAACATACTCGGGCATCCAGTTTGGTCCTAACAGCTGATTCGCCATCTCCACCACGATGTAGTCGGCCTCAAGCAAGCCATTTTGTAAATCATCACCAAAACGTGTCAGGCCTTGCAAACAACTGGGGCAAGACGTCAGGATCTTGGTACCGCTCGCAGGCGCGACTTGCCCATTCGTCTTTGCCAGTGCCGCTAACTGCGTCTCGTTTTTCAGCAACTCCTCCTCTTTGCGGAAGCGCACCTGCGTTGAAATGTCGGGACGTGTCACCCCCAACGTCCCAGACTCGCCACAGCAGCGATCACTCTTAAGCACGGTGTCACCCACCAAGGCTTTCACCGTTTTCATGGGGTCTTGCAACTTCATGGGTGAGTGGCAAGGGTCGTGGTACAGGTAAGAGCCACCACCACCTAAGGTGATTCCTTTTTCTAACAAATATTCATGAATATCAATGATGCGACAGCCCGGGAAAATACGATCAAATTCATATCCCTGTAGTTGGTCATAGCAGGTGCCACAACTGACGACCACCGTTTTGATGTCGAGGTAGTTCAGCGTATTGGCCACACGGTGAAACAACACCCGGTTGTCCGTAATGATCTTTTCGGCCTTCTCAAACTGACCGCTGCCGCGTTGGGGATACCCACAACACAAGTAGCCAGGCGGTAACACCGTCTGCACGCCCGCGTGCCACAGCATGGCCTGCGTTGCCAAACCCACTTGGCTAAACAAACGCTCGGAACCACAGCCGGGAAAGTAGAACACCGCCTCCGTCTCACTCGTGGTGGCCTGTGGGTTGCGAATAATCGGCACGTAATCGGCATTCTCGATATCAAGCAACGCGCGCGCGGTTCGCTTTGGCAAACCGCCAGGAAGCTTTTTATTGATGAAGTGAATCACCTGCTCTTTGATAGGCGCAGCACCGACGGTGGCAGGCGGCGCCTTGGTTTGCTTTCTGGCGACTCGTTTGAGCAGCTCATTGGCCCAGCGCTGCACACGCATGCCCACCGAAACCATGCCCCAGCGAACCAACTTGATGGTTTCTGGATTGGTCGCATTGAGCATCAGCATGGCGGCAACGTTGCCCGGGCGTATGGTTTTTTTGCCCATCTTGCGCAACAAGTTACGCATGTTCATAGACACATCGCCAAAGTCGATATCAACGGGACAAGGCGACAAACATTTGTGGCAAACCGTACAGTGGTCCGCCACATCTTCAAACTCTTCCCAGTGCGCAATGGAGATCCCGCGTCGGGTTTGCTCCTCGTACAGGAAGGCTTCGACCAGCAAGGACGTTGCCAATATTTTGTTACGCGGGCTGTAAAGCAAGTTGGCCCGTGGCACATGCGTGGCGCATACGGGCTTGCATTTCCCACAACGTAAACAATCTTTCACACTCGCGGAAATCGCCCCGATGTCGCTCTGCTGCATGATCAAGGACTCGTGTCCCATCAAGCCAAAACTTGGTGTGTAGGCGTTGCTTAGATCCGAGCTCTTGGTGTCGCGCGACAGCGGCTTGTCTGCGGGCATGAGACTGGCGCGCAGCAACTTTCCCTTATTGAAGTGCCCGTTGGGGTCCACGCGGTGTTTGTAATCCGCAAACGGGGCCAACTCCGCATCGCTCAAAAACTCTAACTTGGTGATCCCGATACCGTGTTCCCCCGAGATCACACCGTCCAGTGAGCGTGCCAGCGCCATGATGCGCACGACAGCGCCATGGGCCATTTGCAGCATGTCGTAGTCATCGCTGTTAACCGGGATGTTGGAGTGCACATTGCCATCACCCGCATGCATGTGCAGGGCTACCCAAACACGCCCCTTCAACACCCGTTGGTGAATGGCGTCAAACTCTTTCAGAATCGGCGCAAATGCCGCACCCACAAACAGGGTGCGCAAGGGTGCTTGCAACTCGGTCTTCCAGCTCGCGCGCAAGCTGTGGTCTTGCAGCTGTGGGAAGAAGTTATCCATGCCATCAAGCCACGCCTGCCATTGGCCACGCACCTGGGCCACCAAAGAAAGCGCCTGCGCCACGCGACCATCCAAAATGTCACTGACCTCAAGGTCCGCCGTTTCGTCGGTTTTGCTCAATGGCAACACCGGTTGACGAATGAAGGTAGACAAGGCGTCACACAGCGCCAACTTGTTCTTCATCGACAATTCAATGTTGATGCGCTCAATGCCTTCGGTGTATTCACCCATGCGCTCGAGCGGAATGACCACGTCCTCGTTGATCTTGAACGCATTTGTGTGCTTGCTGATCGCCGCCGTGCGTTTGCGATCCAGCCAGAATTTTTTACGGGCCTCTGGGCTAATCGCCACAAAGCCCTCGCCGCTGCGCCCGTTAGCTAGGCGCACCACCTCAGAGGTGACCTTGGCCACCGCGTCCGCATCGTCGCCAACAATATCGCCAATCAACACCATCTTGGGCAAGCCAACGCCACCGCGCTTGCTCTTGGTCGCGTAGCCAACTGCGCGTAAATAACGGTCGTCCAAATGCTCCAACCCAGCCAACAACGTACCCGAGCGTTTTTGCTCCGCGAACATGTAGGCCTTGATATCGACAATACTGGGCACCGCATCTTTGGCGTTGCCAAAAAACTCTAGGCAGACCGTACGGGTATGCGCTGGCATACGGTGCACCAACCACCGCGCGCTGGTGATCAGACCGTCGCAGCCTTCCTTCTGAATACCTGGCAAGCCTGACAGAAATTTATCCGTGACGTCTTTGCCCAAACCTGCTTTACGAAAGGCAGACCCTGCAATTTCTAAGCGCTCTTTGCGAATGGGCGTGTGGCCATCAGCCTCAAAATACGCCAACTCAAAAACCGCTGACTCGGCATCGTGGATCTTGCCTAGGTTGTGTCCTACCCGCGTGACCTCAAGCCACTTCGCGTCGGGCGTGACCATGCGCCATGACACTAAATTATCGAGAGCCGTTCCCCACAAAACAGCCTTTTTTCCACCCGCGTTCATGGCAATGTTGCCACCAATACAGGACGCCTCTGCCGACGTTGGGTCCACGGCAAACACAAAACCAGCGCGCTCTGCGGCGTCCGCCACACGCTGCGTCACCACACCGGCTTCCGTCCAAATCGTGGCGATCGGTGTATCGAGACCGGGCGCGTTGAAGGTTTCGACTTCCGTCATCGCCTCCAGCTTCTCGGTGTTAATCACCACCGACTTCCATGTCAGCGGAATCGCTCCGCCGGTATAGCCCGTGCCACCACCCCGTGGAATGATGGTCAAACCCAAGGCGATGCTCGCACGCACCAAGGCCGCCATCTCGGCCTCTGTGTCGGGGGTTAACACCACAAACGGGTATTCCACGCGCCAATCAGTGGCGTCGGTCACATGGCTAACGCGCGACAAACCGTCAAACTTAACGTTGTCCTTGGCCGTAAGTTTCTTAAAGCCACGGTGTACTTGCACGCGCAGGGTGGCCATTTCTTCAAAGGCATCCGAAAAATGCGCAATCGCCGCTGAGGCGGCATCCATGAGGGACTGCACCAAGCCATCGCGGCGCTCGTCCTCGCTGGGGGTGCGTCGCCGTTGTACCTCGTCCATGCGATGGCGCAAGGCATCAACCAATGCACGACGGCGCTTTGGGTTGGCCAACAGGTCATCCTGCAGGTAGGGATTGCGCTGCACCACCCACATATCGCCGAGTACTTCGTAGAGCATGCGGGCCGAGCGCCCCGTGCGCCTCTCCTCACGCAGCTGATTCAAAATAGCCCACGCGTCAGCACCGAGCAACCGCACCACGATCTCTTGATCAGAAAACGATGTGTAGTTGTAGGGTATTTCGCGCAGACGCGGCACCTCGGTGTCGGGCAAGCTAAGCAGAGCGTGTGGGACAGTGGCGTTCATGGGGGCGTTGGGGGGTCAGTGGCTGACCGTTTTGTAACAGCCCTTTATTATCGCCACCCTGGAATTGACTTGCCTTTGTAAGGCGATATGCCCGCTGCTGATCAAGGTCGTTTATATCGATAAGGTGTATTAAAACAACAACTTACCGATTTTACAGAGGCGCTGAGGCGACATCACGCCTGCTCTTTAAGCGCGCGCAAACCATGCACTAACCACGCCTGTAACCAACACCAGGCCGCCATAGGTCACCATCGCGCCATCCAAACCCGTCCATGCGGTGCCCAAGCAGCTGGTCGCGAACCCGCTGAGAAACAAGGTCCACCACACCCGTTTGGGTTCCCTGCGGGCGGCATCAGCGCCCTTCAAGCGTAAAAACAGCAGCAACACCGAGGCCAACCCAAGTGCGGGCGCCGAAAAATACACCACATGCCAAAGCCATTGCAAAAACGCGGTCAAGACTTATCTCCAGTTCACAGCCACTGATTTTATAATGCGCGTATGACCGTCTGGACCCTTGGCATTAACCACGAAACAGCCCCCCTCGATGTGCGCGGTCGTTTTGTCGTGCCCACAGACCAACTCGGACCGAGGGTCATGCACTTGCGCGATGCCCTGCAAGGGCAAGCTGAGGCCACCCTCTTGTCAACGTGTAACCGCACCGAGATCTACACCGCAGGGGACCAAGCCACCTTAGAACGCGGCTTGCACTGGCTGGCCGAGGCGGGCGGCACCTCTGTGGACAACCTGCACCAGCATGTCTATACGCGTCACGGTAACGAGGCGGCTCGTCACGCCTTTCGCGTGGCCAGTGGCTTAGACAGCATGGTCTTGGGTGAAGCTCAGATACTCGGGCAAATGAAAGACGCCGTTCGCGCAGCAGAATCTGCAGGGGCCCTAGGCACCACGTTGCACCAGCTTTTCCAGCGCTCATTTGCGGTGGCGAAAGAGGTCAGAACCGTAACAGAGATTGGTGCTCATTCCATCAGCATGACGGCGGCAACCGTGCGACTGGCAGGCCAGTTGTTTGAAGACTTAAACGATATCAACGTGTTATTCGTCGGTGCGGGCGAGATGATCGAGTTAGCGGCCACTCACTTCGCAGCAAAAAACCCAAAGAAAATGGTTATTGCCAACCGTACCGCTGCACGAGGCGAGGCGCTGGCGCGGCAATTCGCCGCCCAAACCATGCCACTGGCCGATCTCCCTGATCGGTTGGGCGAGTTTGACGTGGTGATTAGTTGCACGGCGAGTACCTTGCCTCTCATCGGCTTGGGCGCGGTCGAACGGGCATTAAAAAGGCGCAAGCATAAGCCCATGTTCATGGTCGACTTGGCGGTACCCAGGGACATTGAGCCTGACGTGCAGCAACTGGATGATATCTACTTGTACACCGTCGATGACTTGGCCGAGGTCGTACAAACAGGCCGTGAAAATCGGCAGGCCGCGGTGGCACAAGCCGAAGCCATTGTGGACACTGGCGTCGTGGGATTTATGCACTGGCTCGATCAGCGCGTTGCGGTTCCTGCAATACAAGGCGTCCAGAACCGAGCGCAGGCGTGGCGCGAGGCCGAAGTTGCCAAAGCGAAAAAATTACTCGCGAGAGGGGTGGCACCGGAAGACGTTTTGGATACCTTGGCACGTGGTCTAACGCAAAAAATGATGCACGGCGCCTTGGCCGCACTCAACAGCAGCGACGCCGCAGAACGGGCCAACACCTTGGAGGTCGTCCAGCGTATCTTCCTGCGCGACAACGACCGCGGGCGTTAGCGACGCTAGCAGCGCACGCAAACACCGTTCACGCCCTGCCAGCGTGTCCCGCCACTGACCTAGGCGCTCCTCGCCTATGCCGACCACCCAAGCCATGAAACCTTTTGTACAAAAGACCCTAGAGCGCCAGCAATGGCGCTTAGAAGAGTTAGATGCCCTGCTGAGCGCGCCCGACGTCGTCAACGACATGAACCGCTTTCGCCAGCTCAGTAAAGAGCATGCCGAGCTCAGCGACCTAGGCACCCTCTATAAGCAGTACCAACAACGCTTGCTCGACCAAGCAGAGGCGCAAGCCATGCTTGACGACCCTGAGATGGCGGAGATGGCTACCGAGGAAATCGCCGCGTGCGACACTGATCTGGCGCGTTTGGATAGTGAATTGCAGGGTCTGTTGCTACCCAAAGACCCGGATGATGAGCGCAATGCGTTCATTGAAATTCGCGCAGGGACTGGCGGCGACGAGTCGGCCCTGTTTGCGGCGGACCTGCTGCGTATGTACACACGCTACTGCGAAAACCAAGGCATCACCCATGAGCTTATCAGCGAGTCCCTCAGTGAACTCGGCGGCTACAAAGAGGTGGTTCTGCGCTTGGCTGGCAAACGCGCCTACGGCCAAATGCGTTTTGAGTCCGGTGGACACCGGGTTCAGCGTGTACCCGCCACCGAGACACAAGGTCGCATACACACCAGCGCATGCACCGTCGCTGTCATGCCGGAACCCGATGAGAGCCAGGCCATAGAAATCAACCCGGCAGACTTACGTATAGATACCTACCGCGCCAGCGGCGCAGGCGGCCAGCACATCAACAAGACCGACTCTGCCGTCCGTATCACACACATACCCACAGGGACCGTGGCGGAGTGCCAAGACGACCGATCACAGCACCGCAACCGAGCCAAAGCGATGCAGGTTTTATCCGCCAGAATCCAAGAGGCTGAGCGCCTCAAACGTGAGTCCGCAGAAGCCGCTGAGCGAAAAGGACTGATAGGCAGTGGCGATCGCAGTGACCGCATCCGCACCTATAACTTCCCGCAAGGCCGAATCACCGACCACCGCATCAATCTCACCCTCTACAAGTTAAACAGCGTGATGGAGGGTGACTTGGGAGAGGTCATCCACCAGCTCAATTTGGCGCGCGGTGCCGAGCTCATGGCTGAGCTTGAAAACGCAAACAACGGATGACACCGCCCACGCGCATAGACGATGCATTGGTGCACGCGGCGCGGCAAGGCGTTGACCGCTTAGACGCGCAATTGTTGCTGCTACATGCCCTTGGCAAAACGTCTGAAAATCGCAGCTGGCTCATCGCGCATGACACGGACCACCTATCACCCGAGGCGCAACAGCATTTCGCAGACCTGATCGCGCAGCGCCTCGAAGAAGTACCTGTGGCGTACTTGTTGGGGCATAAAGCGTTTTTTGGGCTCACGCTGCAAGTCAGCCCAGCGGTGCTCATCCCCCGACCTGACACGGAGACACTCGTGCAGTGGGCGCTAGACACCATGGCCGCGCGCGACCATTTGGAGGCCACGCGTGACGCAAGCCCTCCCAGAGTGCTCGATCTGGGCACGGGTAGCGGCGCCATCGCATTGGCGTTGAAACAAAATCTACCCCATTGGCAAGTCGTCGGCGTCGATCACAGTGTGGCCGCCCTCGCGCAAGCAGCCCGAAATTCGGACGCGCTCGGGCTCCCGGTCCAATGGCTAGAAAGCGACTGGCTACACGCCATCAAACAAGAGGCGAGCCCCCACACCAACGCAGGTCCGCGCCGTTTTGACTTGATTGTTAGCAACCCCCCTTACATTCGCGACGCCGACCCCCATCTCGCTGCGCTACGCCACGAACCCATCACCGCACTGACCGCCGGGCTGGACGGGTTGGACGACTTACGTCAGATCATTTCGCAGGCAGCGACGCACCTCTTACCCGGCGCATGGCTGCTACTGGAGCACGGGTATGACCAAGCAACCGCAGTTGCCGAGCTGCTAGCACAGGCCGGTTACGACACCATCACCCACCGCGACGATCTGGCTGGCATCACCCGGTGCACAGGGGGGTGTTGGCGCGGCCAGGTGGGCTAACGTGGCCCTAAAGCACTACCCAACCGTACGACGTATCCCCGAGTTTCCCCGGATGGCCTGTGGTTTTCACGTCAGTTGTGACCAATCAAGCAGAACAATGGAATAATTGGGACGAACTGGTATTTGCCCACATTCACCCACCTCTCACCATCCGGAGTCTTAACATGAGCAACGCGCAACAACAAATTGATGAATTGGTGAAGTCCAACGAAATCGTTCTTTTCATGAAGGGCTCCGCGAACTTTCCAATGTGTGGCTTCTCTGGCCGATCGATTCAAATTTTGAAGGCCTGCGGTGTCGACACCAAAACGCTCAAGACGGTCAACGTTTTGGAGGACGAGGGTGTTCGCCAAGGCATCAAAGAGTACAGTCAATGGCCGACCATTCCACAGCTATATGTGAATGGTGAGTTCATCGGTGGCTCCGACATCATGATGGAGATGTACGAGTCTGGTGAGCTCGTAAAGGTGCTGGGCGGCGATGCCGCTTAAAGCCACGCGTCAGTAGCGCCCACAGCAAAAAGCCCCGTTACTACGGGGCTTTTTTTCGTTGACCGAACGCGACGCCTAGTTGCCCAGTTTCGCCAAGATAGTTTGTGCCAAGCCATCGGACGACAGTTTTTCCGCTTCGGTCGCACGCCGTGATTGGTACTCCACCTCGCCGACGCCTAAGCCTCGGTCTGACAAAACCACACGGTGTGGAATGCCAATCAACTCCCAATCCGCGAACATCGCACCTGGCCGCTCGCCACGGTCATCCAATATGACATCGACATGGGCGGCCTTGAGATCTTCATAAAGGGCCGTTGCTGCTTGGCTAACCGTATCGCTTCTGTCCATACCAATGGGGCAGATGACCACGGTAAACGGCGCAATCGCATCGGGCCAAATAATACCGCGCGCATCATGATTTTGTTCAATCGCCGCAGCGGGTAGACGTGTCACGCCGATACCATAGCAGCCCATTTCAAAATGGCGTGGCTTGCCATCTTGGGCCAAGAAGGTCGCGTTCATGGCCTTCGCGTATTTCGTGCCCAGATAGAAAATATGACCCACTTCTATTCCACGCTCAATCACGAGCACCCCTTTATCGTCGGGTGACCGGTCGCCCGCCACCACGTTGCGAATATCGGCAACCGCGCTGGGTAGTGGCAAATCACGGCCCCAGTTGACACCCGTGAAGTGGTGGTCGATTTGGTTGGCACCACAGACCCAGTCAGCCATGACAGCCACCGAGCGGTCCACAATCAGGTGGACGGGTTTCACCGTGTTGATCGGGCCCAAGTAGCCTGGCTTGCAACCAAAATGGACCTCAATCTCAGGCACCGTCGCAAAACGGAAACCATTGCCAAAGGCGGGTAATTTACCGACTTTGACCTCGTTCATGTCGTGATCACCACGCAGCAACAGCAGCCATACTTGGGCCTCACCCGTTGTGCCATCTTCGTTTTTTGGCTCTGTCGCCAACACAATCGACTTCACCGTCTGCGAGAGCGACAAACCAAGCAGTTCCGCCACATCGGCGCAGGTGCTCTTCCCGGGCGTAGCCGTCGCCACCATGGTTTGCGTCGCAACCGGCGCCTCTCCTTGGGGCGCCAGCGCCTCTGCCTTCTCCATATTGGCTGCGTAGTCGCTCTCTGGGCAATAAACGATAGCGTCTTCACCCGTCGCAGCGATCACTTGAAACTCTTCGGACAAGTCGCCACCAATCGCGCCGCTGTCTGCAGCCACCGCACGATAGCGCAAGCCAAACCGATCAAAAATCGCTCGGTACGCGCGCGCCATGTTGTCGTAACTCAGCTTAGCGGCCTCGGCATCGCGATCGAAACTGTAGGCGTCCTTCATGATGAACTCACGCCCACGCATCAAACCGAAACGGGGGCGACGCTCGTCACGAAACTTGGTCTGAATTTGGTATAAATTTTTTGGTAACTGCTTATAGCTGCGAAACTCCTGCCGCGCAATATCCGTGACCACCTCTTCGCTGGTTGGTTGCACGACGAAGTCACGATCATGGCGATCCTTGATGCGCAACAATTCAGGCCCCATGGTCTCAAAACGCTTGGTTTCTTGCCACAGCTCTGCTGGCTGAACAACCGGCATGGCGAGCTCGACTGCACCCGCGCGATCCATCTCCTCGCGCACAATGTGCGCAACCTTTTGGATCACACGCAAGCCCATGGGCATATAGGTATAAATGCCCGCACCTAGCTTCTTAATCATGCCAGCACGTGTCATCAATTGATGACTCACCACCTCGGCATCTGCAGGGGCTTCTCTGAGCGTGTTTACTAAAAATTCACTGGCTTTCATATCGTTTTCTATCAAGGGTGCTGTTTGTAATCCGCTGGTTGCCGTGCATAATGTTTCCAACAGAGAAATTGAGGTTAATTATGCTTGACAGAGAAGGGTTCAGACCCAACGTCGGCATCATTCTGCTCAACCATAAAAGTCAGGTGTTTTGGGGTAAGCGTATTCGCACCCACTCGTGGCAGTTTCCGCAAGGTGGTATTGATCGTGGAGAAACGCCCGAGCAGGCCATGTTTCGGGAACTACACGAAGAAGTTGGCCTACAGCCGGAGCACGTCAGCATCCTCGCCAGAACGCGAGATTGGTTGCGCTATGAGGTGCCGGACCGCTTTATCAGACGCGAGTCTCGTGGACATTACCGTGGCCAAAAACAAATTTGGTACCTGCTGCAATTGGTAGGCAATGACTCGGACTTGAACCTCAGAGCCACCAGCCATCCAGAGTTCGACGCTTGGCGTTGGAATGATTATTGGGTGCCGCTAGACGTCGTTGTGGAGTTCAAACGTGGGGTCTACGAGATGGCGCTCACGGAGCTATCAAAATACCTTCCTCGCACAGAAAGCCGCAACCGCTATTTGCGTGGCGGCAGCAGTGCGCGTGCAAAAGAAGCGGGCGGATTGCGTCACCCGCTGGGCAGCCACACAGCCGATTCCATGGCACTGCCACCCGGCGGCTCGTTTGACCCAGACCCCGCGCACCCGCTAAAAGGCACCACCCACAGCAATGCGCAGGTGGCACCCCCTAATGGCGAACCAATATCTAGACAACAACCAGACTAATGGTCAGCTAATGTTGCGCTCACATGAACAAGTACAGGATTTTTTGATGTCTTTTAAGGCCCACCTGAGCACCCTCTTACTGGCAAGCTGCTGGCTCTGCCACGCACAGGCGCAGGCACAGGTGCGCGACGAGTTCACCCCATGGGAAGAAATAGCGCAGACACCGCCCGCTGAATTCTCCACAGACGAGCTGATTACCGTCGACAACCCCACCCGTTCACAACTCACTTACGGCGTGGTGCCTTCCACGGTCGTCGTGGGGGAAGACAAGGTGGTGCGCTACGTACTGGTGGCCAAGAGCAAGACGGGCGCGATGAATGTTCAGTATGAGGGCATCCGTTGCGACATCGGCGCAGTCAAGGTCTACGCAAACTGGCGAGCCAGCAGCGGTTGGCGCATGCGCGCCACGCCTGACTGGATAGAGCTACGGCTGGCGCCGTCTCGCTACGCCCAAAGCATGGCGCGCGACGCACTCTGTAACGTCCGAATTGTTTACGGCGAGCCCGCGTTATTGGTGCAACGACTGCGCGATGCAGCGCCACTCAGATAACGCCAGACCCGGTCTTAGACCTCGGGTCGGTTAGCGGCTGCTGCTGGTTAAGACCAGATTGGTTCGATGAACCATCTCAGGCTCAGCGGCATAGCCCAGCAAAGACTCAAAGACACTGGACGGCTTGCGGCAAAGCAGCTTGGCCTCGGCACTGGCGTAGTTGGCTAAGCCACGTGCCACCTCAGACCCAGCCCCATCCAAAATAGCGATGACATCGCCGCGCGAAAAATCACCCTGAACACCCACCATACCTATAGGCAGCAAGCTCTTACCTTCGCTGGCTATCTTGGCCACCGCACCGTCGTCTATCACCACGGCACCCCGCAACTGAAGCTGGTCTGCCATCCACTGCTTGCGGGCTTGACTCTTACCGGTTGGGGCCATCAGCCAGGTACCAATCGGATCACCGCGACACAAGCGCAACAAGACATCGGCTTCGTGACCAGAGGCAATCACCGTGCTTGCGCCAGAGGCGGCCGCGCGTTTGGCGGCCAACACCTTGGTGATCATGCCGCCTTTACCAATTAGACTGCCTGCACCACCCGCCATCGCCTCAAGACGTGTATCGCCAGCCTGCGCAACATGCACAAAGGTGGCCGTCGCGTCGTTGCGCGGGTCTGCCGTGTAAAGCCCTGTCTGATCAGTCAGGATAATGAGCGCATCGGCAACCACCAAATTGGCCACCAAGGCACCAAGGGTATCGTTGTCGCCAAACTTAATCTCGTCATTTACTACCGTATCGTTTTCATTGATAACGGGAATGACACCGAGTTCAAGCAGGGTGGTCAGTGTCGATCTGGCGTTGAGGTATCGCTCCCGATCGGCCAAGTCTGCGTGCGTCAACAACACTTGCGCGCTGCCAACGCCAAACGAGCTGAGCTTGGACTCATACATTTGCACCAAGCCCATTTGCCCAACGGCCGCCGCCGCTTGCAACTGATGCAATTGGGTCGGTCGCTTCGGCCAGCCCAGACGCTTCATCCCTTCAGCGATCGCACCACTGCTCACCATAATGACCTCACGCCCCTCAGCAACCAGGGTGGCCAACTGCCTTGCCCAATGCGCGATGGCGTGCTCATCCAGACCCTTACCCTCATTGGTCACGAGACTTGAGCCCACTTTGACCACCACGCGCTTGGCATGCCGTAAAAGTGCTAACTGCTCAGGGGTTTGCTGCGAAAACATAGAACGACTCTGCTGCGGCGGTGGTTGTGAAATTCAGGATGAAAAGCGGGGGTCGTTTGCCAAGTCATCTGGCAACACATCTTTGTGCGGTTTCAAACTACCATCGGTTTCAATATCAAAGCGGGGATCCTCTGCAACGTGCGGTTGCTCGGATTTAGCGACTTTAGCCACGTGCTCGAAGATCGAGAGCATCAGCGTTTCGCACCCCTCACGGGTCAGCGCGGATATTTCAAACACAGGGCCTTTGTATTTCATGCGCTTGATGAAGTCGGCTACGCGCGCAGCGCGCGCCTCGACTGGCACCATATCCAATTTATTCAGCACCAACCAGCGCGGCTTGTCGTGGAGTGCCTTGTCATACTTTTTGAGCTCAGCCACGATAGCCTTGGCTTGCGCCACCGGATCAACCGCATCGTCGAATGGTGCCATATCCACCACATGCAACAACAAACGCGTGCGTTGGAGATGACGTAAGAACCGGTGACCTAAGCCAGCCCCTTCAGCCGCGCCTTCAATGAGACCAGGCACATCGGCAATCACAAAGCTTTTTTCTGGGGCAACACGCACAACCCCTAGGTTGGGGTGCAAGGTCGTAAACGGGTAGTCGGCAATCTTAGGCCGTGCGTTAGAAACAGCAGATATCAGCGTTGACTTGCCCGCATTCGGCATCCCAAGTAGGCCCACATCAGCCAAAACCTTCAGTTCCAACTTAACGGTTTTTCGCTCCCCCGTGAAGCCCACGGTCTTTTGCCTAGGCGCACGGTTGGTCGAGCTTTTAAAGTGCATATTGCCAAAGCCGCCATCCCCGCCTTTAGCCAAAACAACGGGCTCATCAGGAATCAAGACCTCCATCAATACCTCACCGGTTTCGGCATCCGCAATCACGGTGCCGATAGGCATCTTCAAGTAGACATCACTACCTTTGGCACCAAATAAGTCGGAGCCCTTGCCGTGTTCACCGCGCTGGCCCTCAAAGCGACGCGAGAAGCGAAAGTCCACCAAGGTATTGAGCGCCAAGTCACCGATCACAAATACATGGCCACCGCGCCCACCGTCCCCGCCGTCAGGACCGCCAAATTCCTTATATTTCTCGTGGCGAAACGAGGCACAGCCATTGCCTCCGTCGCCGGCGGCAATATCAATAGTGGCTTCGTCAACGAATTTCATAATGGGATTCTAGGCATTTCTGCCTCCGGGCGAGACGCGGGATGGAATGGACAACAAAAAAGCCCGCGGGGCGGGCTTTTTGCTTTGGGTGCCCCAATCACTCGGCGCACCTACAAGAACACGCCGTTGATTTACTCAACGGGCGTGATGTTGACCACGCTACGGTTCAGTGCGCCTTTGATGGCAAATTGCACGTGACCGTCAACGGTTGCAAACAAGGTATGGTCTTTACCAATACCAACGTTTGAACCGGGGTGGAACTTGGTACCGCGCTGACGCACGATGATGGAACCGGCCGTTACCAACTCACCGCCGAATGCTTTCACACCCAACATTTTTGGATTGGAGTCACGTCCGTTGCGCGTTGAGCCGCCGCCTTTTTTCTGTGCCATGGTGGATCAACTCCTTAAGCCGTAATGGAGCCGATAGCCAGCTCTGTATAGTTTTGACGATGCCCTTGGCGCTTTTGATAGTGCTTACGACGACGCATTTTAAAAATGCGTACCTTAACGCCACGACCGTGAGACACCACGGTTACATTGACGGCTGCACCAGCGACCAAGGGGGTCCCGATTTTCAAGTCACTGCCGTTTCCAACAGCTAAAACTTGATCAATCACGATTTCTTGGCCCACTTCCGCAGCAATCTGTTCTACTTTAATTTTTTCACCGGTAGCAACACGATACTGCTTACCACCGGTTTTTATGACCGCGTACATAGGTTACCTCTAGATTTCTCTAAATTACGATTGACAGACGAATTTCCGCCAAGCCGATGATTCTAGCACGGGGCCACCTCTGACGCCCATTTCTGGCATTGGCCACCGGCCTAGAGCACTCATAAACGTCGCTTTCTCGCGACCAACGCAGTCATTTATTAGCTATTTAGTATGTACTTTAGCATTACCACAGGCAATACTGGCGCGCAGGCTACCGTGACCTGCCCGCGTCATGCAGCGTCCGCGTAAGCACAGGGGACATGCCGCGATTTTCCTATAATGGGCATAAGTCCGGCGTCATTTGCTAACGCGCTCTCCCCTTTACCAGTCACAACACCCGCCGAGTGCCAAAACCATCTTCCCCCGCTAATCCCCTGCACCTGATTGCCGACGACATGGCCTTGCTTGATCAAGTGATCGCAGCCCGCCTGTCTTCTGACGTACCCATGGTGAGCGAGATCGCTCAGTACATCATTTCAGCGGGTGGCAAGCGGTTGCGCCCCGCCCTCTTGCTCTTGACATGCGGTGCACTGGCGCACCAGGATCCTCGCCGCCACTTACTCGCCGCGGTCGTTGAGTTCATTCATACCGCCACCTTGCTACACGACGACGTGGTGGATGAGTCCACCCTGCGGCGTGGCAGAGACACGGCCAACGAAACCTTTGGCAACGCCGCTAGTGTGCTGGTAGGGGATTTTGTTTACTCACGGGCCTTCCAAATGATGGTGGAAGTCGGCGATATGCGCGTCCTCTCCGTCTTGGCCGAGGCAACTAACGTCATTGCTGAAGGCGAGGTGTTGCAGCTCATGAACATGCACGATGCCGGCATTGACGAAGCCGCTTACCTGCGTGTCATCCGATCTAAAACCGCGAAGCTATTCGAAGCCAGTGGACGCCTCGGAGCGATGCTGGTGCACGCACCCGAACCCATTGAGACGGCCTGTGCCACCTACGGTCAGGCGCTGGGCACGGCCTTTCAAATCATTGATGATGTGCTGGACTACGAGGGCAACGCGCAATCATTGGGCAAAAATTTGGGTGACGACTTGCGCGAGGGCAAACTCACCCTGCCCGTTATCTGTACGTTGCAACGCGTTACTGCAGACGAGCGTGTACTGATCATCAACGCCATTGAAAACGGCGACGAGTCACAGCTCACGCGAATCGTCTCCCTGATTCAAGCCAGCGGCGGTTTAAACCAAGCACGTGAGGTAGCGCACGTGGAGGCCCTGCGCGCGATTGACGCGTTGACCGCCCTCCCCCATAACGACTACACGGACAGCATGCGCAGTTTGGCGCAGTCGCTGCTGACCCGCACAAACTAAGCGTCGGCCCTACATCAGAATTGAACGCTTGCTTGCCCCACGCCATCAAAGTTGACCAGCACATGGTCACCCGATTTGGCGCGGTAAATACCGTTCCAAGAACCCGTTGTGATGACCGTACCCGCCGCAACGGTTTGGCCTTTTCGCGTGGCATGACGCGCAAACTCAGCCAACCCCCAAGTGGGGTGCTCTAGCGGGTGGCTACCCTGACGGCGCTCCACTTCCACACCGTTAATGGTGATCTGCATGGCCTGCTGCGCCCAGTCCAAATCGCGCCAATTCCGCCACTCAGACAAGACCAAAGCGCCGTGTGACTGCAGGTCTGCGAGTTTCAACCAAACGGGCGTGTCGTACCCTTGATCCCAACGCGTATGAATGACCTCGATGGCCACAGTCATGGACTCGACCCACGCCTGCGCTGCGGCTTGGTCCGCTTGCTGCGCCATCTCCGGGGTCACTGCGCAACCGAGCCGTAAGGCAATTTCCGCCTCGACACCGTGCAAATGCAAGGGCCAATCGCCCGCAGTGGCCGGACTCGCCCACACACCCCAAGGCGGCAAAGCGGCGTGGGTGATCAAGGCATCACGCTTGGCACCGCCCGACTTCCAGTGCCGACCAACGCCACCCTCGTGCCAACCCAAGGCGCCTGCGACCAGGTCTTGCACGGCATAAGCGTCATCCGCACTGTTCAGGTGCGCTAAAAACGGCTGCGTAGGAATCAGTTCCCCAGAGGCGCGAGAGGCGAGCAAGGCATCGGCTACTGCCGCAATGTTGGTGGTCATGACCATTTCCCTGGAATGTTAAATTGATGCGCTATTGTGAGGCTCGCGCACGTGGCAAAGCAATCACCTTTGTTGCATAAGTGACGGACACGCCACCGCGGATCCAGAGACCCAGAGTGGATAACACCGCCCAACAAAAAACCCCTACACTTCGCTCAGTCGCTTACACCGCACTTTTTAAATCACACCATGGCACACACCACCGAGCAGCCGCGTCTTTGGGCGCACACAGCGTTTGTGCGCTACTGGTTCTCACGGGTTATCAGCACCTTAGCGAACCAAATGCTGATGGTTGCATTGGCGTGGCAAATGTACGACCTCACGTCCAGCGCTTGGGACTTGGGTCTCGTGGGATTGTTGCAGTTCATACCCGCACTGGTCTTGACCTTGCCTGCAGGGCACTTGGCCGATCGCTTTCATCGTGGCGCCATCGTGGCAATGTGCATCGCCAGTCAAGCGGCCGTGGCCGCCGTCCTGTGGATGGGTACAGGGAGCGGCTGGGTTGACCGAGACGTCATCTTCATCTTGTCGGTTGTCTTGGGCGCGGCACGCGCGTTTCAAATGCCCGCCCAACAAGCGCTCGCCCCCCTGCTGGTACCACCCGCTTTATTGCAACGCGCCATCGCCATGAGCACAAGCGGTATGCAGGTGGCCATCATCGGCGGGCCTGCACTGGGCGGCTTAATTTACGCGTGGGGCGCCACGGCTGTTTATGCCACGTGCACCTGTCTACTCGTGATCGGATTTGTGTTGATGGTACTGGTGCGCTACACACGCAAGGCCGCGCCACGCGCAACCGGTTGGCGGGCGTGGGGTTTGTGTGGCGCCACAAAATCATATTGGGCGCGATTTCGCTTGACCTCTTTGCCGTCCTGCTGGGCGGTGCCACTGCGTTACTCCCCATCTTTGCCAGAGACATTTTGGACACGGGTCCCGAAGGTCTGGGCGTCCTGCGTGCCGCGCCCGCCGCGGGTGCCCTCGTCGTCTCCTTAGCACTCATGCGTTGGCCTTTGCGACGTCGGGTCGGTCATAAGTTGCTGGGGTCGGTTGGGATCTTTGGTATCGGCATGGTGGTGTTTGGCCTATCCACTAGCTTTTGGTTATCCCTTGCGGCCCTGGCGATCACTGGGGCGGCTGACTCCATCAGCGTGGTCACGCGCTTGACCTTGATGCAACTCGAAACCCCCGATGAGATGAGGGGGCGCGTAGCCGCCGTAAATTCAATTTTTATTGGTGCCTCTAATCAACTCGGTGAATTTGAGTCGGGCGCCACCGCCGCGTTAGTGGGCCCTGTGGCCTCCGTGGTGTTGGGGGGCTTTGGCACCATCGCCATCGCGTTAGGCTGGCTTAAGCTCTTCCCAGAGCTTGCCTCTCGCGATGAGATGACCCCGCAGGACAAGGTCTGAGTGGCTTACAAACCGTAGCGTTGACGCGCCAACGCCGCGCCGTCGCCCAACGCTTTCAGTTTTGCCATCGCCACCTCGCGGCTCATTGGTGCCAAACCACAGTTGGTGCAAGGAATCAAGCGTTCTTTGGCAACGAACTGCAACGCACGTCCAATGGTGTCTGCCACCTCTTCGGCGGTTTCAATCTCTGGACTCGCGACGTCAATCACGCCAACCATGACTTCCTTGCCGTCCAACAACTTAATCAAGTCCATAGGAACATGCGAATTGAAACACTCCAAACTCACTTGATCAATCTTGCTCTTTGCCAATGCGGGGAACACGTCCTCGTATTGACGCCACTCATGGCCCAGTGCATTTTTCCAATCAATATTGGCTTGAATACCGTAGCCATAGCAAATATGCACAGCCGTCTTACACGTTAACCCCTGCGCTGCACGCTCTAGCGCCTTCACGCCCCAGTCCGCCGCCTCTTTCATGTAAACGTTAAAGGCAGGCTCATCGAACTGCACAATGTCGACCCCATCCGCTTGCAAGGCCAGCGCCTCTTGGTTGAGCAACTCGGCAAAGGCCATCGCCATCTTGACGCGGTCACCATAAAAGCGGTCTGCAACGGTATCGACAATCGTCATGGGCCCAGGCAAGGTGAACTTCAACTTGCGCTTGGTATGCGCTCTCGCAAACTTCGCCTCGAAAGCGTGTACACGCCCCTTCAGTCGCAACGCACTGACCACTTGAGGCACTTGCGCCTCATAGCGGTTGTCGCGAATACCCATGGTGACTTTGTTCTCAAAGTCGATACCCTCGACGGCCTCAAGAAAGCCGTGAACGAAATGTTGGCGGGCTTGCTCCCCGTCACCAATCACATCGAGACCAGCATCCTCTTGCGCCTTAATCCACAGCAACGTTGCATCGGCTTTCGCCTGCAGCAACGCATCACCTTCAGGCACCCACTTCGGCCACAGCTTCTGTGTCTCTGCTAACCAAGCTGGCTTGGGCAAGCTCCCTGCAATGGCGGCTTCAAACATGGGTGTTCCTTTCAAGTGTTGCCCGTCACCGGGACGGTGTTATGGCGCATTCTACCCACGAAAATGCGTGACAAAGGGTCTCGGTGCCGACGGCAAATAGCCGCGCTTTCGGGGCGTGCTCTGCTAAACTCGTCGCACCCGCCGCCGTAGTTCAACGGATAGAACGAGCGCCTCCTAAGCGCTAGATACAGGTTCGATTCCTGTCGGAGGCACTCACTGATTTATTAATAGTTAATTAAATCAATGATGTAATCTCCGAGCGAACCGCATCGTATTTGAACTGCCCCCCAAAAGTTGGACAAACTTTAAGGGGTTTCATAAAACAGTACAAAACGGATTTCAACTCGGTGTTGTCCAGAGCTTCTTGCCCGGCGGTGGTCGGTGTCGGAGGAGAAGATTCGGACTTGGGCGAGCCACTACCGTTTGCAAGGTGTCGATGGGTTGAGCCCCACGCGCAGCGCGTACAGTTCAGAATTTAGACTGTAGGTTCTGTCCCATCAGGATCGGGAACAACTTTCGAGCCGCAAGGTTGCGGCAATCTATGACATCTGTAATCCCAACCAAATCGTGGTCTGGCGACGCATACCCAATCAAGACGGCATTGAGGCCTCCGCATAAATTCACAAATCTACTGCATGTAGCTGGCTTGACGCGCAGCACGTTCTGATACCAGTTTCAGGTGACCCAGCGTGCCGACCAGCAGAGCGCAATGGAGACCAAGATCTGCGCCGTCTATGACGAGCACAAAGGCCGCCATGGATATAGACGAATTACGGCAACGCTGTGTCACTCAATGAACGAACTGGTTAACCATAAAGGCGTACGCCGGCTGATGCAAAAGATGAGGCTTCGAGCGTTGATTCGCGCAAAGAAGTGGTCCCGATATGTAACTGGACTGACCGCTGTGCACCTACTCAACGGTTTGCAGCGCGACTTCTGAGCAACCACGCCAAACCAGAAGTGGGCTACCGATGTCACCGAGTTCAGTGTAGATGGCCAGAAGCTCTACCTGTCGGCTAGCATGGACCTTTAAAACGGAGAGGTCGTTGCGCATTCCATGGCACGGCGCCCCGTCTTTGAGCTGGTTTGCAGTACGTTGCAGACAGGACTTTTCTAGGCTGAATCCTCCGCCAAACTTATTGAGCACTCTAATCAGGGCTGGCACTACAAGATGCCGCTCTACTGAGCAATGCTCGAGCAGCGTGGGGCGCAGCAAAGCGTGAGTCGTCAGGGCAATTGCTTTGACAACGCAGTGATTGAAACTTCTTCGGCACCCCAAAGGCGGAGTGCCACCATCTTGAAAAGATAGAGGGAATTCATGTGCTCGAAGCAAGCGTGCACGATTACATTCGATATTACAACCATGAGCGTATCAAGCTCGAGTTGAAAGGGCTCAGCCCGGTGGGTCAAGTCATACCCGGGCCGATTCAAAACGAGCAATCAGTTCGCGCGCAACTTGATTCCAAACTTCATTCTAACGAATCGCACTAAACGCATCAATAACCGAGCAGGGCGAGTGTACACGTCACAGAAAATATATGCACCACGAGACTGCTGATTTAAACGATCTAGGACAACTTTAAGTTCAGATGCAACTGTCTTTAAATCTGGTCCTAAATAATTGTTCATAAAAATCTCGTACGGGATCGCGTTTTGCCAATCAAAACGAATTTCTGTTGCTTTTACTCTTGACATCCTTGACCTAATGAATGCCTCTAATGAGCGTATTTTAGGAATTATAAAAATTTTTTCATCTAAAAACTCAAAGATCCATCGATGATGAATATACCCACTCCAACTAAGGCTTTGAACCGGAGAAAGCTCATCCGTCATCGTAGGCATAGTTATTACACCAGCCTTGGCGATACGAGGCATGTAGTTAAGCGCTAAAAATGGATTATAGAGATCCTCCAAAGTGTGCGTACAAATACAATAATCAAACAATCCATGTTGCTCAACGAAACTTATTAGCTTCGCGTAATCCTTTTCTTGACAAATATCAGCTTGTAGCGTTGATTGTGTATCGCTTACGTTAATGTCAACGATAACGTCAGCGATTTCGGAGGTCCATCCATTCACTCCACCGCCTAAATCGATAACCTTAAAATTCGAATCACCGCTTTTAGCAGCCTTTACAAAATCAATAATGTCTCTATGGGTCGACTCGGTTGTCGAGTAAGTAGATTTAATCATTACTCCGCACCTTTAGAACTCAAAATCGAAAAACATCATTGGCCAATGGGCTGATTTGAAAAAGCTTACTTCGACGAATGAACAATATATCGATTTGCATTAAAACGTCATGTGATCTATGTATTTCGCAAATATCTAACGGGACAAAATCAGCCTCCTGCATAAATGACAAATACTCCTGTATATTCGGTGCACCTTCATTGTATTTTATTATCGGGCATTCCATATAAATCAGAGATGCTTTTTTGAGGCAAATTGATCCGCCCTTTAAAATCTCTAACTCAGCACCTTGGGTGTCTAATTTAATAAAATCTGGCTGTGGAATTTTTTCACTTTCAACAAAGTCGTCAAGTGACTGGGTTTGTAATTTAACGGGCGCTACGTCTGAGTAATATTTAGTATTCTCTTTAAAAAAAGAATCTCCCGTGGAATCATTTGAGTAGAAATCCACGAGCTCACTAGCGGACGATAGCGCCGCGATGAAAAACGGAAATCCAGTCTCAGCCAGCGCTACCTTGCATTTTTCGTTAGCCTCGAATAAAAAGAAATTTGCGGATGGCAATATTTTCTTTATCGACTGAGACCATTCACCATGCCGAGCTCCGATATCATAGACACAATGGATAGGACCAAGAGAATTTTGAACATACTTTAACGATTGACCCAGCTTTCGCGAAGTTAAATATTTTGTAAATCCTCTATGAATATGATAAATTGGGTTTTTTAAATAGCGAGTGAGTTTTTTCAAATTAACACCTATTGAGTAATTGAAAACTGTACTTTAACCTCACGGCAAAGTTGGTTAGGTTTTGAAAAACCACAGGGACAACTCCGCAGGCCTCAACAGATTTGGCAAATTGGCAAATTTTTAACACCGCAATACCGATCAGAACGAAGGGTTCGTGTCTCAGAGTCTCTGTCGCGACCTATTGACTCCTGCGTCTCTTAAGCTTAGCAGAAAAAATTCTCAGCAGCATGGGCTTGTACGTTTCTATTTTCAGTAGGCTACGCTAAAATATCACCCATCAGCAAGGCGGAATCTGAATCGCCCCGTGGTTCGTGGGTCGTATGTGCGCAACCGATCATTAACGGCTCTCGCCTCGCACGTTCGCTGCGCCGAGAGCATGGGTATTGAGACACGCGACACATTGGACTTACGAGATACGCTTGGCACTAGTTCTGCGCCTTGGGCGCCCCCGTAACCTTGCACAGGGCTTCTTCATTTTTCGCGCACGCCCGCGGGAAACCTACTTGAGTTCTTGTTGATAGCCCTATTCTCGCAAGGCCTAGAGTAGCTCTGACACCACTGGCGACGCGGGGGGAGGCGTTAGACAGCGCGGGTTATATTAATTGAAGCCAACAGACAACTCTGAGACTGCTCATGCCAATCGGACGATTTTTTACGTTTTTATTTAATTTTTTTGCGCGACTACACTTTGGACAACACGGCGAGGATGTTTTAGTACATAAGTTATTCGACCGCCGATTAACCAAAGGGTTCTATATGGACATAGGGGCTTATCACCCCTTCCGGCAATCTAACACGGCTTATTTTTGGCTCATGGGTTGGAACGGTGTCAATGTGGATGCTAGTCCTCGTTCGATACGAATATTCAAGAAAATCAGGAAGACCGACAGAAACGTTTGGTCTGCGATTGTTGATGCGCAGACTGCGGCTCGCGAGAAAACCATAAGCCTCTACTTCAACCCAAATGTTGACTTTGACCTCAGCGCAACTTGTGCGCCCGATGAAGTTGCGAGGCGTAAGGACTGGCAGACAGAAAAGGTAGAGGTTCCATGCGATTCTCTAGCGAACATCGTCAACAAGTACGCACCATCAAATAACGCTGACTTTCATTTTATGAATATTGACATTGAGGGGTTTGACGAAAGTGCCCTTCAAGGGATGGGCGACTGGAAGTCAAAGCCGCAGGTACTTTGTGTTGAAGTTTTGCATGCCGTGACTATCCGAGACATCTTGGATACCGCAACTAACAGTATCCTGGAAGGTAACGGCTACCAAATGGTTGGAAAAACAGCGGCCTCCATTGTTTACAAGCTAAGCTCCAACTAGCAGCAAATCTGATTTTCCGTATCTGGGCGGCTTCAACAGCGTTTGAGTGACTAAGTGGGAACTCACTCTACGACGCTACTCCCACGGGAGCGCCTTCGCTGGTGCCGTCATCTCTGGGAGAGTGGCGTTCAGCGACTCCCCATTCATAATTTTTTCATAGAGTTGCACGTACGACTCTGCCATTTTATTAGCGGAAAACGTTTCCTGAGTCCGCTCATGAATGTACCGCCGATCGGCATTAAACGAGCGCCAGGCCGTGGCGAGATCATGCACATTGGTAGCAAGAACACCTGACTTGTCATCTACAAGCTCGGGCATTGCCCCATAAGGCGTTGCAAACACCGGAGCCCCAAAATACATGCTCTCAATCACCGCAAGCCCAAACGGCTCTTGCCAGCGGACTGGGAATATAAGGCCCGCCGACGCGCGCAGTAAATTCAATTTTTTCTCACCACCGACCATCCCGTAGAAGGAGGCTTGTCTCGTCCATGTATACCGAAAGCCACGTTTCAGGTTGAGTCGAGTTCCACCGAGAACCTTGATAGGCACGCCAGCTTCACAAGCCACCTCTATAGCTCCCTTAACGTTTTTCACGCGCCACGCGGCTTTCCCCAAAAAGTGTGCGTACCCAGCGTTTCCCTGCAGATCCACTTTGCCATAGTCGTCCCAGTTCAGACCATTACGCACATAACAATCACTGCCGTGCCTAGCCGCATGGTCTTGTGAAACAAAATTGGTGTTTTGCGGCAACCGCTCACCGACCTGCGAGTTCCCGTGTTGCGTCATCAGCCAAGGCTTACGAATAATCTCTGGATGATCTGGCTTAAATTGGAAGTGGATGAGGTCGATATCGTCAGGAATTTGATCCTCGATACGCTTGTGCTCATCGATCACAAGAACATCTGCGAATTCACAATAGGATCCACGCGGGACCAAAAACGTCACTTTATACTTCAGGCGCACAAGCGCCCGACCTAGGTCCCAAATGACCCGTTCAGTTCCACCGTAGGCAAACACAGGGATTGGAGAACGATTGACGAACATCACGTGCATAGCTTAGTTTATCGCAAGAAACTTCAGGCTTAGGAGCGGGTCAACGGCTGCCCCTGCGAGCGTCTCAGTAAGCATCTATGAGCTTGCGCTTCAGTAACTTCCCCGTTTCTGTGCGCGGTAAGGCATCCGTGAAATCGATGCTGCGCGGGCACTTGATCGCTGATAAGCGCTCGCGACAGTGGTGCATCAACGCGTTGGCCAAGTCATCTCCAGCAGGGACGCCTGCGACCAACTGAACCACCGCCTTGACCTCTTCGCCAAACTCCTCGTTTGGTATGCCGATCACGGCAGCATCCAGCACGGCTGGGTGCGCGAGCAGAGCGTCCTCCGCTTCTTGCGGATAGATGTTGACCCCACCGCTGATGATCATGAACGACTTTCTATCAGTGAGATACAAATAGCCCGCTTCGTCTATCCAGCCCACATCACCCAGCGTGGTCCATCCATGCGCGTTGGTACTGCTTGCCGTTTTTTTGGGGTCGCTGTGATACGCGAACTGATGGCCACCTTCAAAAAAAATGTCACCGGTTTGACCAACAGGCAGTTCAATGCCGTCTGCGTCAACAATATGAATAATGCCGAGTTTTGAGCATCCCACAGATCCTTGGTGCGTCAACCATTCCTCTGGCGTGATTGCAGTAAAACCATTGTTTTCGGTGCCTGCGTAATATTCGTGAATGATGGGCCCCCACCACTGCATCATGGCTTGCTTGGTTTCTACGGGGCAAGGCGCAGCCGCATGAACCGCCATACGCATCGTGGATAGGTCGAAGGACCGTCGAACGTTCTCAGGCAGTTTGAGCATCCGAATAAACATAGTGGGAACCCACTGACTGTGGGTGATTCCCACCTTTTCGATCAGTTCCAGCGCGCGCGTGGCGTCGAATTTCTCCATGATGGACGCCGTGCCACCCACCTTTAAAACAACCATGGTGTGCCGCAAAGGGGCCGCGTGATACAACGGCGCAGGGCAGAGGTATTGGCTGTGTTCGTCGTAGCCGAATAGCCCCGTAAGCAGTGTCACCAGCATGGACGGTGCGCCAGGCTTCTCGCCCGTAAGCGGCCACTTAATGCCTTTGGGACGGCCGGTGGTGCCAGAGGAGTAAAGCATGTCTAAGCCCTGCTGCTCATCCGCAATAGGGGTCACCGGGCAGCGGGCAGCCGCTTCGTCCCAGCTGTCTAGCGTGTCGGGCGCCTCACCGACGATACGCACGTTGAGGTCAGCACCACCCAAGGCCTGAAGTTGGGATGCCAGCTCAATAAACCGATCTGAAATGATGGCGAGTTTCGCCCCACAATTCTGCGCAATATAGACTAGCTCGTCGAAGGTCAGGTAGGTGCTGACGGTGGTGTAGTAAACGCCACTTCTGTCGGCGGCAAAGCAGATCTCCAAAAACGCCCGGCGATTCTCCATCAGTATCAAAATATGGTCGCCTATTTCAATACCTTCGTCTCTTAATAGATGCGCACCTTGATTCGCGCGCGCCTCCAGCTGCTGATAGGTCACCGCCTCGCCGCTGTTGCACATTTGAAAAGCGAGACGATCTGGATCGGTGCTTGCTAGCTGGCGCGGCAGATAGAGACTGTTGACATCTTGCATAGTCGTGGCCTTTTTCGTTGGTTAAGCATCACGCGAGCGGCTGAGGTGCGCAATACGCTCCAGCAACATCTCATCTGACCCATCGGTAAGACCCGCCATTTGCGCGCCAGCGACGTGTCGTGCAACGGGGTGCGTGGGGGCCAAGCCCTCAGCGCCCATGGCGTGTAAAAGTTTGGGCAGATGATGGCGGCAGGTTTGTACGGTAAATACTTTTGCCTGTGCGGCCAGTAGCTGCGCATCTTCCCCTGCATCCATTTCCTGTGTTGCTTGGTGCACCAGGCTCCTTGCCGCGGCGAGGTCAGTCGTCGCTTTGGCCAGCTCAAGTCGCCATGCTTGGTGTGACAGCAAGTTGCCCCCAAAAGTTTGCCTGCGTTGCCCATAGGCATGGACGTGTGCAACCGCCGAATCAAGCATACCGACGCACATCGCGGCGACATAAATCCGTGCGCCATTGAGCTCTGACAAGATGGCACGAAAGGCCTGACCAGCCGGCATGAGGCAGTGGGCGTCAGGTGCAAAATAGTCACGCAGGGTGAAGCCGCCCGTCGCGATGCTGGTTTGATTGACTGCCGTGGCCGACGTGCTGCGCTCGCAGGCGGCGTCTTCTAGGTCAACCAAGAACGCGGCGATGCCATCGCGGTTTCCTGGCTCGGCACACTGTGCGTAGACAATAGCGAGTGAGGCATGGCGCGCGTTAATGATCCAGGCTTTTTCTCCGTTTAAGCGCCAACCGCCGTCGCACCGAAACGCTCGGGTTTGAATCGCAGCGAAATCGGAGCCTGCACCAGGCTCTGTCAAGGCGGTGCAAGCAGTCTTCGCTTGTATCAGCAATCTTGGCAGGTAGGTCTGTCTCACCTCGGCGTTGTCTGAATGTGCCAAGTGCTTGGCCACATTGTGGGTATTGATTAAAGACATCGCGATACCAAAATCGGCAGCCGCTAAGGTCTCGCACACCGCGGCCTTCAGGGCGAAGCCATGGCCCAGACCGCCCGCATGGACGGGTAACTCCAGCGCATGGAGGCCCATGGCTGCCGCTGTCACATAAAAAGCCTCTGTCGGCGTTTCACCAAGACTCCATTTGGCGGCAAGCGGTGCAACCGTCGTTTGGGCGTAGTGCGTGACCTGCGCTAGGTAATGCGCCTCGTCGTGATTGAGCATGTAAGTTCCCGGTGTCCGCAGCCCGAACGGCGGTGTGCTGTTTGCTCACCGCTTGTTCAGTGAGCGCTGTGGGCCACGCGATAGCGAACAGCATACTAGCCGGAATAAATATCGTCTAGCACGTGCCAGACCTTGGCGCATGCTTGGTGACCGCTAAGGCGTTAGTCACGGCACACGCCGGTCCCTCAACCCAGCCTCAGTGCTTCATACCTTCGCCGTGACCATGACCATGGCCGTTGCCATGATCTGCGGGCATGTCACTATTTACCCCTAAGCGGCGCACTTGAGCACTGACCTGTACGCGTTGCTTCTCGCCATCCGCGTCAACCAACGTCAAGGTCAGTGGCACCTGCTCGCCTGCAACGACAGCACGCTTAAGATCGAACATCATGATGTGATAGCCGCCAGGCGTCAGCTCAACGGGTTTGTTTACTGCCAACGCCAAACCATCAGCCAGCGCGCGCATGCGCATGACGCCCGCAGCCATCTTCATTTCATGGATTTCGCTGATACCAGCTATCAACGACGACGCGCCAACGAGGGTAGCCTCTTTATTTTTTGCCGTAATTGTCATGAATGCTGCGGTGGCCATTTGCCCTGGCAAAGTCGCTCGCACCCACGCATCTTCTACAACAATCTCCTGTGCATTTACCGTTATGGGAGCCGCCGTGAGCAGTGCAGAAAAGACCGCTGCGGCTAGCGAGAAAGTAGACCATCGTTGGCGCATGAAAACCTCAAAAAAATTGATACGCCATTACGTGACGCAAAGCGGGGGCAACACAGAGGGGGCTGACAGAGCCCGCTTCCGTGGCAAAATTATCGCATCGTTTACACGCACTCTTCCTAACCAGCCATCTCAACCAACGGGCATCACATGATCACTTTATGCGGCTTTTCAGCAAGCAACTATTACAACAAAGTCAAATTGGCATTGCTCGAGAAAGGTGTTCCGTTTCAAGAGTCGGAGGTGTGGACCTCGGAGGTTGACACCCATGCCTCACCGCTAGGCAAGGTGCCTTACCTACTGACGCCGTCGGGCGCTTTATGCGAGTCCACTGTGATGCTCGACTACATAGAGCAACAGTACCCCGCGCACCCGCTGGTGCCGGCAGACCCCTTTCAAGCCGCCAAGGTGCGTGAGCTCGCCACCTACATTGACCTACACCTTGAGTTGGTCGCGCGAAACCTATACAAAGAGGCGTTTTTTGGCGGCAAGGTAAGTGACAACTTAAAGGAAAAGACGGCGACGCAACTGAAGAAAAACATTGCAGCCTTCGCATCGCTGGCACGCTTCACACCGTTTATTGGGGGCGATACCTTCAGCCTCGCTGACTGCACGGCAGTTGCCCACCTGCCGCTCATCTCCACGGCCACCAAAATTATTTACGGCCAAGATTTTCTGTCGGAACTTCCCGTCAAAGAGTACCTGCGACACCTGTCAACGCGCGCAACGGTTACTCAGGTCAATGCCGACCGCAAAGTCAGCGCAGAAAAGATGGTGGCCCGCCGCCAAGCCAGCCAAGGCTGACGCCCCGAGGTTTAGCCGCACGTCGCACGGCCTCGCATTTACTCAGCGGTCAGGGTGACGACCGCGCGTTGAAGGTCGCTCGCCCATGCGCGCCGGTCACGTCCCACGGTTAGTTGTGGCTCACCCAAGCGCACCCGCGCCACCATGCGACCGCTGCGCAGCGTCCGCCAAATGGAGCCCACCAGCGTGTCGTCATCAATATAGGCGGGCGCCAAGCTGCGTTGGCCACTGGCCTTGTCCATGTAGCGTATCCCGACCGGGCACACTGCCGCCTCGGCGTCGATAGCGGATTGAATCAAGTTGCCATGAAACGGCAGCACATGAATACCATCGTTGGTCGTGCCCTCGGGAAAGATCGCCACGCGGTGACCATCACGTAAATACGTCGTAATTTGCTGCACCACACGTAGCGCATCGCGGCGCTTTGCACGTTCTATAAATAACGTGCCAGACCCCGCAATCAGGCGGCCGAGTAAGGGCCACTTCTTGACATCTGATTTCGATAAAAACCGAACGGGGTGTGCGGCATTCATCACCAAGATATCCAACCACGAGACGTGGTTTGCAACCACCAAGCCGGGTACAGGCTCAGCACCATCAGTGACCAATTCAACATTTAGCAGCTCAAGCAAGGCGAGAGACCACGCCTGCACCATCGCGTCACGCTCGGTTTGCGTTGCCGTGGCAAAGTATTTGTTAATGGTTCGTAGACCGCGCAGAACGTGATTCACGCCCAATATCATGCGCCAAGCCGCAGGGATTGCTCGCATCGCGCTCAGACTGCGTCAAAGGCAATATAGCCACCGGCAATGGTGGTGGCTACTTTTGCGGGCAATTCATAACCCGCAAAGGGGGTGTGCTTTCCTTGGCTTCGCAATGTGTCTGCGCCCACCACCCACGCGGCATCCGGCTTGTAAACACAAATATCCGCCACACCACCAAGGGTGATTTGGCCTAAGCTGGCTTGCAAACTTCCCAGACTTTGACCCAGAACTTTGACAGGCCCTTGCGTCAAAACCGCGATCACGCGCTGCAACGGCACCTGGTCTTCACGTCCCCATTTAAGAGCCAAACTCAGCAACAACTCCACCGCAGTGGCGCCCGGTTCTGCTTGCGCAAAAGGCAGGTTTTTGGCATCCGCTTCGACGGGGTTGTGGTCGCTAACCAAGGCGTCAATAGTGCCATCCGCCAACCCCGCACGCAGGGCGTCGCGGTCACGCTGTTGCCGAACGGGTGGTTGCAAACGCAAGCGCGCATCGTAATAGCCCATATCCACGTCAATGAGATGCAAATTGTGCACGCTGACATCGCAGGTCACGGACAAGCCTTCGGCCTTCGCGGCGCGCACCAAGTCCACCCCGCGGGCACTGCTAATACGACAGAGGTGCACCCGCGCTGGGGTGCCTCGCATCAGCTCAAAAATAGTTTCTAGCGCAATCACCTCAGCAGACACAGGCACGCCAGACAAGCCCATGCGCGTGGCTAACGGACCACTGGCAGCGACACCCTGACCCAGCCAGTAATCTTGCGGACGCAACCAGACGCTGTAACCAAACGAGGCCGCGTATTGAAACGTGCGTTGCAGTACCTGCGTGTTCTGTATCGGCGCATCCGCTTGCCCAAAACCCACGCAACCTGACTCGGTGAGCTCGGCCATTTCGGTCAGCACCTCCCCCTCCAAGCCACGGGTCAAAGCCCCCAACGGGAAGACGCGTGCTTGACGCAGCTTTTTGGTTCGAAACTTGAGCATGTCAACCAAGCCCGGCTCATCTAAGACCGGGTCAGTATCTGGCGGACAGACCAAGGAGGTAATGCCGCCCGCAACGGCGGCGGACATCTCAGACTCCAACATTGACTCATGCTCGAACCCCGGCTCGCGTAAGCGCGTGCACAGATCAACCAAGCCGGGCGCCACCACACAGTCGGTGGCATCGATCACACGCTCGGGCGAAAAGTCTTTGACCTGCGCGCCCATCGCCACAATGCGACCAGCGGCAATGGCAAGGTCTTGAACGGCCTCTAGCCCGCTAGTGGGGTCGATGACACGTCCGGATTGAATCAGAATCTTCATATCGATATGGTGCTCAGGCGATTTAAAACACGTACTGGGTTAAAGGGGTCGGTTGTTGGGGTGCACTCGCCATGGCCAGTCATTAGCCCTCGTGGCTGGCAACAATAGACATCACGGCCATACGAACCGCGATACCGAAGGTTACCTGCGACAAAATCACCGCTTGTGGCCCGTCAACGACCGACGATGCAATCTCAACCCCTCGATTGATAGGCCCCGGGTGCATCACAATGGCATCGGGCTTAGCCCACTGCAGGCGCTCGGGCGTCAGGCCGTAACTCTTGAAAAACTCCTGCGCGGACGGCAACAAGGCGCCACTCATGCGTTCGTTTTGCAGACGCAAGGTAATCACCACATCGACACCGTCGATGCCAGAGCGCAAATCGTTACAGACCCGAACGCCCATTTGTGCCATGTCATTCGGCACCAAGGTCTTGGGGCCCACCACACGCAGGTCAGGGCAGCCCAAGGTCGTCAAGGCGTGAATGTTTGAGCGCGCAACACGCGAGTGCGCCACGTCACCAACAATCGCCACACTCAAATTGGAAAAGTCCCCCTTGAAGTGGCGAATCGTGTACATGTCCAGCAGGGCTTGGGTCGGATGGGCGTGTCGCCCATCGCCCGCGTTCACCACGTGCACATGAGGCCCCACGTGTTGCGCAATGAGGTAGGGGGCGCCAGACTCGTTGTGGCGGACAACAAAAATGTCCGCGGCCATCGCCGAAAGGTTGTCAATGGTGTCCAACAGGCTCTCGCCCTTGCTGGCAGAGGAGCGCGCGATATCTAGGTTAACCACGTCGGCGCTCAACCGGGTGGCAGCGATATCGAATGTGGTCCGTGTACGGGTGGAGTTTTCAAAAAACAGATTGAAAACACTTTTCCCGCGCAGCAAAGGCACCTTCTTGACCTCGCGGTCGCTGACACTCACGAAATTGGTGGCTGTGTCCAAGATGTGGGTCAACATCTCTTTGGACAGGCCTTCGGTTGAGAGCAGGTGTATGAGCTCGCCGTTGGCGTTCAGTTGGGGGTTACGTTGTGTTCGCATAGGGGCGCTAGGGCAATAAAGTGTGGCGGTGCAAAGTGATTCTGTGGCGTTCAACCCGCAGTTTCAATCCTAAAGGTTAGACGACCGCCGTCCGTTTGCGACAGCTCCAGTGACTGCGTGCTCGGCACCGAGCAACGAGCCACCACCAGATCGGCCTGAACGGGCAACTCCCGCTGACCGCGATCGACCAAAACGGCCAACCTCACATCGGCTGGGCGACCGTAGTCAAATAACTCGTTCAGCACGGCGCGTATCGTGCGCCCGGTGTACAGCACATCGTCGATAAGCCACACGGTGGCGCCGTTCACGTCAAAAGGCAATTTCGTTTGTACCCCCATAGAGCTGAGGCCACGCTTGGAAAAGTCATCGCGGTGCAGGCTGCTGGAAATCACGCCCGACTCCCCCGCCAAGCCCAAGTCCTTCTGCAGGCGTTGGGCAAGCCACACGCCGCCGGAGGCGATACCAACTAAACGCACGGGCTTGTCAGCCGTCGCCGTCAAGGGGCGAATCGCCGTCAATAGTTGCTGATAGAGACCCTCTGCGTCCAAGGCATCTGCCTGCACGGTGTTATCAAACTGGCTGGTCACGGTAGGCTCCGAAGAAATTGCTCAAGAATAATACAAGCGGCCACGGCGTCTGCATCCTTTGCAGCGAGGCTATGCGCTTCGGTGGTGGTGTAGCGCTCATCGGTTTCGAATACAGTCACGGCAAAACGACCCGCGATTTGTCTGCCAAACTTTTGCGCCGCAAGCGTGTTCTCGTGGTCGGCGCCGTCTGGGTGCCGTGGCACCCCAATCACGACGGCCTGTGGCGACCAGTCTTTCAGGTATTGGGCAATCTGAGGCCACTTCGCGTCCCCTTGCGCGGCGATCGTGCCCAAGGGGGTGGCGCTGCGGGTCAGGCGGTTACCGCTGGCGACACCGGTGCGCTTCTCCCCATAATCAAAAGCTAGGAACAACTGCACATCGGAGGCGATCACTGGCGGTAGTGGCCGCATGGACATCAGGCGTGTCCTGCCTCACCGTGCAGCATGCCTGCATCCAAACCCAATAAACCCATGGCTTGGCTGTAGCGAAGCTCAGGCGGTGTGTCAAAAATAATCGACTCGTCCGCGGGCACGGTCAGCCAGGCATTCTCAGCCAACTCCGATTCGAGTTGGCCCTTGCCCCAAGTGGCATAGCCCAACGTGACCAACACCCGAGCAGGGCCTGCGCCTTCAGCCATTGCCTCCAGCACGTCTTTAGAGGTGGTCATTTCTAGGCGCGCAGGCCCATATTTTGGGGCTTCAGGCGGCGCGGACGGCGCTGCATCGTCATCGGCCTCCACGCTAAGCGCAACATGAATTTCAGAGTTTGGCCAGTCCACACCCTTCAGGCCAGAGCCGTCGCCAGGAATCACCAAAGTGGAAGAGTAAACCGACTCACCGCCCTGCCCCATGGGCGCATGCAACACAAAACCCCGTTCGGTTTGAATGGGGCCACCCCGGAACACAGGCGCATCGGTTAAGTCGTCACGATGCAGTCGCAACGCGATCTTCTCAAAGAGACCGGCCAGCGGCAGATCACTCGGCTTGTTGATAATCAGGCCCAGCGCGCCCCGCGCACTGTGCTCGCACACATAAACCACGCTGCGAGCGAAAAGGTCGTCCTCCAACCCGGGCATAGCAATGAGGAAATGATGGGTGAGGTCAATCGCGGCAGAATCAGTAGGCATGATGTTATTTTAAGGGGTGCGGGCGCTGCCGACAATCCGCACCCTCTCACGACCCAATCGAGCAATCTACACGATGAAAAAGAAGTACACAAAAGGCCTGATGTGGTTCAGGCGGGACCTGCGCTTGACGGACAATGCCGCGCTTTATCACGCGCTCAAGCAGTGCGACACCGTTTTTTGTATCTTTGTATTCGACAAGGCCATTTTGGACACCTTGCCCACAACCGATCGGCGCGTCGCCTTTATCCACAGCAGCTTGGTGGACCTCAACACCCAGCTACGCGCGGTAGCCGGCGCCAATGCCCAGCCCGTGCTATGCCTCCACGACCAGAGCGAGCGAGCGATACCGCGCACGGCGAAAGCCTTGGGCGTGGATGCGGTATTTGCCAACCACGACGATGAGCCACAGGCACTGGCGAGAGACGCCGCTATTTTTGGGCACCTTGCGCACAACGGCATCCTGCTCAACACCTACAAAGACCAATGCATTTTCGAGCGTAGCGAGGTCCTCACGCAACAATCGCGCCCCTTTGGCGTCTTCACGCCCTACAAAAACGCCTGGCTCAAGAAGCTAGAGCCCTACTACCTAAAGGCCTACCCCACCGAGCGTTACGCAACCGCCCTGGCCCAAACCGATGCCCTGCCCTCAGACCTCAAGGCACTGGGCGACATGCCCTCACTAACCAGTATGGGGTTTACGCCTGTCGACCTCGTGGCACAAAATATCACGCCGGGCGCGTCTGGCGCTGCGGCCTTGTTGGCCGACTTCTTGCCCCGCATGGCCCGCTACAAGGACACGCGTGACTTCCCTGCCGTCAAGGGCCCCAGCTACCTAAGCGTTCACCTGCGCTTTGGAACCGTGTCTATTCGCACCCTCGCCCAACATGCCTTCGCCGGTCATAGCCAAGGCCATGTGGGTGCCAGCACCTGGCTAGGGGAGTTAATTTGGCGTGATTTTTATATGCAGGTGATGCACCACCACCCACGCATCGTCGATCGCGCATTCAAGCCTGAATACGACGCCATCAAGTGGGAACACGGCGCCAGCGCCAAGGCCCTCTTTCACGCGTGGTGCCAAGGCGCAACGGGCTACCCACTGGTGGATGCTGCGATGCACCAACTCAACCAAACCGGTTACATGCACAACCGCTTACGCATGGTCGTTGCCAGCTTCCTCACCAAAGACTTAGGCATAGACTGGCGCTGGGGGGCTGACTACTTCGCGGAAAAGCTCATCGACTTTGACCTGTCTGCCAACAACGGGGGATGGCAATGGGCCAGTTCTAGCGGGTGTGATGCGCAACCGTACTTTCGGATTTTTAATCCCACGACACAGAGCGAGAAGTTTGACGCGCAGGGCAAGTTTATTCGCCGCTACTTACCGGTTCTCGCTGAGCTGTCGGACAAACGCATACACGCCCCTTGGCTAGCTGACCCCTTCGACCTCATCACCGCCGGCGTTACCTTAGGGGAGAACTACCCTAAACCCATCGTCGACCATGCCGCCGCCCGCGAGCGAACGTTGGCTCGCTACGCCGTCGTGAAGAAGCCCAAGCCCTGAAGGGCGCCATGCGCGAGAATTAGATTTGAACCATTTCAAAATCTTCCTTGCGCGCGCCGCACTCGGGACAGGTCCAGTTCATGGGGACATCTGCCCATTTGGTGCCTGCGGCAATGCCGTCCGCTGGCGCGCCCTCGGCTTCGTTGTACATCCAGCCGCAGATCAGGCACATCCAAGTCGTTGAGTCGCTCATTTTTTTAAAACCGTGTCATAGAATGATCACATTGTATCGGTGCAGAAGCATACCCCCGAAGGAACTGAGACAGCCCCTCAACGAGCAAACCCATGACCGATGCTTTAGATTCGCCGCCCAAGCAGCCCAGCAAACGGGACACGAGCACGACCGCGCACCAGCTAACGCTGCCGTGCGTGCTGTCGTTCAATGCCAGTGACCCAACGGGTGCTGGCGGTTTGGCCGCTGACATCGGCGCCATGGGTTCCGCCTCTGTACACATGTTGCCCGTGGTCACCGCGGTGCTCATCCGAGACACCACCGCCGTCCAAGACCACGTCTCGCTGGACGCTGATGCCATCAACGACCAAGCCCGCATGGTGCTCGAAGACATCCCCGTGACCAGTATCAAAGTCGGCTTTTTGGGCAGTCCGGAAAACATCAGCGCAGTGGCGCAAATTGCCAACGACTACGCGGACACCCCCGTCGTTGCCTATATGCCCAGTTTGACGTGGATGGACGATATCGCTCTAGATGCCTACTTAGACGCATTTACCGAGTTAATGCTCCCGCAAACCGCCGTTCTCGTGGGCAACTACAGCACCTTGTGTCGCTGGTTATTACCCGACTGGGCGAGCGAAAAGCCCCCCACACCGCGCGACGTAGCTCGCGCCGCGCAGCTACACGGAGTGAGTTACACCTTGGTCACCGGGTTAAATGCACCTGAACAATTCTTAGAAAACCACCTAGCGTCCCCTGAGACCGTGTTGGCCACCGCACGCTTCGAGCGGTTTGACACCACCTTCACCGGGGCTGGGGAAACCCTGTCAGCCGCCCTCACGGCCCTGCTGGGTGCAGGCGAAGACTTGCAGTCCGCCTGCGCAGAAGCGCTGACCTATCTCGACCAGAGTCTGGATGCAGGCTTTGCACCCGGCATGGGACACGCCTTACCCGACCGCTTGTTTTGGGGACGCGGCGAAGATGACGGCATAGACGATACCGAGGATACCGACGCCCCCGACACACCGACGCTGGATGTCGGTCACCACACGTTAGGCGACTTCCCGCTAGACGACACCAAACACTGAACCGTGCAACGTAACCGGAAACACATCATGAACAAAAACGACCAATTATTTACACGCGCCAAGCTAGCCATTCCGGGTGGGGTTAACTCACCCGTACGCGCCTTCAAAGCCGTCGGCGGAACACCCCGCTTCATCACGCGGGGCGATGGCGCCTATTTTTGGGACGCAGAAGATCAGCGCTACATTGACTACATTGGCTCTTGGGGCCCGATGATCTTGGGGCACCGCCACCCCGCCGTACACGCCGCGGTGCTGAGCGCTGCAGAGCAAGGGCTGTCATTTGGTGCACCGACTGAACGCGAAATAGAACTGGCCGAAGAAATCATCAAGCTGGTTCCATCCATTGAAATGGTGAGACTGGTCAGCTCAGGCACCGAGGCCGGCATGAGCGCCATTCGACTGGCTCGGGGCGCCACGGGACGCAGCAAAATCATTAAGTTTGAAGGCTGCTACCACGGCCACGCCGATGCCCTGTTGGTTAAGGCCGGCTCTGGCCTCGCCACGTTTGGTAACCCCACCAGCGCAGGCGTCCCGCCAGAGGTTGTGCAACACACTTTAGTACTGCCCTTCAATGACGTGGAAGCGCTAGAGGCCGCCTTTAAGGAACACGGCGATGAAGTCGCCTGTTTGATGATGGAGCCCATTGCTGGCAACATGAACTTCGTGCGGGCCAGCGTGCCATTTGTAAAACGCTGTCGCGAACTCTGCACTGCCCACGGAGCGCTACTCGCATTTGATGAAGTGATGTGTGGTTTCCGCGTGGCACTGGGAAGCGCTCAGAGCTTGTACGCCAAAGAAATTCCGGGCTTTGAGCCTGACATGACCGTGATGGGCAAAGTCATTGGCGGCGGCATGCCGTTAGCCGCGTTCGGCGGTAAGCGCGAAGTCATGTCCCACCTCGCACCACTTGGCGCGGTCTACCAAGCGGGCACCTTGTCAGGGAACCCCGTCGCCACCGCCTGCGGTTTGGCAACCTTAAAAGAGATTCAAAAGGACGGCTTTTTCACCCAACTGAATCAACACACCCAACAACTCGTCAGCGGCATGACCGCCGCAGCCAAGGAAGCGGGTATCCCGTTTTGTGGCGACAGCGAAGGGGGCATGTTTGGCTTCTTCTTCTTCCCTGAGTTGCCACAAAACTACGCCAAGGTCATGACCACAGACGGCGCGGTGTTTAACCGCTTCTTCCACGGCATGTTGGACCAAGGTGTTTACTTTGCGCCCGCGCTATTTGAGGCTGGCTTTGTGAGCGCCGCGCACACCGCGCAAGACATTGACGACACCATCGCCGCGGCAAAGCGGACATTTGCAACCCTGTAGTCCCACGAGCGGGGCATACACCGCGTTAGGGGGCGTCAGCTAGAGCCCCAGTTCGAATGCCTCATCGCAAGCGAACGCTAACGCGGGTGACAAGCCCAAACTAATGAGAAGGGTTCGCCGGGTGTCTTCCGTGGTCGCGTCAGCGGCTCCCGCTGTGACCCATTGCAGAGACACCGTGGCGTCGTCGCGCCAATCCAAGGCGACGGCCAGCGGCGCTTTGGCTGCCGACTCGGCATACGCCTGCACATCGATCAGCCACGACTGTGGGCCGGGCGGCACGTCGGGGTCTTCGCTGGGACGGCCACAGCGCGCGTACAAATAACCAAGCAACTCACAGACGGCAGCATCGACGCGATGCTGGTCAGCACGGGTCACAGACGCGCAGACCTCTAAGGTCACCCAGTCGTCATCGCTCGCCGTCTGCGAGATATCCAACCAGGTCAACATGGCCACGCAAGCAACACCCGCAACGGCTTAGTGACGGAAGTGGCGCACGCCCGTAAACACCATCGCGACGCCATGCTCATCCGCCGCATCAATCACCTCTTGATCACGCATGGAACCACCGGGATGAATAACCGCAGTCGCGCCCGCCTCCACCACCACATCGAGACCGTCTCGGAAAGGGAAGAACGCATCACTAGCGACCACCGACTGCGCCAATGACAAACCGGCATGGTCGGCCTTGATACGCGCGATTCGCGCTGAATCTAAACGGCTCATTTGCCCCGCACCAACGCCGACGGTCATGCGGTCTTTACAGAAAACAATCGCGTTCGACTTCACATACGTGGCCACCTTCCACGCAAACAAGAGGTCTTGCAACTGCGCCTCGGTCGGCTGCACTTTGGACACCACTTTGAGGTCGGCCAAACTCAGGTCATGGTTGTCTGCCGTTTGAATCAACAAACCAGACCCCACGCGCTTTATGTCTTGCACGTTGCGCCCACGCTCCCACGCCGTCTGTCCACCCGCCGCAGGCAGCGTAATTTGCAAAACGCGCACATTGGCTTTGGCTTGAAATACCGCCAAGGCACCCTCGGTATAAGCGGGCGCCATCAGCACCTCGACAAACTGCTGGCTAATGGCCTTGGCAGCCGCTTCATCCACCACAACGTTGAGCGCGATGATGCCGCCAAAGGCCGATGTGGGGTCGGTTTGAAACGCCTTGGTATAGGCGCCCAACGCATCCTCGGCCAACGCCACACCGCAGGGGTTGGCGTGCTTCACGATCACACAGGCGGGCACGTCAAAGCTTTTCACGCACTCCCATGCCGCATCCGCATCGGCGATGTTGTTATAGGACAGCTCCTTACCTTGCAACTGTTTCGCCGTTACCAGCGAGCCGGGCGCGGGGTGTAGGTCACGGTAAAACGCTGCTGATTGGTGCGGATTCTCGCCGTAACGCAGGTCTTGCAACTTCACAAAACGTCCGTTCGCCTGTGCAGGGAACGCTTGTAAGGTATCGCTCTCCAACTGATACGCCGACAGGTAGTCGCTGATCGCCGCATCGTAATTGCTGATGCGGTTAAACGCCGCCACGGACAGCGCAAACTTCGTCGGGGTAGACACCGCGCCGTTAGCGGCGAGCTCGGCAATGACGGTCTCGTATTGGCTGGCATCCGTTAAAACCGCGACGTCCTTCCAGTTTTTGGCAGCACTACGCACCATCGCGGGGCCGCCAATATCGATGTTCTCAATGGCCTCTTCCAAGGTGCAACCCGCTTTGGCCACCGTCGCCTCAAAGGGGTACAGGTTCACAACCAACACGTCAATGGTATCGATCCCGTGAGCGGCCAACGCCGCCATGTGCGCTGGCACGTCACGTCTAGCCAACAAGCCGCCGTGCACCTTGGGGTGCAAGGTTTTGACGCGACCATCGAGCATTTCTGGAAAGCCGGTCATATCGGCCACCTCGGTAACGGGCAGGCCCTCTTCCGCCAACAGCTTGGCCGTGCCGCCAGTAGACAGCAGGCCAATGCCTTGGGCGTGGAGCGCGCGCGCAAGGGCCACAATGCCGGTTTTGTCGGATACAGATAAGAGTGCGTTCATGGTGCTTGGTAGTCGTGAAAAATAAAGGGGGAAATGACGAGTTAGGCCGCCGCGTTTGCAGCGTTAACTGAGTAACTTGTGGTGAAGTAATTTTTTGCGCAAGGTGTTGCGATTGAGACCAAGCCACTGCGCCGCGCGAGACTGGTTATTGCCTGCTTGCGCCATCACCACCTCCAGCAAGGGCTTCTCCACAACATCAACCATCATGTCGTACAGGCCATGTGGCTCGCTACCGGCGAGGTCTTGGAAGTAGGTTTGCATGCTTTCACGCACGCCCTTTTCAATGTCTTTACGGCTCATATAACGCTCAATGAAGGGGGGCCAATGTCATGTCGACAGGCATCTCTCGCACAGACTGGCTCTGCGCGCTGCCCGGTATCTGTGTCGGTTGCCATGCCCGACCAAGCGCGGCCAGATCATCACTGTCCCACGCTGCGAAATACGCCTCGACTGCAGCCAACTGCTCCGCGCAATCGGTTAAGGCATTGATGCGCTGACGCAAAAGCTCACCCATGGGCAAGTGTTGGGCATACCAACCAAGGTGCTTGCGCGCAGACCGAACGCCTGTAAATTCGCCGTAAAGCGCGTAGTGCGCGTGCAGGTGCTCCACCATCCACGCCCGCATATCCACAGCGCTGGGCGCTGGCGCGTGGCGTCCGGTGGCTAAAAAATGAGCGATCTCACTAAATATCCATGGGCGCCCTTGCGCGGCGCGTCCCACCATCACCGCATCGGCCCCCGTGGCTTGCAACACACGTTGCGCCGCCTCGGGCGATGCAATATCCCCATTGGCCACCACGGGAATACGCACCCGCGACTTAATGTCCGCCACCGTCTCATGCTCTGCAAAACCCTTATAGCCTTGCTCGCGCGTGCGACCGTGAATCGTCAACATCTGCACCCCCACTTGCTCCGCCGCCAGCGCCAACCGCGTGGCATTCTTCGCATGCGCCGCCCAACCCGTCCGCATCTTTAATGTCACCGGGACATCCTTAGAGGCGCAGGCGTTCACCACCGCTTCGACAATGGCGATCGCCAAGGTCTCGTCTTGCATCAACGCAGAACCGGCCCACTTGTTGCACACCTTTTTTGCGGGGCACCCCATGTTGATATCAATAATTTGTGCGCCACGGTCAATGTTGTACACCGCGGCATCGGCCATCATCTGGGCGTCGGTCCCCGCAATTTGAACCGCAATGGGCCCGCTCTCACCGGCGTGATTTGCACGGCGTGAGGTTTTAAGCGAGTCCCACAAATCGCGCCGCGATGTCACCATTTCGCTCACGGCATAGCCCGCGCCCAGTTGCTTACACAACTGGCGAAACGGGCGGTCTGTCACGCCAGCCATAGGCGCGACGAACAGGTTATTGCGGAGGTGGTAGGGACCGATATGCACGTTGGACGGCAGTTAGAGACAAAAAAGCACCGATTGACGCGTCGGTGCTTGCTGAAAATTTAAGCATGATTGTACCTATACTCAAGCCAATGGATGCCTTTTTTGCGAGCTTACTTCACTGGTTCAGTCTGCCCGAATGGGGGTTGACTACCGTTTTTGTCACGGCATTCGTCTCCGCGACGTGGCTTCCCATGGGGTCGGAGGCGGCATTAATGGGTCTCATCGCCATCTCACCCCATCTATTTTGGCCCGCCTTGTTACTAGCGACGGTAGGCAACACCTTGGGTGGCATGGTGAGTTGGCTGATGGGCGTTGGCCTGCAATCAGCGCACCGCGCCTACCAAAACCGTGCGCACCCGCACCGACGCGCGGATGCTCAGGCCACCCCAACGGCTGGCAGGCTCGCCGCGTGGGCTTTGGCTCAACTGGAAAAACTCGGACCCAAGGCGTGTTTGCTGGCTTGGCTACCCGTGGTCGGCGATGTGGTGTGCACCCTCGCAGGCTGGCTAAGAATGCCCTGGCTGGCCTGCGCGGTGTACATGGCCATTGGCAAGTTCGCCCGCTACCTTGCCATTGCCGCGAGTGCGCAGTGGCTTATGAGCTGAACAAGAAGTTGAGTACATCGCCGTCTTTCACGACATACTCCTTGCCTTCTGCGCGCATCTTGCCCGCGTCCTTAGCGCCCTGCTCGCCCTTGAATGCAATGAAGTCATCAAAGGCAATGGTTTGGGCGCGAATGTAGCCCTTTTCGAAATCAGTGTGGATCACACCGGCCGCCTGCGGCCCCGTATCCCCAACGTGGATAGTCCAAGCGCGCACCTCTTTTACACCCGCAGTGAAGTAGGTCTGCAAACCCAACAAACTGTAGGCGGCACGGATCAGACGGTTTAAGCCCGGCTCGGACTGCCCCAGCTCTTCCAGGAACATATCGCGGTCCTCGTCGCTCATCTCGCTCATCTCGGCCTCTAGCTTGGCGCAGATCGCCACCACAGGCGCGTTCTGCTCGTTGGCAAAGGCGGTCAAGCGGTCAAGCAGGGGGTTGTTCTCAAAGCCATCCTCAGACACGTTCGCAACGAACATCGCTGGCTTGGCCGTAATCAAGAAAAACTGCTTAAGCAGCGGCGCTTCTTCTTTGCTGAAATCTAGCGTGCGAACAGGCTTGCCCTCGTTTAAGGCCGCCTGACAGCGCTCCAAAATCGACACCAAGCGCACCGACTCTTTGTCGCCAGAACGCGCGGTCTTGGAGACCCGGTGCAGGGCTTTCTCTACTGCGCCTAAGTCGGCAAGGCACAACTCCGTTTGAATCACCTCAATGTCAGAAATCGGATCCACCTTGCCCGCGACGTGCACCACGTTGTCATCTTCAAAACAACGCACAACGTTAACCGTGGCATCGGTTTCGCGGATATGGGCCAAAAACTTGTTACCCAAGCCCTCGCCCGTACTGGCACCTGCCACCAAGCCGGCAATATCCACAAATTCAACAATCGCAGGAACAATGCGCTCAGGCGTCACGATATCGCTGAGCTGCGCTAGGCGGGTGTCGGGCACCTCCACCACGCCAACGTTGGGCTCGATGGTGCAAAAAGGGTAGTTCTCAGCGGCGATACCAGCCTTGGTAAGCGCGTTAAACAGGGTAGATTTACCGACGTTGGGCAGACCAACGATGCCGCATTTCAAACTCATGACAATCCTCAAAAAGCAAGACCCAGAGTTTAAGGCACTTCCGGGGCAGGGTCATCGCTGGCCCCCCAAGTGGGTGTCCCAATAGAATAACGCCATGACTCAATCAGGGCACATCACCGTTTTAGGCGCTGGCATCACCGCGCACGCGGCGGCATTGTTATTGGCAGAGCAAGGCTTTTCCGTCAGCCTGCCCGCGCCCCAAGCGCCACCGCACACCCGCGACATTCGCGCCTACGCCATCAACCACACCTCGAGAGACACCCTCAAAGCATGCGGTGTCTGGCCTCAAGACGATCAGGCCGCGTGGCTGACCCCCATGACCCATATGCGGGTGTTTGGCGATGCGTCAGGCGCGCTGCAATTCGACGCACCCCCACAGCAAGCGCAGCCCTTGGCGTGGATGGTCGATGTGCCTGTCCTAGAGGACCATCTTGCCGAAGCCGTCACACGCCATGCACGCGTGCAATTTGACGACCACGCGTCACCATCAGCCCAGACACCGCCTAGCGCATTGACCATCATTTGCGAAGGCAAGAGCGGTATCGCGCGCACCGCCTTGGGTATTGACATGGTAAGTAAGCACTACCCCCACCGTGCCTTGGCGTTGCGCATGCGCGCCGAGCACAGCCACGGCGGCGTCGCCCACCAGTGGTTTAACGGCACACATATTTTGGCCCTGCTGCCCATGGGCGGCGCTGACGGGCACGACCTGGCCGTTGTCTGGTCGCTACCAGACGCTGCGCACCAGACGTGGCTGGACATGGAGACCACCGCCCAAACCGCCGCCCTAGAAGACCAACTCACCCAAGCCAGTCAGGGCGCGCTAGGGCACCTCTCCCTTACCAGCGGGCCTGTTGCCTTCCCCTTGAGCGTCGGCTTAACCACGCAATGGGTTGCCCAGCAGACCGCGTTAGCCGGCGATGCGGCGCACACCATCCACCCCCTCGCAGGGCAAGGTCTCAACCTTGGCTTGGCCGACGTACAAACGCTCAGTGACTGCGTTGCGGCACGCGCCCGAGGTGAGTCTCCGGGTGCCTCACGCGTGCTTCAGCGCTACCAACGGCGTCGACGCGCCGCCACCGAACCCATGCAATGGGTCACGCACGGACTCTTTCACTTGTTCAACAACCCCTTGGGCCGCAACCCCGCCGCCAGTTGGCTACGCAATGCAGGCATGTCGGGCTTTAATGCCATGGGCCCACTCAAGTCGTGGGTACAGCGTGTTGGCATGGGGAACTGATTGCCACGATGGTGCTCCAACAGCGAGCATCCGCTACCCAACAGCCCCCTCCCACGAACCAACCCACCCACCCTCTTACCCCCAAACAACGCCTACCTAGCGAACCACACCATGCTTCACCACACGTCACCTCTCGCACCCACCCCCACACGCTCTTTATTGCGCGGCTTGGCCGTGGGCATCGCATTCACTCTCATGGCAAGCATGGGCTGGGCACAGGAAGCCAAGATTCGCGAGATGCTACCCAAGCAACTACCCAACTTACCCGCTATCAACAGCGTCACCAAGACCCCCATGGCCGGCCTCTACGAAGTTCGCTTTGGTGAAACCGAAATTTTGTACACCGATGCCAACGGTGAATTTTTGCTGCAAGGCGTACTCGTTGACCTCAAGGGCAAACGCAACCTGACGCAGGAGCGCCTCGATAAATTGAGCGCAATACCCTTTGAGGCCCTGCCCTTTAAAGATGCCTTCACCATCAAACGCGGTAACGGCAAGCGTCAACTCGCGGTTTTTGAAGACCCCAACTGTGGCTTCTGCAAGCGCTTTGAACGTGACATGATGAATGTCGACAACATCACCCTGCATATCTTTTTGTACCCCATACTCGGCGCGGATTCAACGCTCAAGTCCAAGGCCATTTGGTGCGACAAAAACCCCGGCGTAGCCTTTGAAGACTGGATGGTGAATGAAGTCCCTCTAACCACCAGCGCCGCCGCCATCAGCTGCGACACCAGCGCGCTTGACCGCAACATCGCGTTTGGTCAAAAGCACCGTATCTCGGGCACGCCTGCCCTTTTCTTCTCAGACGGCACACGTGTCCCCGGCGCCATTTCTGCCGCCGAAGTTGAGAAGCGTCTGGCCGCCATCAAGTAACACCATGCGCATCGATCACAACATTCGCGTTGACAGCGCGGAAGCGCACCTGTTCGGTGTGCATCTGCGCATCTCAAGCCCAAAAAAGCAACAGCGCCTGCGTCTACCCGTTTGGATTGCGGGTAGTTATTTGGTGCGTGAATTTTCGCAACACCTGCAAGCGCTCACAGCCAAGCAAGGCCGCACGCCTTGCCAAATCACGCAGTGCAGTAAAAATGAGTGGCTAGTGGAATCCGACGGCAAACGCCCGCTGGAGCTCAATTACCAAATCTACGCCTTTGACGCCTCGGTGCGAACCGCCTTTTTGGACAACACCCGCGGCTTCTTTAACCCCACCAGCCTGTGTTTGCAAGTGGTCGGGGGCGAAGACGAGATACAAACCATCTCCGTCGAGCGCCCCACCGCGCCCGCGTTCAATGCGTGGCGGCTGTCTACCGCATTGCCCGCGCGGCAAATCGACGCGCGTGGCTTCGGGCGCTACACCGCCCGCAACTGCGGCGAGCTCGCCGACAGTCCCTTTACCTTGGGTGATTTTTACGTCAGCCGGTTTAAGGTCTCTGGCGTACCGCATGAACTCGTTGTCACGGGCATTGGCAACCACACCGCGCCCGGGTTTGATGTCAAAAAATTAGTTGCCGACACCCGCCGAATTTGCGAAACAGAGATCACGTTTTGGCACGGCAAACAACCGCAACGCCAACTACCCTTTGACCGCTACGTCTTCATGCTTCACGCCACTGAAAACGGCTACGGCGGGCTAGAGCACATCGCCAGCACCGCACTCATTTGCCAGCGTGCCGACTTGCCCCTAACGGCCGTCGCTGGCGAGGCAGCGCCCCCCCATGCACAAGGCGCTGGCTACAACCAATTACTTGGCCTCATTAGCCATGAGTACTTTCACACATGGAACGTCAAGCGCCTGCGCCCATCCGAGTTTGCAAGCATCGACTTCAACCAAGAGAACTACACCGAGCTGCTGTGGTTCTTTGAAGGCTTTACCAGCTACTACGATGACCTGTTTCTGCAACGCGCCAAACTCATTGATACGCCCACCTATCTCACGCTGCTGGCCAAATCCATTAACCACGTTGCGGCCACCCCAGGGCGGCATCTGCAAAGCGTTGCCCAGTCTAGCTATGACGCGTGGGTCAAGTACTACCGCATTGGCGAAAACACGCCCAACGCCACCGTTAGCTACTACACCAAAGGGGCGCTAATAGCGCTGTGCACCGACCTCATGCTGCGCCAACAAGGCGGCGATCTCGACACCCTCATGCGCGGCCTATGGGTCAAAAGCAAAGGCGGCACCATCAGTGAGGCCGACATCTACGCCCTGCTCAACCAGCAAGGGCACGCCAACGTCGCCACACAGCTCGCGCACTGGGTACACAGCACCGAAGACCTGCCGGTACACGCACTGCTTAGTCATTACGGTGTCGCCGTGGCGGCCAAGAGCGGCACCCTCGCCCAGCGCTTGGGCATGCGTGTCGTTGAGCGAGACGGCATCCGCATCACCCACGTGGCAAGAGGCGGTGCAGGCGAACAAGCGGGCATGGCGGCGGGTGACGAATGGGTGACACTATTTGATGGCACCGATCAATGGCGGGTAAAGTCACTGAGCGATGTGGAGAACATTGCGAGACGCCACGCCGACGTAGCCCAGCACCCATTGGTTGCCGGTGTCGCGCGCGATGGCCGCATGTTGTCGTGCCCCCTCATCTGGCCATCGACCCACGCCAACCAGATCGCCGAACTGGTGGTGAAAGACCCTAGCAAGCTCACCGCTTGGCTATGATCAACCGCTTACGTCGAAGCAACTTTCGAAACAACTTTTTCTAAGCAACTTTTCGCACCACATTGGAGAACACAGACATGAGTGAGCAACTGGTTTTAATCCGCATCGAAGGCCGCGTGGGCATACTCACCCTAAACCGCCCCAAACAACTCAATGCCCTCAACAGTGCGCTAATGGACGAGCTTGGCGCGGCGCTAACCGCATTCGACGCCGACCCGGACATTGGCTGCATTGTGCTCACAGGCAGTGAAAAAGCCTTTGCCGCGGGTGCCGACATTGGCGCTATGGCGACCTACACCTTTGCTGACGTCTACAAGTCAGACTACATCACGCGCAACTGGGAAACCATTCGCAGCGTTCGCAAGCCCGTTATTGCCGCCGTCAGCGGCTTTGCCCTCGGCGGCGGCTGTGAATTGGCCATGATGTGCGACGTCATCATTGCCAGCGAGAGCGCCAAATTTGGCCAACCCGAAATCAAGTTGGGCGTTATCCCTGGCGCAGGTGGCACGCAGCGCCTGCCACGCGCCGTTGGCAAAGCCAAGGCCATGGACATGGCCCTCACAGGCCGCATGATGGACGCTGCAGAAGCCGAGCGCGGCGGACTGGTGAGCCGCGTGGTCGCCGATGACCAACTCATGACCGAGGCCTTGGGCGCAGCCCTGATGATTTGCAACTACTCCCTCCCCAGTGTCATGGCGGCAAAGGAAGCGGTGAACCAAGCGTTTGAAGGCAGCCTCAGCGAAGGCGTGCGTTTTGAGCGCCGTCTGTTCCACGCGCTGTTTGCAACCGAAGACCAAAAAGAGGGCATGGATGCGTTCATAAACAAGCGCAAACCCGCCTTCAAACACCAATAACCAAGGGCTTGGCGCGTCGTACGGGCGCGACAAAATGGCTAACAAAAACTTTTGGCGGCAAGCCAAAGCCCTGAGAATTTTGGCTATAATTTCAGGCTCGGTGATATAGCTCAGTTGGTTAGAGCACAGCATTCATAATGCTGGGGTCGGTGGTTCAAGTCCACCTATCACCACCACATTTAGGTTTCAGGCCTTGCCAGAACTCCCAAAACCCGCGTACCCAAAGGTATGGCGGGTTTTTTGTTGCGCTACGACACGTTCAGCCCCATTTTCATGTCGTGGTGGGCCTGTCGGTGGTGGTTTGCACACAGCACGGTCACATCCTTCAAGGTTGTGCGGCGCACGCCTTCGCTTACGGGGTCAAGGTGGTGCACGTCCAGCTGACACGCCTCTGTCACGGAACAACCCGCTTGTTGGCATTGAGCGCCGTAGTGTCTGAGCGCGGCTTTGGCCAAAGCGGGGTCGCGCTCCGCTTTGGACAGCACCACCGCATGGCGGGCACCCTCCTCAAACACTTGCCGAGACGACCAATCTGCCGCAAAACGCTCTGGCACAAAGCGACCTAAGTTGTGTGCCCGCGCATCCAAAACCACAACCGTGCACACCGCCTCAGGTGTTCTAAGCCCACGGCCAATTGCTTGGCGCATCCGCCGACTGGCCGTCACCTTGGCGGCCAAGTAAGACGTGACCGCCACCCCGTCAACAATGACTGGTGCGCCAAATGGCACGCGCGGAATAACCACGGTACGCCAGCGCGTTGGCGTGTCAAGACCCGCCCATGCACCCGCACGTATAAGCAAGTCTGCTTGCTCACCCACGGCGGTTTGTAGCCGCTCTGTGAGGTCATGGCTAGGTGTGACCACCAACGTGGGGCGCTGCGCGCTTTGTATGCACTGAACGGTGGCCGCAAACCAGTCAGGCGTGTCCACCTCGTGCGCGTGTACGGTGAAGTCGAGCGTGCCATGCTGTTCTGGCTCAATGCTTGTTGACAGGCTACTCACCGCGTCTAGGCCCATGGCGATCTTGAAGTCATCAAACTTATCGTTGTGGGTCAGCGTTGCAGAAAGAAACACCGTGCTACCGCGATTGCTAATTTTCTTTAATAAGCGACCTGGCAGGGCGTGGTGTAGCCGCGCATTGCCATCATCATCAAGCCCGACGGATGCGTAGCCCACCGGTTCGGCCAATATCTCAAGCATGACCCGCGCAGCAGCCTTTTGCTCGGCCTCAACCGACTGTGAACGGGTGGTGCTTATGCGCTCTAAGGCCGCGTGCAGCGGCTGGCCCTGCAGTAGCGCCGCCTCAATCACAAAGTCGCTCTGCAATGCCGCCATATCGGGTAACTGGTCGGCTTCATCAAATAACACCACATCACGCTGTGTTGCGCCGTTGTAAGCCCCCGCAAGGCGTTGGTCAATAATCACGCTTGCAGCGGTGCAGAGCATGACACGCGCAGCACGGGCCGCCTCTCGCTGCGCTTGGTACGCCTCCCGTGTGTCAAACCGACTGGCTGGCCTGAACACGGCCAATGGCAAGGCAACGGCTGACAAGTCAGCGCTAGCCAGCAACTGGTCAATCAGTTGGTGTGTGGGTAACACAATGGCAACCGTTTGCGTCGTAGTTGCCAGTGCGGCCAGGTAGGCACGCGTCTTCCCAAGACCCACCCCGCCTTCCAGCAATATGGGCGCATCGACGCGTTTCAAATGCTTAATAAGCACATTGCAGAAATGCTGCTGCTCTGAGGAACGAAACATCGGTGAACTCCTAATAAGGGCACGGCGGCCCATGGTATGTCTGTAAATAAGTAACCACCCATTTAGAGGGTGGCTTGATCATTTTTACGGTAGGCGTAGATATTTGATTGGTTCTAATAACCACCCATTTAGAGGGTGGCTTGATCAAGGCTTGAAACGAACGGGCTGGACGGCATAGTTCTAGTAACCACCCATTTAGAGGGTGGCTTGATCTGCGCACGCGTTGTATGTCACCAAGCACGTCGTTCTAGTAACCACCCATTTAGAGGGTGGCTTGATCTTTGCCTTCGTAAAGCGCAACTAGCGACATGTTCTAGTAACCACCCATTTAGAGGGTGGCTTGATCGGTAGGCTCGGTTAATCAACCACCTGCGCGGTTCTAGTAACCACCCATTTAGAGGGTGGCTTGATCCGGCGGACATGTTGGATTCACACCTGCGTTGTTCTAGTAACCACCCATTTAGAGGGTGGCTTGATCTCATGTGGCTCAAGCGCTTGATTCAACAGCGCTTTTTAGCCTTTCTAGTTTTAATTTCCACAGCACTTTGTGCGCTTTACCACTCTCAGCGGTGGGTTCTTGCGTAAAGTCAAATAGCGCCGCCCCGCCGGGCGAACACACCTGTACCGCTCGTAAATCATGCGTACGAAACAGGTTGGTAACTGGTACAGGCTTCTTATCAAACTCAATAAGCATGATGGGCTTGCCGCTAAATGCCTCAAGCGCATCTAGCCAAGCCTCGTAACGCGTCTGTCCGCCGTAACTTAAGCCGGTGGCCGCCAGCTTGAATTGAAGCGTGCTGACATCTTCTGAGATCACCGCCCAACCCGATGCAATGCGTTGTGCTGTGCCACCCTTGGCCATTTTGTGGCCAGACGACAGCGTGCGCGTTGCATCGGCCTGCGCATCACCGGTTTGCGCAACGAGGTGGCGACCGAAGTACTGATTAAAAATTCAAGCGTCGTCATGGTGTGCCCTCAGTTCACAAAACAAGCGGTGCGCCCAGTCGCATCCCAATAAGCGGGACGCCATGCCGCGTCCACGATGGGGCTGCTCTTGTCACCATCCCACAGCTCAACGGGTACAGGCCGCAGTGGCTCATCGGCATAGCCATGCAGACCGTCAAGCTCGCCCGCCTCAACGGTCCACTGAGTCACGGAGCAAACCCGCTTTTTACCAATGAGGGGTAGATGCGCTAGTAAGACACGAATGCGGTCTACATCACCTTCGCAGTACCAGGTCATGGTCGGTGCCGCTATGGTCTTGTAGGTGGTCAGTATGTTGTCGGATAGGTTGTCGAACTTGGTGTGCACAGCGCCGCGCTTGTTCTTCTTTAACCACTGGTGGTCAAGCCACAGGTCGTCGGGACGCATGGCTTGCACAATAGCCAATGCCCCGATGGCAACGGGTTCATAAATGGCGGCGCTGGCGTGGTACAGGCCGGCAACTTGTTTAAGTGGCAGCTGGTTGTGGGCCTGCTCAATGTCTTGCGTCAAGCTGTAAGTGGCAGAGGCGAGCAACGCATCAAAGGTGAGGTAGCCGCCCCCCGTCACAAGGGGGCCGCTGAGGTGGGCGGTGATTCGTAACTGGTCCACGTGCAATTAGACAGCGGCTGGTGCAGGCGCATCAGACGAGAAGTCTTCGACCTGCGCAGGCACCCAGCCGCCCGTGGTGACTGTCTTGACCACGATGCCATCCACCTTGATGGTGAACTGCCCCGCCACCTCGCCACAGCCGCGCGCTACTTGGGCGCCCAACATGGGGCGAATAGACAGGGTGTCTAGCGCCTCCACGATCAATGCAAGGTCACGCTCCTTGGCTTGCTCAACCACGATGCGTCCGTGCAAGGCCATGTTAGCGGGCAAGGCAAAAAACTCGGTGATGGTGCGTGATGAGTTCGCCATCTCGCCCATATCCGTTTTTAAGGCCACGGCCTTCGCGTCGGCGATCACAAGCGCCGCCTCTAGGTCAGTGAGTGCGTTGCCGTCTTTTTTGGCTTTTCTGATGTCACGAGTGAGGCCCTTGACGACTGCGTCAGCGGCTGCGCGCTGGCTGTTGATGTCACTGCGGTTGTAATAGGCCTGTTGGTCGGTCTCACTCAAGAGGGTCAACACGCCTTCGGTGTCTTCTAAGTCTTTTCTGACACCCGTGATGGCCTGTGGCAACACGTTGGTTGTGGGCAAGAAGTTACTCACCAGTAAGCGCGACTTGATAGACCACGAACCAAAGAGGTCGAGTATGGGGTCTGCCTCGCGTATGGCAGACAGCTGGACCAAGTCCACCGTTTCTTTGGCGTCTTTAGACTGCCCCAAAATATCGGAATACGCTTGCTGCAATGTGGTGTTGCCTACGCCGCGCTTTTCCATCGCGGCAATGCCAGCCGCACGGCGAAGGAACCCACGCACCGTACTAGCGGGCAGGTAGGCTGTTTGCAATACGGCGCCCAGTTCATCCTGCCCACGGGCCATCAATGGAAAGTTGTTGTAGTCGTTTGCCCGTGTGCCCTGTGCGACGGGCATGGCGATAGACAGCGGGCCTTGTGTGGTGATAACGGTGTCGATAACGATGGTTTGCTTTGGCATGGTTTCCCTTGGTGAAGATTAAATAACTAACATGCCGAACCCGAAGGCGCGTGCCGTGTTGCCGATGCCCGATAGCAGCGCGGCGTTGTACTTGTCGTAATCGACAACTTTGAGGACACCCGTAAACAAGGTGTCATCAACACTGAATTGGCCAGATTGTTTTTCGATGACCAAGTGTTTGGCAGAGCAATGCACGGTGATGACTTCGAAGCCATGCTGTACGCCTTTTCGCTCGAGCCAACTGTGGCGAGAGCGCCAGTCAGCACTGGGGAAATAGCGGTGCCGCCCCTTGTTCTTGACAGAGACACAGGCACGCAACGAGAAGCCCACAATATGCCCACTGGGCAGGGGCGCATCGGTGCGAATGGTTAGGGTGTCGCCGGCATCGAGATGCAGCGCGGGTGCGTCGTCTACCAAAGCGGCGACCATACGGTGGACGGCGTAGCCTTCGACGCGCGCTGGTTTTGTGATTGTGTGATCCATGGACTGGCACCTCGTTGTGAAAAACAGCTAAGCAGGGACTTGATTTATCAGTCTATAGGAATTAATGCTTTTGATGTAGTTTCTTATCTGCGCAGTTTCGATAGAGCCCTAGCCCCAACTCACTGGGCGCGCTACGCGGCACCGTTCGGTGCGGCAGCAATAAACAAATTGGATGAGGTGATGTGATGGCCGTGCTAGAAAAAACGGTACGCATGCACGGCCGTACTCCGGAAGAAGTGTTTGCCTTCTGTCTGGATGGTGCAAATTTTCCGGGTTTTTTTATTGCCTGCCCAAGTATTACAATCATGTTTTGTGTGCAGCGCGTCTGCACGCCGGCCACTGGATCTACACCATGCAACGCCGGCCCTCGCTCTCTTTCGCACCCGCGGCTCGCGCTGGTGCGTGGCGTGCATGGGTTGGCCTAACCCAAGCAACGCGACATGAGCAAAAAAGTTTTTATCAAGACCTTCGGCTGCCAAATGAATGTGTACGACTCAGACAAGATGTCTGACGTCTTGCAAGCGGCACAAGGCTATGAGCCCACCCAAGATGTGGATGAGGCCGATCTGATTTTGTTCAACACCTGCTCTGTGCGCGAAAAGGCGCAAGAGAAGGTGTTTAGTGACTTAGGCCGTGTGAAGCACCTCAAGAAAAAAGGCGTGCTCATTGGTGTGGGCGGTTGTGTGGCAAGCCAAGAGGGCGCGGCAATTATTGCGCGTGCCCCGTTTGTCGATGTGGTGTTTGGCCCTCAAACCCTGCACCGCTTGCCCGATCTGTTGAATGAGCGCGAACGCGCTCAGAAGCCGCAGGTTGATATCAGCTTCCCTGAGATTGAGAAGTTTGATCACCTGCCGCCAGCGCGCGTCGATGGCGCCAGCGCCTTCGTCTCCATTATGGAAGGCTGCTCAAAGTACTGTAGCTACTGCGTCGTGCCCTACACACGCGGCGAAGAAGTAAGCCGCCCGTTTGACGACGTGTTGGCAGAGGTCGCGGGGTTGACCGAGCAAGGGGTCAAGGAGATCACGTTGTTGGGTCAAAACGTGAACGCCTACCGCGGTGTGATGGGCGGAACGGCTGAGATTGCTGACTTCGCCCTGCTCATTGAGTATGTAGCCGCATTGCCCGGCGTGGAGCGCATACGCTTCACCACCAGCCACCCGAAAGAATTTACACAGCGCCTCATTGATGTCTATGCGCGCGTGCCCCAACTGGTCAATCACTTGCACTTGCCTGTGCAACACGGTAGTGACCGTATCTTGATGGCCATGAAGCGCGGTTACACCGCCTTGGAGTTCAAGAGCACGGTGCGCAAGTTGCGCGCGATCAGGCCAGATATTTCTATGAGCTCTGACTTCATTGTGGGCTTCCCGGGCGAGACGGAAGATGACTTTGCAAAAATGATGAAGCTCATTACCGATGTTGGCTTTGACACCAGCTTTAGCTTCATTTTTAGCCCCCGCCCCGGCACGCCTGCCGCAACGCTACATGACGAGACACCGCACGCGGTCAAGCTCAAGCGTCTACAGCATTTGCAAAGCGTGATCGAAGACAACGTGCGCACCATCAGCGCCCGTCGCGAGCACACGGTGCAACGGGTGTTGGTTGAGGGGCCGTCCAAAAAGGATGCCACCGAGTACATGGGCCGAACCGAATGCAACCGCATCGTGAACTTCGCTGGCGGCCCCAACCCCGAGCGCCTGAAGGGTCAGATGCTCGATATTCGTATTACGCAGGCGTTGCCGCACTCTTTGCGCGGCGAGGTGGTGGTGGCGTAAAGCCCGCTCTGGCCAGGCGTTGCACATGCTGCGGTGGCTTATCCCATACCGGGAAAGCCACCCATGCCTTTCATGCCGCCCATGCGCTTCATCATTTTCATGAGGCCGCCGCCCTTCATCTTTTTCATCATGCCCTGCATTTGTTCAAACTCTTTGAGCAGACGATTCACTTCTTGCACCTGAACGCCAGCGCCCGCCGCAATACGGCGCTTGCGTGTGGCCTTAATCAACTCGGGCTTGGTACGCTCATGCAAGGTCATGCTGCACACAATGCCTTCTTTGCGCCGCATGTCGCGCTCGGTTTTGTCCATGTCCATCTCACCTGCTTTGGCCGCCATTTGTGCGGGCAGTTTGTCGACCAACTGCGACAGGCCACCCATGCTGCGCATTTGCCGTAGCTGATCTAAGAAGTCATTGAGGTCAAAGCCACTACCGCTTTTGACTTTGGCGGCTAGTTTTTGTGCCGCGGCCATGTCAACGCCCGCGCTAACTTGCTCAACCAAGGCCAAGATATCGCCCATGCCCAGCACGCGGGAGGCATGGCGCTCGGCGTCAAACGCTTCGAGGCCGTCAATTTTTTCACTGACACCCGCAAACTTAATGGGCACACCAGTCACGTGACGAACCGATAACGCCGCACCACCGCGCGAGTCGCCATCGGTTTTGGTCAACACAATACCGGTTAGGGGCAGCGCCTCTTTAAATGCCCGTGCGGTGTTGATGGCGTCTTGACCCTGCATGGCATCCACCACGAAGAGCGTCTCAACCGGTCGTACGGCCTCATGCAGTGCCTTGATTTCAGCCATCAAGGCTTCGTCAATAGCCAAGCGACCGGCGGTATCAACCAACAAGACATCAAAGTAATGTTTACGTGCGTAGTCCAACGCGGCTTTGGCGATATCTACGGGCTTTTGGTCCGCCGTACTCGGAAACCAATCGGCGCCCGCTTGCGCAGTAACGGTTTTGAGCTGCTCAATAGCGGCAGGACGGTAAACGTCACCGCTGACTGTTAGTACTTTCTTTTTGCGCGCCACCAACCACTTGGCCAACTTAGCGGTTGTGGTGGTCTTACCCGCCCCTTGCAAACCCGCCATGAGTACTACGGCTGGTGGCTGGGCGGCTAGGTTTAGCTCGGAGGAGCCGCCCCCGTCGCCACCAGACATCAGCTCGACCAACTCACGGTTGACCACGCCCACCAACGCCTGCCCTGGCGTAAGGGAGCCGACAACACTTTCGCCCAAGGCCTTTTCTTTTACCTCGGCGATGAATGCGCGCACCACGGGCAAGGCCACGTCGGCTTCCAGCAAGGCCATACGCACCTCACGCAACATGTCCGCCACGTTGCTTTCGGTGATACGCGCCTGACCACGCATGGTCTTAACGATTCTGGATAGGCGTTCTGATAAGGCGGAAGCCATGGCACTCTCAATCTAAAAAAACGGGTCACCTCTAAGGTGAAAATTTGTTGTGGCTGCTTTCTAGGTGGTGACCCCTCAAGGCCTCACTCAGCGTTAAACTGTAGCCATGATTCTAACGACCAGCCCTCTGTTTCTCGGCTGCGCCTTTGCAACGGCGGTTGGCTACCTTGCGATCGCCTTGGCCCACCGTGCCTTAGGCGTCAAAAGCCTGCAAGCGCTATTTGCGCTGACCTTGGCGTTTCATGGTGCCTCGCTGCTAGCTTACTGGATAGAGAGCCCGGGGCGCTTTGGGTTCGCGGCCGCGCTGTCAGTCACTGTCTGGATGGTATCCACCATATACGGTATCGAAACCCGACTCAAGTTGCCGTTGCGGGCGCGCTGGCCGCTTGCGGGGCTTGGCATTGCCGCTGTGGCACTCAACGTGCTTTTCCCCGGTATTGTTCACCCGCAGTTGCCGTCCGTTTGGCTGCCCGTGCACTGGGCACTGGGTATCGCGTCTTACGGCCTGATTGGCGCCGCGGTTTTTCACGCCATTTTGTTGCGCCGCGCCGATACCGCCATTCGCCACGCCTTGCCCGATGAGGGGCACCGCCCGGTACTGACGCAAGAGCGCCTGATGTTTCAGTTTATTGGCGCTGGCTTTGTGTTTTTGAGTGCTACGCTGATCGCAGGTGTCGGCTTTACCGAGGTGCTGTATGACTCGGGGTGGCGTTGGGATCACAAAAGCGTTTTCTCTGTATTGGCCTGGTTGTCTTTGGCGTCGTTGCTCATTGCCCGTTGGCGCTATGGCTGGCGCGGCAAGCGTGCAGGCCGCCTACTATATATATCAGCGGGTCTGCTTCTCATGGCTTACGTTGGCGCCCGTTTTGTCCTTGAGGTCGTGCTCGTCGCCCCCGCCTAGTGCCCGTGGCCCGCGTTTAACTACCCCACTCTCATGATTAAGATTTTTGTTGTTCTTCTGGCCATTTTGTTCGGCATTTGGCTTTGGAAGCGTGGCCGCCAAGAGGGCCGAGATGAGGCCGTCAAGGCCGCAAAGAAACCCAAGGCAACGTCGGCAACCGTCACCAACCTGCCGCGCCCCATCATTCCGTGCTTGCACTGCGGTACCCACCTCGATCTGGCAGAAACCGTACAAGGCCGACTCGGTCGCTACTGCAGCAAAGCCCATTGCAACGTGCACGGGGATAAGCCCCTAGACTAGCGTGAAGTTACCCCACGCCTCCGCTGCGCTGTCGCGTCACGATGCCACGTGGCAAGACGGTTGGTGGTCGCAGGCCACGGCCATACCGTCACCCAACTGTGGCCCGCGCCCTGCGGGCATGGCCATTGACTTGGTGGTGATCCACTCAATTAGCTTGCCACCGGGCGAGTTCGGCACCCCGTTCGTGGTCGACTTATTTACCAACCGGCTCGACTGGGATGCCCACCCCTACTTTCAAACTATTAGAGGGGCGGAGGTATCGGCGCATTTTTTTATTCAGCGTGACGGTAGCCTCATTCAATTCGTTAGTGCCGACCAACGCGCGTGGCACGCAGGGGCGTCTAGCTGGCAAGGTCGTAGCAACTGCAACGACTACACCATTGGGATCGAGCTAGAGGGCTTGGAAGGTGGGCGCTTTGAGCAACCGCAGTACGACTGCTTACAAAGCCTGTTGGGCGCGCTCAGGCTGGCCTACCCGACGCTCACCGACATGGTGGGTCACGAAGACGTGGCACCCGGCAGAAAATTCGACCCCGGCGTCGGTTTTGATTGGGCGTTTTTTGTCGATAAAAATTGATTTGATCACATTCCATCGCCCACACTAAGCCATTGGTTTTCAAAAAAATACAAAGTATTTTTGATCACCTTAAAATATAGTGAAAACACTACCCCTAGTGTGTTGATGCAGGGCCAAACACTAGGTATAGTGTCTGCTGAGATTCGCAATATGCGCAGTAGCGCCACTAATTTCAGCCCTGAACCGCCGTTCCGCGCGTTCGGATACCCTGCAAAACAATAACTGAAAGCCCTTTATGCAAACAGCCGCTGCCGTGTCGGATGCCCCACGCCAAGCCTCCGCGACGCCCCAAGCCCCCGCGCCATTCTCGGACGCTCAGGCCTACAGTCAGTATCAAATCATTCGTCGTAACGGTGCGGTCGTGCCGTTCACACCCAACAAAGTTGCCGTCGCAATGATGAAAGCCTTCTTGGCCGTTCACGGCACGCAAGGGGCGGCGTCTGCGAGTGTGCGCGAAACGGTTGACGAGTTGACACAAGGCGTCGTTCGCGCGCTGGTGCGCTCACGCCCGGGTGGCGGCACCTTCCATATTGAAGACATCCAAGACCAAGTTGAGCTCGGCCTGATGCGCGGCAGTCACCACGAAGTGGCGCGTGCCTACGTGCTGTACCGTGAGCGTCGCTCGCAGGAACGCAAGGCGAGCCACACCGAAGCCCCCGTCAGCTCCGAGCCAACATTGACGGTGATTGACAACGGCGAACGTATTCCACTCGATATGGCCACGCTGCGCCACGCCATCGAGTCAGCCTGCTCTGGCCTCAATGCCGATGTCCGCGCTGAGCCCATCCTGAACGAAACCATTCGTAACCTATATGACGGCGTGCCATTTGACGAAGTTCAAAAGGCGTCCATCTTGGCGGCGCGCACCCTGATTGAAAAAGAGCCTGACTACACCTACGCGACCGCGCGTTTGTTACTGCAAACCATTGGTAAAGAGGTTCTCGGACGCTTCGTTAGCCCTGAAGAGCTCACAGCAAGCTACCCCGAGTACTTCCCTACCTTTATTCACAAGGGCGTTGCCGCAGACTTGTTAGACGAGCGCCTCGCGCAGTACGACTTGGAGCGCTTAGGCGCCGCCTTGAAGCCTGAGCGTGATCTGCAGTTTGACTACTTGGGCTTGCAAACGCTATATGACCGCTACTTCTTGCACGTGCGGAAGCAGCGCATTGAGTTGCCGCAAGCTTTCTTCATGCGGGTCGCCATGGGTCTGGCACTCGAGGAGATTGACCGCGAAGCCCGCGCAATTGAGTTCTACGAAATTCTGTCCAGCTTTGACTTCATGTCCAGCACACCGACACTATTTAATAGCGGTACCTTGCGTAGCCAGTTGTCATCGTGCTACTTGACCACCGTGCCTGATCATTTGGACGGCATTTACGAGTCGATCAAAGAAAATGCGCTGCTGTCAAAGTTCGCTGGTGGCTTGGGTAATGACTGGACGCGCGTGCGTGCGCTGGGCTCACACATCAAGGGCACCAACGGCGAGTCTCAGGGTGTTGTTCCGTTCCTCAAGGTCGTGAACGATACCGCCGTCGCTGTTAACCAAGGCGGCAAGCGCAAAGGTGCGGTTTGTACGTACCTCGAGTCTTGGCACTTAGACGTGGAAGAATTCCTAGAGTTGCGTAAAAACACGGGTGATGACCGTCGCCGTACGCACGACATGAACACCGCCAACTGGATTCCCGACTTATTTATGCGCCGCGTAATGGAGGGCGGCGACTGGACGCTGTTCTCACCCGCCGACGTGGAAGACCTGCACGACCTATTTGGGTCAGCCTTTGAGACCGCGTACGTGGCCTATGAAGCCAAAGCGGATAGCGGAGAAATTACGCACTACCGTCGCCTGCCTGCGAAGGACCTGTGGCGCAAGATGTTGACCATGTTGTTCGAAACCGGACACCCTTGGATCACGTTTAAAGACGCGTGTAACGTCCGCTCACCGCAGCAGCATTGTGGCGTTGTGCACTCATCGAATCTGTGCACCGAAATCACGCTGAATACCAGCGACACAGAAACCGCCGTGTGCAACTTGGGTTCTGTTAACTTGTCTCGCCACCTAAAAGATGGCCCCAACGGCAAAGAACTGGATCACGACAAGCTGAAAGCCACCATCACAACCGCCATGCGTATGCTGGACAACGTGATCGACATCAACTACTACGCCGTCAAAAAGGCGCGTGACTCTAATATGCGTCACCGCCCCGTTGGCTTGGGCATCATGGGGTTCCAAGACAGCCTGTACGAGATGCGCACACCCTACGGCTCACAAGCGGCCGTCGATTTTGCGGACCGTGCGATGGAAGCCGTGTGCTACAACGCCTACTGGGCGTCTAGCGAACTAGCCAAAGAGCGTGGGCGTTACTCCACCTTCAAGGGCTCGTTGTGGGACCAGGGCATTTTGCCTTTAGACACAATTGCCTTGCTGGAAAAAGCACGTGGTGGCTATGTTGAAGTAGACCGTTCATCGACCCTAGACTGGGACACGTTGCGTCAAAAAATTGCGACGGACGGTATGCGCAACTCCAACTGCGTGGCTATCGCTCCGACCGCGACGATCTCCAACATCATTGGTGTGGACGCCTCCATTGAGCCGTGCTTTGGCAACCTGTCAGTGAAGTCCAACCTCTCTGGCGAATTCACCATCGTGAACAGCTACTTGGTGCGCGATCTGAAGCGCCTCGGATTGTGGGACGACGTCATGGTCATGGACCTGAAGCACTTCGACGGTTCATTGCGCGCGATCGATCGCATTCCCGACGAGATCAAGGCGCTGTACGCAACGGCTTTTGAAGTCGACACCACATGGCTGATTGAAGCAGGCGCACGTCGTCAAAAATGGATTGACCAAGCGCAGTCGCTGAACATTTACATTGCAGGCGCATCTGGCAAAAAACTAGATGAGACCTACAAGCTGGCTTGGTTGCGCGGATTGAAGACCACCTACTATCTACGCACCATGGCGGCGACTAGCATTGAGAAGTCGACAGGTCGCGCTGGCCAAATGAACTCGGTGTCAAACCAGTCCACCGACGCCATCGCCGCTGCTGCCGCGCCAGCAATGGCACCGGCATCGCAACCTGCACCAGTCGAAGCCGCGGTGGCGGCAACCGACGTGAAGTTTTGCGCCATCGACGACCCCGGTTGCGAAGCCTGCCAGTAATTGAAAAGCGCCGATAAAACATTTTTATTTTTTGACGGCGCGTTTCAGTTTTTATACGTAAATTTTTTTAACATTCACACGAAAAAAAACGACGCAAATGAACAACACGCTTTTAAAGAAAAAGAGCGTTTAACTTTTCTTTTTTTTGCGTCGCTTTGATAATTCAACAAAACGGAAAACTAACACATGCTGACTTGGGATCAAGAAAACGCAACGACTGCTCCAATGCCCAACAACATGGACGCAGCCACACCACATCAAGTGCCAACATCGGCAAGCCAAGCCGCCCCCTCCGCTTCTGCAACCGGTGCGACGGCAACAACGACATCAGCGTATAGCATGAGCGCGCCATCTACTGGCCGCGTGAAAGCGTCAGACAAGCGCATCATTAACGGCAAAACCGACGTTAACCAATTGGTGCCTTTCAAATACAAGTGGGCATGGGAAAAATATTTGGCGAGTTGCGCCAACCATTGGATGCCGCAAGAGGTCAACATGACGCGCGACATCGCGCTCTGGAAAGACCCCAACGGACTAACTGACGACGAGCGCCGCCTTGTTAAGCGCAATCTGGGCTTCTTCGTTACCGCAGACTCTTTGGCCGCTAACAACATCGTACTGGGTAGCTATCGCCACATCACGGCACCTGAGTGCCGCCAGTTTTTGTTGCGTCAGGCATTTGAGGAGGCCATTCACACACATGCCTACCAATACATCGTTGAGTCACTTGGCCTAGATGAGTCTGAAATTTTCAACGCCTACAACGAAGTTGAATCTATTCGTGCAAAAGACCAGTTCTTGATTCCGTATATCGAAATCTTGTGTGACCCCAACTTTAAAACCGGCACCATCGAAACAGACCAGGCCTTGCTAAAGTCCTTGATCGTGTTCGCATGCTTAATGGAAGGCATGTTCTTCTACGTTGGTTTCACACAGATTTTGGCACTGGGTCGCCAAAACAAGATGACAGGTGCCGCCGAGCAGTACCAGTACATTTTGCGCGATGAGTCCATGCACTGTAATTTCGGTATCGACGTGATCAACCAGATTAAGCTTGAGAATCCAGCGCTTTGGACAGCTGAGTTCAAAGATGAAATCCGCGCGCTGTTCCTGGAAGCCGTTGAGTTGGAATACCGATATGCCGAAGACACCATGCCACGTGGCGTACTTGGCTTAAATGCCTCGATGTTTAAAGGCTATTTGCGTTATATTGCTAATCGTCGTGCGCAGCAGATCGGACTGGATCCGCTGTTTGCATCTGAAGAAAATCCATTCCCTTGGATGAGCGAGATGATTGACTTGAAAAAAGAACGCAACTTCTTTGAGACCCGTGTGATCGAGTACCAAACTGGTGGGGCTTTGTCTTGGGATTGAAATCGCCAATTGCAGCAGACTTTAAAGAGCCCGCAGCCGTATCGTTTGATATGGCTGGGGGCTTTTTCGCAGAATTCTATGGTGTAGGGCTGCCCGGGGTGATGACTCCGATCTCCTTAGCATCATTGAATCGCTGTTTAAACGGTTACGTTTAAACGGTGTTATTTGAAAATCCAATAAGGAGAAAATCATGGCAACTGCAAAAAAAGCGGCAGCGAAAAAAGCTGCTGTAAAAAAACCCGCGGCTAAAAAAGTGGCAGCTAAGAAACCAGCGGCAAAGAAAGTAGCCGCTAAGAAGCCAGCAGCTAAAAAAGTAGCGGTGAAGAAGCCTGCTGCCAAAAAAGTAGCGGCGAAGAAAGTAGCGGCGAAGAAGCCCGCAGCCAAGAAAGCTGCTGCTAAAAAGCCCGCAGCCAAGAAAGCTGCTGCTAAGAAGCCCGCAGCCAAGAAAGCTGCTGCTAAGAAGCCTGCAGCCAAGAAAGCTGCTGCTAAGAAGCCTGCAGCCAAGAAAGCTGCTGCTAAGAAGCCCGTAGCCAAGAAAGCTGCTGCTAAGAAGCCCGTAGCCAAGAAAGCTGCTGCTAAGAAGCCCGTAGCCAAGAAAGCTGCTGCTAAGAAGCCCGTAGCCAAGAAAGCTGCTGCTAAGAAGCCCGTAGCCAAGAAAGCTGCTGCTAAGAAGCCCGTAGCCAAGAAAGCTGCTGCTAAGAAGCCCGTAGCCAAGAAAGCTGCTG
>ENA-OQVM01000068-OQVM01000068.1-marine-metagenome-genome-assembly--contig:-NODE-68-length-149872-cov-9.331420_pt1 | contig 149872 bp, 134 predicted proteins | sample MGYA00237776_ERZ505498 | MGnify/ENA primary metagenome ERZ505498 (study PRJEB26159, sample SAMN06265151) | marine metagenome | isolation source: Helgoland LTER site | place: Germany:Helgoland, sampling...
CGCATCGACAAAAGACTTAAAACCAGCCAGTTTGATCTGCTTGAGTCTCATATTTGAATCGTTAACCTTAGCTACGTCTACAGAGCCAAAATTGCTTTCGGACTGACTGAATAAAAAATCTTGTATGCCACCTGTAGAGCCATGTCTACTTGGGCTTCTTGAGCCGCAAGCTTAATAGATCTGCCGACTTTTCGTAACATTTTTCTATCACTCTTCTAACCACTTTCAAGGCAAAAGTGACACTGGCGCCTAGTTCAGGTCCGCGCTTGGGGCTAATACTGCTTGAATGGGTTCTTTAGAAGGCTTGTTGCCGGTAAATGGCTGGGAGCGCCAAACCCAGTCACCTTCTTGAGCTTGGGCAACCCCGCTTACACTGAGTCTGACCATAATCTCGAATTCCTCCGCGCTGGAGAGCTTGCGCTGATCACTCATGCTTACAAGATCATCAATACGCACACTGAAAGGTAGAAGTGCAGCAGGTCTGCGCACAGCGGCGTAAGGCATACCACCACCAACTGGGCGCGCAACAACAAATACCGTTGCCGAAGTGTCTGCCTGCGCTTTTGCAGATACTTGCACTGTAATACCTTCAGGCTGAGCAGTTAGAGCATCTCTTAGCCTGTCAATCGCTTGAATGGTTGCGGCCTGCCGACGACTATCACGCAATCCCGACAACGATTGATTCAACAGCTTAATAGCCCTTGTGTTGTCACCATCGTTGATGGCAGCAATAGCCAAAATTTCTAAAACACTGTCGTTGGTGGGGTCTACTTGAAGAATTTCTTCAGCAAGCCGTTTACTGGTGTCATCTAACACACCCTTATTTACCAAGTAGCGCGATTGCAGCCAATAAAATTTTACACTGACATCATTCTCAACCAATGCATTAGTATTGGCGAAGGATTCTGCTGCTTGATCAAAAGTTCCGAGCTTTAGATAGCTGTGCCCGAGCAAATACCAACTTTTCGCGTCCTCTGGATTGTCAGCAGTCCAAAATTTTAAACGCTCTTGCCAACTCAAGATAGCCGCCTCTTGAGTGTCAGCGGACAACTCAAGGACAGCCTCCGCGCCACGGATTTCCGGCAGTCGATGATCTCCAAGATTACTGTAAACCACAGTGGACATCACAATTAGGCCAATGCTCGCAACAGACAAAATTTTCCGCCCTAAAGCTTCATCATCAAGATCATTTGAGATCGGCTGAACCGTGTCTTGGGCAGCAGGCGTTTCCGCTAACAGTACTGCGCCTAATTCCGCTTTGATTTCATCGCGCACCTCTTGATCCGCTGCGTCATCGTCAAGTTCCGCTAGGCGGCTACGATACCAACTGCGGCTTGTCTCCGGTTGCACTCCTGCGCCTTGTTTTAGGCTGCGGACAAAGATCGGCAGCAAAAGAAACCCAAGACCGAGCACGCTCAGCATCACAAAACCCAACATTATTTCTCCTTAAGTAGGGTCGCTATGCGATCACGATCCGCATCTGAGAGTTGCACTGGCTCCTGCCTGCGGGCGCCAACGAGTAGCCGTGCCAAGACAGCCAGCGCCAATATTCCAAGGCCAACTGGAATCAACCAGATATACCAAGTTTGCTTTGAAAATGGCGGGTCATAGAGAACAAAGTCACCATAACGCTCACGCAGATAATCGCGAATCTGTTGGTCGGAATAGCCTTGCTCCACCTGCAAGCGATATACAGTTCTACGCAAGTCTTTAGCAATTGGGGCGTCGCTACCAGCGAGATTGGTATTTAGGCATTTGGGGCACCTGAACTCTTCTATCAACCCCTTATAGCGTCGCTCTTCAACATCATCGGCGAATGGATAAATATCTATCTGCGACTCGGCTTGGCTTACAGAATTCGCAACCATCAGCAAACAAAATGCGACGGCTTGAACATTGAATAACTTAAATTCGAAGCTCACTGCCCCGCACCTGAACCAACAGTAGGTTGTCCTTGCAAAGCCTCAGCTTGAGTAATTACTTCAACCTCCAAGGCTTTAAACCTAGGCAGCAATTCATTTTCCCAAATACGTATATTGATATCGCCGACACGCTTATATACAACCTCCCCTGCCGCATTGAGCAAAAATGTTTCTGGGGCACCATATACACCCAACTCAATGCCAAGCGACCCATCGCGATCGTCTATCACATAGTCATAGGGATTACCGTATTGCTGCAGCCATTGTATTGCTTGCGCAGGTCTGTCTTTATAGTCCACCCCTACCATCAACACATCAGTAGCAGAGGCAATATACATCAGCTGTTCATGCTCACTCTTACAGGTGGGACACCAAGTCGCCCAAACGTTGACCAATGCTGGCTGTCCAAGCAAATCTGCTTTGGTAATTTGAACTTCTGGCTCAAGTAGTAGCGGTGCCGAAAACTCGGGAAATGGCTTACCTAGCAACGCAGACGGCAGCTGATTTCGAGCATCTAAGCTAAACCCCACATAGCCCAAGGCAAGGATGCCAATAAAAATACCCAGTGGCACAAATAGGCTCGCACGACTCATGATTGCGCTACCGCTCCAATGACCTTGGTGTCGCGTACCCGAAGGCTTCTATAGCGGCGGTCAAAAATGGCAATAATGCCACCCAATGCCATAAGCAAAGCGCCCAACCAAACCCATCGGACTAAGGGCTTGTAATGCAATCGCACCGCCCATGCGCCATCGGCAAGTGGTTCGCCCAAGGACACATAGGTATCTGCCAATAAACCCGCCTGAATACCTGCTTCAGTCATAACATTGTTGCCCGCAAAATAACGGCGCTTCTCTGCACGCAACTCATAACTTCCAGTAGACTCTGGCTCAACCAAAAACACACCCTGTTGAGCAGAGTAATTTGGCCCCTGCACCTCAACGACTCCTAAGAAGGTTACCCGCTGACCAGCCAACATAACTGATCCTTGAGGCGCCATCCGCACATCGGACTCCTCGGACTGAGTGGCGGTAATAGCTATACCAATCATGCAAACAGAAAAACCAACATGGGCTAAAGTCATGCCAACATAGGCCATCGGTAAGGTAGTACCTTTGCGCAAACGTTTGTACAGGTCGGCGCCATGACTAATCACAACCCAAGCACCCAATCCCACAGCGGTGGCTACAACAACTGATGTGGGATCTAATACAAACCAAATCAACACCGCAAAGACGGCTGCAATGAGCAAACTAATGCCTGCTGGGCGCAATGCTTCAGCTTTGGTGCGCTTCCAGTTAAGCAATGGCAAGACCGCCAAGGCTATGGCGAGCACCAAACCCAAAGGAACAAAAAATCTATTGAAAAATGGTGTGCCTATAGAAATACGTCCACCAGTAACCGCCTCGTATCCAATGGGCGCCATAGTGCCCCAAAGCACCACAGCTAATGCCACGATCAAAATCAAATTGTTAATGAGCATAAAAAACTCTCTGCTCAGAAAACTGTAGGCCACTTGAGTGGAATTTTGTCCTGCACGCAGCGCATAGAGTGTTAACGAACCACCGACGACTAAAGCCAAAAAGATCAAGATATACATGCCGCGCTCTGGGTCTACGGCAAAAGAGTGCACTGACGTTAAGACGCCAGAGCGCACAATAAATGCGCCCAATAACGAGAAAGAGAATCCGGTAATTGCTAACAGTAATGTCCAACTCTTAAACGTACCGCGTTTTTCTGTAACCGATAAAGAATGCACCAATGCGGTAGCGGCCAGCCACGGCATAAACGATGCATTTTCTACCGGATCCCAAAACCACCAGCCGCCCCAACCCAATTCGTAGTAAGCCCACCAACTTCCCAAGGTAATACCAGCGGTCAAAAATGCCCACGCCATGTTGGTCCAAGTGCGTGACCAACGCGCCCAAGCAGAATCTACCTGTCCTTCAAGCAGGCCAGCCACCGCAAATGCAAATGGCACAGCCAACCCTACATAACCCATATATAGCAAAGGCGGGTGAACGATTAGACCGAAGTCTTGAAGCAGTGGGTTTAAGTCCGCGCCATCCACCGGTGTCATTGGAATCAAGCGCAAGAAAGGATTACTGGTGAATAACGAGAAACAAATAAAGCCCAAATTGAGCAACGCCATAATTCCCAGTACTTTGGTAAAGAAGCTAGTCGGGTATTGGTGACCGCGTAAACACAGAGCTAGCATCCACCCACTGGTTATCAATATCCAAAGCAGGAACGAGCCTTCATGAGCGCCCCATGTTGCACTCACTTTGTAATACCAAGGCATCAACGAGTTGGAATTATTCGCCACATAAGCAACTGAAAAATCATCTGTAGCAAAAGACCAAACCAGCGCACTGAACGATAGTAGTGTCAGAGCAAACTGACCTACTGTCATAGACACTACGCTACGCTGCAATAAGCTATTGCGGCTTCCAGACAATCCTACTAGCGCGGTGAACAAGCTCAACACACCAGCAATAACCAGACTAAAATGTCCCAACTCAGGTATCAAAGTGCATCCCCTTTTGCTGCTCTAGGATCAATGGAAGGCATGGCCTTATATGCATTAGGTTTGGCTTGCATATCTATATCCAACAGTTCAGGCGGCATGTAATTTTCATCGTGTTTTGCTAGCACTTCCTCAGCCTGAAACACTCCCTGAGCATCCATTTCACCTTCAACTAAAATGCCCTGCCCCTCACGAAACAAATCTGGCAGAATTCCAGAGTAAGCTACAGGAAAAACTGCGCCCTTATGATCGGTGAGCTGAAACTCCACCGCCAGCGAGGTTTCACTACGCACTACACTGCCATCTAAAACCATACCCCCAGCTCTAACTTTTTGTTCTGGAGGGATTTTTCCCGCAACAACATCAGCTGGCGGGTAGAACATATTCATATTTTCGCCAGATACCAAAATCAACAGTCCAGTAACGCCTGCGGAAACCAGCAATAAGAAGACGGTCAAATACAGGCGTTGTTTGCGTTTAGGATTCATTACCCTGCCTCTGTGTTTGCGCAGTACCTGCAGCTTGCTCGGACTGGCGACTCAAAATGGTCCAACGAATATTCTCCTCTACACTGCGCGACATACTGCGCGTAATAAAAAATGCGCTGAGCAAGACCAGTAAAGTAGCCCCGTAGGCCATCCACACATAAAGTCCGTGCTCGCCCATGCGGAGGAATGCATCAAATGAATCAAAGTACACGGTTAGTCTCTTCCATGATCGATTAGAGAAGATTGCCCCAGGCCAGCTTCTGCGCTCTTATCTTGCAACAACTGCAATACCCAGCGACTAGTTGCCTCACGCGACAAAACTTCTAAACGCATCCGCGACAAAACTTGGTGCCCAGCAAAGCAATAAAAACCTAACACCATGACAAGTAACGGCAACCACATCTCTGCCGGCATGGCTGGCTTTTCAGTTAACGAGAATGATGCAGATTGGTGCAGCGTATTCCACCACTCAACCGAATATTTAATAATCGGAATATTTACCGTACCCACCAAACTAACTAATGCACTGGCGCGGGCGCGCAAATCCCTATCTGGAATCGCCTCGCGTAGCGCATAAATACCTATATAAAGAAACAAAAGTACTAGTGTAGAAACTGTACGACCGTCCCATTCCCACCAGCTACCCCAAGTGGGCTTACCCCAAACACCACCAGTAAACAGCGCCAATGCTGTTAACACCATACCCAGTGGTAGACAGGCACCAATGGCAACATCGGTTAATTTCATCCGCCATACTAAGCCAACAAATCCGGCAACACCCATGCCTATGTAGAGACTTTGCGCCACCATTGCCGCGGGCACGTGGACATACATTATTCGAAAGCTATTACCCTGCTGGTAATCTGCAGGGGCAAAGGCTAATGCCCAAACCAAGCCAGTGGCTAGCAGCAACAATGCACAAATACCGAAGAAGGTTACCCAGCTTGTCGTGATCTGGTAAAACCAGCGCGGCGAGCCTAGTTTGTGCCAATATTCTTTGAGCTTCAGATTTAGCTTCACGCTAACGATGCCTCTTAATAAGGTTGATAAGGTTTAATTGAAAATTGTGGATACAGATAAGTTACTGCATCTCTACGCTAATTCTTAACCCAGCTAACGCTGCGAACGGTGCCACTATAAGCGCGGCGAGGGTAATAAGAGCCAGCCAATAGATCTGCGCGGTGTAGTTTAATCCTGCGGCAGCAGCGTTGACTATATCTGTACCAAAAATAAGCACCGGCAAAAACAGCGGCAGCACCAGCAAAGCCAATATTATGCCGCCACGACTAAAGCCAACGGTGATACCAGCTCCAATACTACCCAACAAACTCAAGGCAGGCGTACCTAGCAACAGCGCGAGCATAGCACCGGGTACCGCTGCCCAGGACAGGCCTAGCAATGGACCAATCACCGGTGTCGCAATAACAATAACTAATCCAGTACCCAGCCATTGAACAAATATTCGCAACAAGACTGCAACAAACGGCACATCGGCCATAATCAACGACTGCTCAAGCGTGCCGCTGTCATAATCGCGGCGGAACATCGCGTCCAAAGATAATAATTGGGTGAACAAAACCAGCACCCAAAGAATGCCAGAGGCTTGATGGGAAGTTTCCGCCACAAGCTTGGGAGCAGCAATGGCGAATAACAGCGTGCTTAGAAGCAGGAACGCCAGTGGATTAACAATACTCGCTCTAGCGCGCAGGAGTATTTGAATTTCTCGAAGCAATAGTGCAGCTACCATGAAGACTGCTCCGGCGCAGCTGCAAGCTGCAAAATAGACTTATCCGCCACACTTAAAGCTGTGTGGGTTGCACACACGACAATGCCACCTGAGGCACAATATTCAGCAATGATCTGGTTAAGCAGACTTTGAGCATCTATGTCGAGGGCAGTCAATGGCTCGTCCAACAACCAAACTCTACGCGGGCTGAGTATCCAACGTATCATCGCAACGCGGCGCTGTTGACCCGCAGAAAGCTTGCCACAGGGTGTATGCACTAAAGGCAGAATCCCCAACCTTGTGGCTAATGTCAAAGCCTTGTGCTGATCAAATACACAACTTTCTAACCCTGCAAACCACGCCAGATTTTCCAGCGGGGTCATTAATTCGTCCAACCCTAAACGATGACCTTGATACACGGCAGAGGGTCCGTGAAAACTTCCCTGATACTGGCTATGTAAGCCAGCCAAAGTTCTTAACAAGGTGGATTTACCGGCACCATTTGCACCTAAAAGTTCCAAACAGGTACCCGGCCCTAGTACTAAATTAAGCTTAGCAAAAAGCACTCGCCCGCCGCGTTGGCAAGCGAGAGTAGTTAATTCCAGTGTTAGGGGCTCGGTCACAGTATTGGTCTACTTTCGCAAAATTGCGCAGAGAATATTCTACCCCATATTCGCTTAGGACAGGCGCAAAACACGCCGATGTCCAAAGCTATGCAAGCATTACGGCTAATCTAGTATATATCGGGCGCCAAGGTAAAACTGGCGAGGTAACGCCGGGAAATATCGGTAGTTACCAAAAGCAAAATCCGCGCGGTCAGCATAACGCTCGTCGAGCAAATTCATCACCCGTAAGGACAACTCGGCTTTGTCAGTAGCCTGCCATTGCACGCGCCAATTTAAGACAAAATGACCATCGTATTTAGCTGTGTTGGCAGCATTCACATAATGCGATCCCACACCACTCAACTCCAATTCTTGCTCGGCTTTTTCGCCCAGCTTTGAACTCCATCGCACCTGACCTATCCAACGCGGGGCCGAATCAAGAAAGTTGCCATCGGAGATCTGCTCACGACCTGTGGCGGCACGATCAAAATCATATTTGTGTTCGGCGTAAGTGGTCACAAGATCAAATCTATGCACGCCAACATTCACGTTACCGGCAAACTCAACACCGACCGAGCGGGTGCGCCCGTCGCTGACATTAAAGGCATCCGAATCGCGCAGGATAAAATTGCGGGTTTTCTCGGCAAAAGCAGCCACAGTGACATTGCTGCTCTTGAATCCCACTTCCAACGCATTGAGCCGCTCACTGTTAAGATCAGCAATGGTTTGACCACCGCGGAGTCTATATAACTCAGTAATCTGCGGCGGACGGAAGCCGGTGCTTATTGTGCCGTAGACCATAGAAACTTCACCTAGATCATACTCAATACCAAGCCGTGCACCAACATTGCTGAAGTCATCCTCACGACTCGCAGGGCGTGTATACAGGCAACCACCAAACCCACATGCCGTGCCGTCGTCCCGCGTATTACCAGTGATATGATTATTGGAGTAATCGTAGTTTAGATGCTCAAGACGCAGACTATGGATAAGCCGCAGGTCATCTGAAAAGTTATGTACCAGATCATAAAATCCGGCAATTAGCTGACTATCGACATCATAGTCGTAGTGCAGTCCACCTGGGCGAGTTGCCACCAAGAAGGCGCTACCTGTGGTTGGCAATGCTTGAAACTCTCTAAGCCCACCAGACATAAACTCAACCTGCCCACCCAAGTTCAGCTGAGTATTCGACTGACTCAGATCGTAGTCTACAATTAGGCCACCACTAGTTTGAGCATTATCTTCTAGCGGTTGCCCAGGCAAAAAGTGCTGCAAAAATTGCATTTTTGAACGGCGCAAGTATGGCTTGAGAGTCCACGAACCTTTTTGCAATTCAGAGTTAATACGAGCGGACCAAGCATCTCGATATGCTTCAGGGTTAGGGTTTGATTTGCGTAGCACCGCATCATCATAAGATTCAAAACCACCGACATAACCGCCAGTTTCCTGATTCAGTAGGGTCATAGTTGCTTGGTTCTTCACCGACCAACCCGCCCAATCAGTTAAATGACTCAGGTGCAATTTCTGCTGGCCATAGCCTGAATCTGCACGGTAACCACCAGAGTTGGCTGAGACTAAGGCTATGCCGAACTGGTGTCCTCCCACCTGCGTACCCGCTTGCAAGTTCACTCGATGAAAGTCGTACGGCCCGACCTCTACACCAATGGCGTTTTCGCTAGGCACTGGGGTAATAACGTTCACTGCGCCGTGCAGCGCATTGCCGCCCAAAACTGCACTGGCAGGACCGCGCCACACTTCAATCGCTGCGGCTTGTTCAGTGTTAAGCTCAAACAAATTGTTTATGTTACAGAAGCCGTGAGGACGTAAAGGAATACCATCTTCCAAAAATGCAAATTCACCACAAGCACCAGAACCGGTGTAAACCGCAGAACGAATCGCAGTTAGGTGTTCTTGCCCGGAACCCTTATTTATCCAAACGCCAGCTACTCTATTCAATACTTCACTAGAGTGTGTGGCACCAACCTTTGCAATCTCATCACCACTCAAAACACTGAGGCTACCACTGGCACCAAGGCGGGCTTGGATGGAGCCGCTACTGGTGACAACAACTTCCTCAATATCTGTATCAGCGACCGCTTCGTCCGCTTGAGTGGTTTGGAAGGTAAATATTACTGCACTGAATAAGGTAAGTGCGTAGAGCATAGAGAATCTAATGTTACTACCTGACATACACGCGTTTCCTAGAGGGTTTAATAATTGCGGGGAACCTTACCGACCATTAGTGCACCTTGCAATTAACCTCAATGAAAAAAGCTAAATGTTCAAAACTTACACCAAAGTTAGGGCTGGGCAGACCCTTGATCGACTGCTAAAACTGAGTAATCGGGAACTTCAAAAGATAAACGTGTTCGAAAAACTAAATCAAAACTCTGCTGCGGCGCCAAAGACTTCAAGTATTCCCAACGTAAAAAGCGCCAACCCCGAGCCGGCCCTACAGCGGAACTACTTGGAACAAATTGCTGACCATCAGCCGAAACGAAAAATGCCACATCCGCCAAAGGTAGCTGAAAAGTTTCTTGAGCCAAATAACTACCTTGTGGCACTGCATCTTCAATCCGCAAATGTCCCTTGGGGACTACGTATAGCCCGTTATTCTTTACCTTCAACGTATAACGTAGGGAATCACCCGGACTTAAAGTCGTCGCCTCTACCCATTGAACATCTGCACCCTGCGCAGCACCACCAACCAACCCCTGAGAGCTTTCGATGTTCGCTGAAGATGCAACCTGCATTGCAATTACGGTAGTAACGCTAACCTCAGCATTCGCACTAAAATTCCAAAGACTAAGAGCAAGTCCGGCCGTATAAATAAATGTAGCCCTCAACCAATCCACCTTAACGCTAGTGTTGTAATTTTTTCCACCCTGACTAAACCCATGCTGTTTAAAAGCGTTTGCAGCTATACGGACGTAAGTACGATATCAATATGCTCGTTCTCTGGGTAATAACAAATTTCAGCATCGCCATTATCCAGCAATGCCATAACGCGCCGACGTTTTTCATCTAGCGTATAATCTTGATGGCCATAATCAGTCCCTTCACGAAGAATAAAAGCATCTACAACACCTAACAGTGCCGATTCTGATAATTGCTCGACGGGCACAGTGATCATATTTGCAATCCTCGGGCAGAGCCGTTATTACGCAAAACTATAAAGAGTACTGAACGTACTCAAGCCTAGCGAACCTCTGTGACATCAATACGTCTATTTTCTGCGGCGACCGCATCAATATTTCGATTCTCTGCTACTAAACCTTCAAAATCATAGTGACGTCTGTCGCCTAAATGAGACAACGTAACGCTGTTAATGCTGCGCGCAATGTTCTCGACTCGGCCAGGGTTGCTATGATCCCAACCAACCAACATTTCCTTTATAACTTGGCGCTGAAGATTGTCTTGAGATCCGCACAAGTTGCAGGGAATGATTGGGTATTGAGCATAGTCCGACCACTTACTGATCAAAGATTCGCGACAATAGTAAAGGGGCCGGATAAGAATGTTACGACCATCATCACTCCGCAGCTTTGCCGGCATAGCCTTAAGCTTAGCGCCATAGAACATATTCAATAACAGAGTTTCTACGACATCATCAGCGTGATGACCTAGAGCAATTTTTGTGGCGCCAATTTTCTGCGCATGGTTGTACAAAATACCTCGGCGCAACCTTGAACAAACTGGGCAAGTAGTTTTGCCCTCTGGCGTCAACGATTTAACAATGCTGTAAGTATCTTGTTCAATAATATCGTAAGGCACGCCGACCTTATCCAAGTACTCTGGCAATACATGCTCAGGAAAGCCCGGTTGTTTCTGGTCCAAATTAACGGCAACAACCTCAAAGCTGATGGGTGCGTGCTGTTGAAAGCTGAGCATTAAATCTAAGAGGGTATAAGAATCTTTACCACCAGACAGACAGACCATAACTTTGTCTCCGTCTTCCAGCATGGCGTAATCTGTAAGCGCCTCACCAACTAAACGTCGTAACTTTTTATGGCACTTATTTTTTTCGTACTGCCCTTTGCGGGGATCGGCAATACTCGAACTGTGTAGACCCATTTTTAAACTCTAAATTATTCTTTAATTTGCACGTGCAACTACGGTCACAATGCGCGGCCGGATGTATTGTACCTCTAATGCACGGTAAACCGGCCTCGCAAATAATGCTGACCGAAACCCTAGTTTAACCCGCGCAAGACCAGCATAGGAGGCGTATCGACCAAGCTTCTACTGCCCAGCAATCCTACGGTAGCAATAATCAAGGCCCCGGCAACCGGTCCAAGCAGCCAAATCCACGGGTGAAGCGATGCACTCAAGTTAAATACTTGGCTCTGCAAGACCCCTACAGTTAACTCAGCGCCAACCACGGCAACAATGCCAGCAAAGGTACCTAAGAGTAAAAACTCGGCTGCTAAAGAGCTACCAATCAATTTGCGGCTGCCCCCTAAAGCGCGAATCAATCCGTGCTCTGACATCCGTGAGTCGCGACTGGCTTGAATACTGGCCACCAAAACCAAACAACCACTAATGAGTACTAACCCTAAGACCAGTTCTACGGCTTGGCTAACCTGGGCAACAATCTCTTGAATTTGCGCTATTAACGCGTCTATCTCAATCACCGTGATTGTTGGATAAGCCGTCAGCAACTCATTAAGAAAGCGCTTATCCGAACGCTGCAAAAAGAAACTCGTCATGTACGTTGCTGGGAAGTCTTGCAGCGCCCCAGGGGAAAATATAATGAAAAAGTTTGGACTCATGCTTTCCCATTCAAGAGTCCTGATACTAGTGATCTTCGCCTCAACCTGCTGCCCACCAATATCAAATTGCAGTTGATCACCTAGAGAAAGCCCCCAGCTGCGAGCGTAGTCCGCCTCCAAAGACACCTCAGGCTCTAGCGCACCCTCGACCCACCACTGACCTTCGACAATGGCATTACTTTCTGGCGCATCAACAACCCAAGTTAAATTACGCTCTGAAGTAAGCCGTGAACCACCGGGTTCGCGCTGCAAACTGTCTTGCCATTGTTTAGCAGCGATATCATTTACACCGGTGACCCGGCCACGAATCATGGGATATAAAAAATCCCCTTGGGTGGCACGTTTTTCTACCAAACCGCGCACACCGTCAACTTCATCCGCAGCAATATTCATAACAAAATGGTTAGCTGCATTCTCAGGAATTTGACTACGCCACTCGGATATCAGCGCAGTACGAATTAGCACTAAGACCAGCAGCAACATAATGGCAAGACCAAAAATTAAGATCTGCGCAGTATTCTCGCTGCGCCGGCGCTGTAAACCGGCAAGTGCAAGCCGCCAACCACTTTTCGCCTGCATACCCACTACCCGTCCACTACGCAGCAAAACGTTGGCTAAGACACCAAACACGAGACAAACTCCAACAATACCTGCCAACGTCCAAAATGTGAGCAACAGATCATTGGTGTACCAAACTAGCAAAACTAAGCTCCCTGCAGCGCCAGCGCCATAAGAGACCCACCGACTAGCCGGCGACTGACCTAGGTCACGACGAATAACCCGCATGGGGGTAATGTCTTTGAGATGGATGAATGCAGGCATGGCAAAGGCAGTGGCACAAATTAAACCAGTGGTAGTGCCAAGCAAAAACGGTCGCGCTGTAGGGCTAGGTAGCTCCACAGAAATCAAATTAGCCAACGCCTCAACAATTATAATATGCAGCAAACCACCAGCGGCTAAACCTAATATGATAGCAATGCCGCCCACTAGTAGCAGAAGTGATAAAAAACCGTAGAGTATTTGCTTAGGTGTCGCGCCTAGAGTTTTCAGTACGCCTACATGATCAAAGTGTCTTTGCGCATAACGATGTGCGCTTAGACCCACCGCCACACCAGCAAGCAGTACGCCCAACAAGCCACCCAAGAGGAGAAAACTCTCCGCTCGGTCCAAGGCACGGCCAATACGCGGGCTACTCTCGCGAATACTCACCCACTTATAACTCGGAGTTAAGTTTAGTTGTTCCTTAAGCCCTTCCAAATTTTCTTCAGCACCAGCGAGCAGCAAACGATAGGACAACCTGCTGCCGGGCTGCACTACTTCTGTAGCCGGCACATCCACCAAATTCATCATTAGCCGTGGACCTAAGTCAAAGAACGAACCGCCGCGATCCGGCTCCGCAACCAATACTCGTGCAACCTTCAGTTCCGCTAGCCCCACTTCAATGACGTCTCCCGCTTGAACCCCCATGGCTGGAAAAAGTCTTGAGTCCAGCCACACGGTGCCTGGTTCTGGCACCTCATTGGTGGGCACACCTCGTGCAAACGGTACATCTCCAACAATCAATTTACCGCGCAGGGGATAGCCTTGATCTACAGCTTTCACGCTGACTAGTTGATTTGTCTCACCAGCGAAAACCATCGACGGAAACACCAAGGTCTGCGCCACATCTAAGCCACGTTCTTGGGCGGCGAGAGTGAACGCTTGCGGAATCACCTCGCCACTAGAGATTTGTCGATCTGCGGCTAAAAAGTTCGATGACTCTTGAACTAATGCGGTCTGCAACCTGTCTACAAATAAGCTTATTGAAGTCACGGTGCCAACAGCTACCAACAATGCGACAAGCATTAGACCCATTTCTCCGGAACGGATATCTCGCCAAGCTAACCTGAGGATCAATGAAAGACTCATGCTTGAATCTGCCCAGCGGCAATGGCAATAGTTCGTGAGCAGCGCTGAGCTAGACGACTATCATGGGTCACCATAATAAGAGTAGTGCCAAATTCTCTATTGAGATCAAACAACAAATCACAAATGAGCTCACCAGTCTGAGTATCTAGATTACCCGTAGGTTCATCGGCGAAGAGTACGGTAGGTGCAGAGGCAAATGCCCGAGCAATTGCCACGCGTTGCTGTTCACCACCGGAGAGTTGGCGAGGATAGTGCTCTACTCTGTCGGCCAACCCAACTTTGGCCAGTAACTGAGCAGCCTGAGACTGGGCTAAGGTATCGCCACGCAGTTCCACCGGAAGCATGACATTTTCCAGTGCCGTGAGAGAACCCAATAGTTGAAAGGACTGAAACACAAAGCCGACGTGCTGGCCACGGACCTTAGCCCGCGCTTCTTCATCTAAACTCGAGATTTCTTCATCCACTAACATCACTCGACCAGCAGAAGCCTCATCTAGCCCAGCGAGAATACCCAGCAAAGTTGTTTTACCTGAACCAGAAGCCCCTACAATGGCTACGGTTTCGCCCTGTTTGATTTCTAAATCAATGCCATCCAAGATAACCAAACTGCCAGCGGCGGTTGGGACTACTTTTTCAACAGCTTCAACACTTACTACAGTTCGACTCATACGGTTTTTCTCAATGTTTCAATCTATACGCAAAAACTTGCTCAACTCCAAGCCAAGACTTGGCGACCACGGCAGCTATCTTCGCCGTCAGGCTACCTCAATGAATGTCAAAATATTGTGCTTTGCCTGCCTATTTCTAATGGGTTCAAGTAGTACGGCTGAAGACGCAAATACTGTCGCCACGGCCTCTACTTCTGTGCACACACCGGCCAAAACCCTAATTGTCTTAGGCGACAGCATCAGCGCAGGCTACGGGATGCAAATTGAGAAAGGCTGGGTCAATTTGATGGCAGACACTCTAACTCAACGAGAAATAGATTGGCAGGTCGTCAACGCCAGCGTTTCAGGAGAAACCACCGGCGGCGGGCTGGCAAGATTGCCGGGAGTTTTAACCGCAAATTCACCACAAATCGTGGTCATAGAGCTGGGTGGTAACGATGGGTTACGCGGCTACCCGATCAGCAAAATGAAACAAAATTTAAGCAAGATGGTCGATCTTGTATTAGCGGCCAACGCTAAACCCGTTCTTGTAGCTATGCGTATTCCCGCTAACTATGGGCCTAGATACACACGAGCATTTGAACAAGCATTCACGGACGTGAGCGCCTCTACAGGTGCTATTTTAGTACCGTTCTCGCTACAGGAAGTGGCGGTTACACCGGGCTTGATCCAAGACGATGGCATTCACCCTACCGAAAAAGCCCAGCCACTATTAGTGGAAACTTTTTTGCCTTTTATCGAGCCTTTGCTTTAACCAAGATCGATTCATCACACTCACCGGTCAAGCAACCCTAAAACAGCCAAATCTATTGGGATTTTTTCTTAGGGTTATAACCGATGTGGTCACGTCCTTGCTCGGCAGCAAGCCGCACCTGAAGTTGACGCTCACGAAACTGTACGCGCCGATCAGCACTGGTTAGGTCTAAGCAATAAACACAACTCACACCACGCTCAAACTCTGGACCAGCTAACTCTACCTCTGTGAGTGGATGTCGGCAGGCATAGCATTGCTGGTATTGGCCTTGGACCAAATTTTCATCTACAGAAACACGCTGATCAAAGACAAAGCATTCACCTTGCCAGCGCGAGTCCGTACTTTCTGTATCTTCGAGATACTGCAAAATACCGCCGTCTAACTGGAAAACTTCCTCAATACCTTGAGCCCGCACATACGCAGAGGCTTTTTCACAACGAATACCGCCCGTGCAAAACATTGCCACTTTTTGATGTTTACCTGGGTCTAAATTTTCCTCAACCCACTGTGGGAACTCGCGAAAACTCTCGGTTTCGGGCGACACGGCCTGGTCGAACGTACCAATATCAATTTCGTAATGGTTACGCGTATCAATCACCAATACGTTTGGATCATCCACCAACTCGTTCCAGCGCTCGGCGTTGACGTGTTCGCCGGTAAGTGACATGTCCAGATCACTCACACCAAAACTGACTATCTCAGGTTTAACTTTGACCTTAAAGCGCAAAAAACCACGGTTCTCTGGGTTTACAGCAGACCATTTAAACGTCATTTTTCCATATCGCTGCTGCAGAAAATCCACGAGTTTTTCCAAACCATCTTGGGCAGCAATGACAGTACCGTTAATGCCTTCAGCGGCAAGTAAAATGGTACCTTTGAGTTGAATCTGATCGCCAAACCCCTCAACCTCATCCCGCTCTTTATCGGGTTCAGCTAATTCTAGAAACTTATAAAATGTCAGCACGCGACGAGCATTTGCCGGCATTGAGTTCTCCTATCCAATATATGTGTTGCGTACGCGCAGAGTCATTGAACCCCGCTACTGCCTTTTTCTATCCTTTTGCCGCTTTTACGCCGTCAGCTTTAACCAGCTGGCAATTAGCCTTCCCCTTCAGCACTTTCTCCTCCAGCACTTTCCCCTCCAGCGCAGGGCGGCGAAAGAGGTACCTGACCAAACTGGTCGACCCACTGCTTCGGATCATAAATGTGTAATGCCAGAGCGTGCATGCCACCATCAAATTCTGCTTGCAGTATTTCATTGAGCAAGCGATGACGATTGATTCGCGATTGGCCCTCAAAGGCATCAGACACTGCAACAACCTTAAAATGGCTTTCTGCACCTTCGGGCACATTGTGACCGCTGCTTTCGTCAAAAACTTCTAAATGCGTTAGGTCTAGTGCTTGGGCTAACGCAGCTTCAATACGCTCAACTCGCTTCATCATTTAACCTTTGCCTGTATCTGAAAACGGTGAGTATAGGGGCACTTATACTTCGATCAATATCAAACTGACATTATCCTTGCCGCCAGCTTCTAATGAGCACTGTAAAAGCTCATCAGCGCAGACCTCCAAATCAGATTCCAACATAATTCGCTGCATGTGTTCATGCTCCAACTGATCAGACAAACCATCACTACACAGCAGATAACGTCCTGTTAATGGGTCACCTTGGTGAATACTCGGCGCCAAAGCGGTATTTAGTCCTAACCCTTGAGTGAGCACATGGCCGTAGTGCTTGTGTACATCAACCCCCTCCTCTACTTCACCCGAATCCAACATGCGTCGAGCCAAGCTATGATCTTGGGTCATTTGCAACAGCTTGCCGCCGTTCAAGTGGTACAACCGCGAATCTCCAACATGAGCTACAAGCCAACTAGAATCTATCAAACACCACAACACTACCGTAGTACCCATTTGGGCATTCATTTCCAAAAGTTCGGATTGCCTACGCACGCTGGCATCAGCTTCTACTATGGCATTAGAAATGTTCTTTTGACTGTGCGCTGAGGTGGCGCAAAAATATTCTTTGAAACTATCAATGGCGACTGCACTAGCCATCTGCCCACCCATAAGCCCGCCCATACCATCAGCTAATACTGCAACACCTAAATCAATATCGAACCACACCGCGTCTTCATTACGCAGGCGCACTAAGCCTCGGTGGGTACGCGATGTCATTTTCATTAACTTGCTCTCGTATGTGACTGCCAACAAATTTTAACAGATGGCTATTGTTTGATCCTAACGTCATTTCGCACCATTGCTACACTTGCGTTAGCGGCGCCAAACATTGGAAAGATTTTGTCTAGTTTGACGGCGCACTAAAGCCACAATCAAGCATTTTTACGCCGCTGAGGATGGGGTAGGATGTTATGCTTCGAGCAACTGATACCTGCACACAAAAAGTAGACTGAGGACAACCATGCTGGCCATAATTTCCCCCGCCAAAACTCTAGATTTTGAGTCTAAGCTGGCAACAGAAAAATTCACCTTGCCCGACTTCCCCAAAGAGTCATTGGAACTCATAAAGACTTTACGCAAGTTTGATCCCGCAGGTATTTCTAACTTAATGGGCATCAGCGAAAAACTAGCTGAACTCAATCACGAGCGTTATCAACAGTGGCATGTAGATGCTGATGCCGAATCAGCTCGACCTGCTATTTTGGCTTTTAAGGGCGATGTCTATATGGGCTTGGACGCGCAATCGATGCAGGCCAGAGACTTTACCTGGGCGCAAAAACACCTACGCGTGTTGTCCGGCCTTCACGGGTTACTCAAGCCACTGGACCGAATACAACCCTACCGGCTGGAAATGGGCACTCGTCTTGCAACCGCAAAAGGCACTAACCTTTATGAGTTTTGGGACAACAAAGTAACCCAAGCTGTTAACGAGGGCCTAGCCGAGCAACAGCACAAAGTACTTATCAACTTAGCGTCTAACGAATACTACAAGTCAATAAACCCAGCCAAGATTGATGGACGCATTGTCACCATTAACTTTAAGGAATGGCGCAGAGACGCTTATCGATTTGTTTCATTCTCCGCTAAAAAAGCGCGCGGACTGATGTCTAGATATATGATCGATCAACGTATCACTGCACCTAACAAACTAAAGAACTTCGACTGGGAAGGTTATGGTTTTAATCCAGATCTCTCCAGTGATGACGAATGGATCTTTACCCGCAACCTGACCTAAAAGCGAAATACTATGACCGACCCCAAGCACCAAGCCCAATTAGAACTTGAAGCAGCAACATTCAGGCGACTCCTGGCTCACTTAGATGAACGCAAGGATGTGCAAAACATAGACCTTATGATTCTCGCGGGGTTTTGCCGCAACTGTTTATCTAAGTGGTACAAGGCTGCAGCTGACGAACAAGGCCACGATATCGACTACGATACTGCGCGAGAACGCGTCTATGGGATGACCTATGACGATTGGAAAAACAATCACCAAATTGCGGCAACCCCCGAGCAATTAGCCGCCATGGAGAAAGCTAACCAAGCCTAACGGTGAGCTGCTTGACCACTCTCTCAGGCAGCCGAATGGGAAACGCTTTATATGCAACAAGACCAGAACCAACTAACCGCAACTATGTCCCAAAGGATATGGCGAGACTGGAAGGGTTTCATAGCGTTCATCTTCGTCATGGTGGTGTTTCGTTCGGCGGTAGCCGACTGGAACCAAGTGCCCTCTGGGTCAATGCTGCCATCCATTCTTATTGGCGATAGAGTCATTGTCGACAAACTTGCCTATGATCTGCGCATACCTCTAACCATGACCCGCCTGGCGCAATGGGACGACCCGAAAAGATCAGATATCGTTACTTTCGAATCACCACTAGACGACAGGCTGTTGATCAAGCGGATCATTGGCATACCAGGTGACACGGTAAAGTTAGAAAATAACCGCCTAGTTATTAACGGGGTAACCGCTGAGTACAAAAAGCTGCCACAACAATCCCTGCGCGCAGACCTGCAAATCCCATTTAGTCACACTGAGATATTTCTAGAAAACATCCTCGGTGAAGAAAGGCAGGTAATGCTCTTTCGCAAACCGCGCAAGGCGACGGCTTCTTCTTTCCAAGCTGTCACCTTAATCAAAGGGCAATACCTAATGCTAGGCGATAATAGGGACAACAGCGGTGATTACCGCACCATTGGCGCAGTCCAGAGATCTGCAATTATCGGTCGCGTTGAAAATGTCGCGTTTTCGCTAAACTATGATGATTACTACTTACCTAGGGGCGATAGGTTTCTGGCCAGCTTGAAGTAGTCACATCCAAAGAACTTACTTGTTATTAGCTAATCCGATCCGCCGCTAACGCGCCTAATCAACATTCTTATTAGGGACAGCGACAGTGCGCCCAGCAAGCCAGCAAAAACCAATGCCACAACAAAAATTGCGCTATAGGCAAGAAATTGAATCGTTTCCTCAGGCTCAATACCGTACTGATCGCCGATCCACACAATAGCCCCTGATACGGCCATAGTGCCCAAGACAATTGTTCGGGCTAACCGAGCGGCAGAAGTCTTTTGCCCACTAGTGCGCTCAGCCGCCTGAGTTCGTTCTCTTCGCGCTTTAATTGCACGAGCCTTCTTGTCTGCTGATTCTGTACTCATTTTCACCTAAGTATTATTTACACGTTTTGCTCACAAGCGATGCGCAAAACTGTACCGAAATTGTTCCCCAACAACCACTTTACCGATAAGAGAATCACAATTTCAGGTAGACTGCCTCGCCTTACCGAATACTGACACTAGCATTGATTAACACCAGCCTACCCAAATCAACTAACGAGTACCGCTACGCAAGAGTCATCTTACTCCTAGCCTTAGTTTCTGTGGGCTTTGGCTTCACTGTACTCTTCGCCATCTTAGGTCCGTTAGGCCGCGAAGTTGGCCTGAGTGAACTACAAATCAGCTCAATAATTGCCGCCTCTTCTTTGGTTGTATTCCTCGCCAGCCCACGTTGGGGACGCCTCAGTGATCGGGTAGGTAGAAAGAAAATCATGATTTTTGGCTTGATCGGCTATAGCTGCGGCAACCTACTGTTTGCAATAGTCTTTCATGCCACCTTGGTAGGCATCCTTATTCCCCTAACGGGTTATCTTTTGCTTATGCTTACGCGCGTTATGCACGCGTCGGTTATGTCCGCAATCATGCCCGCCAGTAGCGCCTACATGGCTGACATCACGGACCTGAGCAATCGAACCAAGGGTATGGGTGCTGTAGGGGCTGCAAATAACTTGGGCGGCATTTTGGGACCGGCCATTGGTGGTCTGTTGGCCGGCATCACATTGCTGACGCCGTTATGGGTAGCTTCGGGATTAGCCTTGATCACAGCACTGTTCGTAATTTTCTTTCTTCCAGACAGTCCCACCGCGAACAAACCGCCCGAAAGTAAAGGCAAAAACCTCAGCTACTTTGACCCACGAATTTTGCCTTTCATCATTGTCGGCGCGCTTATGTTTATGGGCATGGCACTGGTGCAGCAGACACTCGCCTTTCGTTTTCAAGATGTCCTTGGGCTTACCGCGGTAGAAACCGCTCAGACCTTTGGCTTAGCCATGGGTTGTTCTGCGGCTGCTTCACTAGCCAGCCAAATTGGGCTAATGCAACGCTTTGAATTATCACCATTCCAGTGGCTACGAATTGCAATGCCCATACTCATCTTAGCCTTTGCGTGCCTAGCTATGGCAGATAACCAGTACATGTTGCTAGTTGCCATGGTGCTACAGGGTGCAGGTATGGGGGTGGCTGGTCCTGCATTTATGTCTGGTGCATCTATGGCAGTTGAAGCCCACGAACAAGGCGCTGTTGCTGGTGTCGCTGGATCTTGTGGGCCACTAGGCTTCACCATCGGCCCATTACTCGGAGGATTCTTTTATCAAATACAACCAGATCTGCCCTACTGGTTTACCTTCGCCATATACCTGCCCTTGTTTATTTTCGTACTACGACAAACGCCAAAGAAAAATACCCCCCTGTAAAACTAATTAGCAGCGCGTACACTTGCTGGAGAAATTTTCTTTATAGGCCACTATGTTGAGGACGACTCATGATCAATGCAGCAACCATACACGTTAGAAACTTAGCCATTCGATACAGCCTTTTACTAATTTGCGCAGCAGTAGCAGCGCCAAATATTGTCCACGCACACGGCACAGCCCAAACACCCAACCAATTGGGTAACCGTGCTATTACCTTCCCAGATACAGAGACTTATCAAACCTTAGTAGTAGACCTGCACACCCACAGCGTATTTTCCGACGGTCACGTATGGCCAAAGATTCGGGTCGACGAGGCACTAAAAGATGGTCTCGATGGTTTGGCCATTACCGAGCATTTGGAATACCAGCCACATAGAGCCGACCTGCTAAACCCCGACAGAAACAAAGCCTATACTGAGGCGGCCAGCGCGGCAGAAGGTTCTGATCTATTAGTCATTCGCGGCAGTGAAATTACCCGCGAAGCACCAGCAGGTCACATTAATGCCATTTTCATCGAGGATGCGAACAAACTAATCAATGCTGAAAATCCTCCAGAGGATCTCACCGATGTCCTAGGTTTCTACACGGCGGCCAACCAATGGCCCGCACAAAAGGCTGTAGAAGCCGCTCATAGCCAAGGCGCATTCATCTTTTGGAATCACCCTTACTGGACCAGACAGTCTCCTGATGGCATCGCACGCATAACCGACTTTCATGCTGACAATGCAAAAAATGGCATTCTGCACGGGATTGAAATTGCCAACGGCAATACCTATTCCGAGGAGGCATTTGCTATCGCATTAGCACATGACTTAGCCCTTATCGGAGTTTCAGATGTCCACGACCTTATCGACTGGGACTATAAACCTCATGAAGGCGGACACAGACCGGTAACCTTGGTGCTGGCCGAAGACAAATCTTTAGCGGCCCTTAAGGAAGCCTTGTTCGCTAAACGCACGGTAGTATGGTTCCGCAATACACTTATTGGCCGCGCACCAGAGCTAATCCCTGTTCTACAAGCAAGCTTGGAGATATCAGCTTTGAGCTACCGCAAAGACACTAGCGTTGCACAAGTTACGCTGACGAATAAGTCCGATATGACGATGCAGCTGCGTTACACAGGCGAGCACTCGTTAATGCTGAGTGCTGACCGCATCACAGTCCCCGCCCACGGCGAGGTCGAGGTTCAGGTGAAACCGGGCGCGGTTGTGCCAACCTTAGAACTGCCATTCGTTGTGGAAAACGCACTAACAGCCCCGAAACAAAACCCCACCCTAACGCTAGTCAGCAAACGCTAATATGCGCACATTCAGGCCCTGACAATTGTTTTGTGCAGGGCCCACTTACTTGAAGAAGAAAAAGGATACTCACCATGCAGCAACCGATTTGGCAGGCCGCCAGCGCAGAACTTTACGGAAAAATTGAAATTTCTGAAGGCGTATCTATTTGGTCCAATGTAGTAATGCGGGCAGAGTCCTCACATATTGAGATTGGTGCCTTCACCAACATCCAAGACTTCACCATGATTCATATTGCCGATGGCCCTACGATCATTGGCGAGTACTGCTCAATCACACACCACTGCACAATTCATGGCGCAACAATTGGCGACAACTGTCTCATCGGTATAAACGCCACAATTATGGACGGCGCTGTTATTGGCGAAAACTCTATCGTCGCAGGTAATAGTTTGGTCAGGGAAGGTGCGGTCGTACCACCCAATTCCATCGTTGCCGGCACACCAGCCAAAGTCATAGCCCAACGCAATAACTTTGTTGCCAATCGCTTAAACGCCCTAGCCTATTACGACAACGGTATCGCTTACAGCCACGGTAATCATAGAGTGTGGTCTGAAGACGAACAGCTAGCAAAAATGGCTCAGCGCAAAATAGAGCTGGAGAAGTTACTCGCAGGACAATAAAACCCAGCTGCAAACCCGCGCCCTCTTCTGTCTAAACTTTACAACCGTTGATCCCTCTTATTTTTACCATGGTTTAATTATAGTCACTTTTTAAGTAATATATTTACCAAGGTATTATTAAGCAGAGGAACTTTAAATGTCCGAGTCATTTTCAACGTTTACACCAAAAAAATGTCTTATCACAGGCAGTCTCGAGGAGGCTGCTCTAGCCGCCTTCCACTATCTACAAAGCCAAAGTGCCGAGTCTGTGCTGATTTTTAATGACGCAACTTATGCCATTATGGACATAGACTTAAGCGGCGGTGCGGAGCTAGTAAAACGCAAGGCAGCTAGCTATCCAACGGCAAATACGACAGCGAAAAGCGGGCCAGGTCGCCCGAAGCTTGGCGTCATTGGCAAAGAGGTCACCTTGTTACCAAGACATTGGGAGTGGTTAGCTAGTCAAAAAGGCGGTGCTTCAGTGACACTAAGAAAACTCATAGATAGCGCACGTAGAGACCCCAAGATCAGTGCACAAAGTGAGCGCAAACAAGCCCAAGATTTGACCTACAAATTTTGTAACGCCATTGCCGGCGACTTACCCGGTTACGAAGAAGCATTGCGTTGCCTATATGCAGTTGACGAGGAGGGCTTTTGTAACCACATTGGCCAGTGGCCTGTCGATATTGCAGGGCGAGCAAGATCATTGGCAAAGGCTACTTGGTAGGTAGAGTGAGCTATGGCGGCGCGTGTAATTAGAGCACTTAGTTCACGCCTAGCAATCAGCTAATAAAATGATGGACTTTAGCCGCCTTCAATGCGGGGCATAAAAAACACCTCGCTGTCGCTCTTCAGTGGCTCGTACATGGCGTCCTGATATATCAGGCCGTCAATGGCAACCGACGAGCGCGTGAGAACAGGCTCCAGTTTAGGCCAGCGCGCAACAAGTTCAGCCACCACGCCTGCGTAGTTATCTACTTTTAACTCTAGTTCTCCACAGCCATCGGCAAGGCTAGAGAAATTTTCTGACAACACTACTTTTACCATAACTACCTAACTCGTTAGCACTTGCCTCTTAAGGAGGGCCAAAAGCTCTCCGTCTCAGCAAAGGTTCTATGCAAATGCAAAACTCTGGTCAAAAAAGGGGCAAAGCCCCCTTCTCACTCGCACTCGCACAAATACTAACCATCAATTTCCGCTAACAAGCGCGGTGGCGATAGCGGCAATTCACAAATTCTTTGTTGCAAAGATCTTGAGACAGCATTTGTTGTTACCGCCAAGGGAGCAACGATGGGGGTTTCACCCACACCTCTAACACCAAATGGATGGCTTGGGTTCGCCACTTCGACAATATGGGTATCGATCATTGGCAAGTCTGAGGCTACGGGGATTCGATAATCCAAGAATCCCGCATTTTGCAGAATGCCTTCTTCGTCAAATATATATTCTTCATTCAATGCCCAGCCCAAACCTTGCGCTGCGCCGCCCTGCATTTGGCCTTCTACATAAGCTGGGTGAATAGCCTTACCCGCATCTTGAACCGCGGTATAGCTCAATACATCCACCTTGCCAGTTTCGCGGTCCACACGAATATCCGCAAAGTTCACTGAGAAGCTAGCGCCAGCACCTTGGGCATTAAGAGATGCGCGACCCTGAATAGGACCTCCAGTCTTTGCAGCCTTGCCCGCGAGCTCCGCAAGGCTCAATGGCTTCACATCAGCATTTACGCCCGGGCCAGGTATTGCCTGGCCGTCTTCCCACTCAACTTGATCTTCGTCCAAGCCCCAAGTCATAGCTGCACGCCGTTTACAGTCGGCGATGACATCTTCACACGCTTGGGTAACCGCCATACCTGTAGCAAAGGTAGTACGGCTACCCCCTGTTACGTTACAAAAACCAGTACTTTCGGTGTCGCCCACTTGAGCCCGTACATCGGCGTATTCAACACCCAGAGTTTCAGCAGCCATCAGGCACATTGAAGCTCTGGAGCCACCAATATCAGGGCTGCCTTCAACTACCATCACTGTACCGTTGTCATTGATATGCACTTCGGCACTCGACTGCATACCAACGTTAAACCAAAATCCAACAGCCACACCACGACCAGCTCCTTCGGGAATGGGTGCAGAGTAATTGGGGTGGTTCTTAGCCGCTTCCAAACATTGTTTAAATCCGATAACTGGAAACTTAGGGCCATATGAGGCTTTGGTGCCTTCTTCAGCTGCGTTGTGTAAACGCAAATCTATTGGGTCCATATCTAGAATTTGTGCTGCCTCATCCAGCGCACATTCGAAAGCATGCATGGCTTGAGGCGCACCTGGCGCACGATAGGCCGCTACCTTAGGCTTGTTAACCAACACATCAAAGGTCTCAACCAAGAAATTCTCAAGCTTATATGGTGCATAGATAGTCATCGCACCGGGCATATAAGGTGCACCAGCGAAAGCTCCGGCTTCAAACGCAATCCAAGACTTGGCAGCTGTAATAGTGCCGTCATTGGCCAGTCCAACTTTAACCTTCGCAACCGTACCCGAAGCTGGCCCGGTAGCACGAAATACTTCTTCCCGACTCATTGCCATCTTAACTGGGCGGCCGGTTTTTTCTGACAACATGGTCGCCAAGGGTTCTAGATAAACCACCGTTTTGCCACCAAAGCCACCACCAATCTCTGTCGCGACAAACTTTAGATCGGCAATATTTTTATTCAGCATTTTTGCTGTCGCTGAGCGAAATTCGAAATGGCCTTGAGTAGAACACCACACCGTACCGCGCCCTGTTTCATCTATATTGGCAACACAGGCATGAGGCTCAATATAGCCTTGGTGCGCCATAGGGCACTTAAACTCACGCTCGATAACAATGTCTGCTGCGGCAAAACCCTCGTCCAAGTTACCGCGCTCGAGACGGCCCACGTTGGCAATATTGCTGGGGTTTTCCGGTTTCTCAGGCAGGTTGGTGAAGTTATTTTCATCTACCAATGGCGAAGCATCTGCCATTGCCGCCACCACATCTAGCACTGGGGTTAGTTTTTCGTATTCGACCTTAATAGCTTTTAGAGCCTCTTGCGCCAACCGAGGTGTTGAAGCGGCAACTGCGGCGACAGCGTGACCGTGATACAGCACTTTGTTTCTAGCAATAACATTCTTGGCGATATCGGTTAATGAACCACCACCCTCACCACTAGCCTCGCCCTCTAGCGCACCACCGGGAAAATCTGCACCACTGATTGCCGCGAAAACACCGGGCATAGCCAAGGCACCACTTAAATCAACACTCTTAATTTTGGCGTGGGCATGGGGGCTACGCAGAACCTTGCCGTGAATCATGTTTGGCAGAATCATATCGGCACCAAACTGGGCGCGACCTGTGACTTTATCAATGCCATCTGGGCGCACAGGACTCGTACCAATTTGCTTGTATTCTGTTGCTTCAGCCATTGCCAAACTCCTCATCTCATTAAGATCTATTAACCATTAAACTTAGCATGATACTGACCGATCTGGGAACGCCGAATCAAGATATCGGTGAAACTTGAAAACCAGATTGCGGGGTGCAATCACAGCTATACGTTCTCAAGTGTTATGAACTCAACGCTTGCGGCAAATGCTTCATTGCTAGCCAGTACCCGCATCTGCATATCGTCAAGATCGCCCACGGCCATTGTTGCATTAAGGATATTAGGTACATGGCTGATCGGTTCTATGCACACAAAACCCTCGGCTTGGGGAGCAAAAATCACAGTGTGGGGTAGCTCTTCAGACGCGGATATTTGCAACTTCCAAGGTTGGTTAGCCCACTGTAAAACTGGCGCTACAACCTTGCCGAGAAAAATATTATCAATACTTTGCTCGCCAACTTGACCGCCATTTAGTGGATCACCGCTTCCAACTAACCTAGGTTGGTCTATGGGTATGCCTTCACGATCTACGCGTAACTCATGGCTGAACTGACTCACTAACTGGGTTCGCTCAGGCGCAGGAAAAAACGGGTGTAGGCCAAGACCTGCTGGCATTGGCTGGATATCGGTATTGGTTACACGCAGATGTACTAGCAGTGAGTTCTGAGTCAGTTGAAATGTTTGCTCTGCGCGGAAAGTCCACGGCCAACCACTCTGCGCACTTGCCAGTGCATCATGCTCATAACTAAGGCCTATCTCGTTAGCGCGCTGGGACTCCACGCACCAAGGTTTTCGCCAAGTGGTGCCGTGAATAGTGTGCTGTTCCCCGGGAAAATTCGGCGTCAAAACCACGTCACGCTCGTGGAACTTAAACCGCCCATAAGCTATGCGATTACAGTAGGGGACCATTGGAAAACAACCTAAATTGGCTTCACCGGAACGCCCTTTTATCAACGCTTGATCACCCCGGCACCAGCTGACAATGCTGCCGCCAAATTCCGGGGCTAACACTAACCTCATATCTCCCAGAGCTATCGTCTGGGTGACGCCAATAGCTGCCTGCAAGTTACTCAAACTTACTTCATTCGATAGCGAATCGGTAAGCTCTTCAAACCGCCAACAAATACCGACTGCATATAGGTAGGCTCGCCGGCAAGTTCAATATGCTCTACCCGCCTAAATAGCGCTTTAAATAGCGAACTCATCTCCATGCGCGCAAGGTGCTGGCCCAAACAAACATGCGAACCAAAGCCAAAGGCCAGTTGTTTTGCGTCCTTACGATCTACACGAAAACTGCCGGGGTCGGTGAACACTGCTGCGTCTCGATTAGCCGATGGGTACCAAAGTATTGCCGAGTCACCTGCACGAATATTCTGACCCGCCACGATACAATCTTCTGTGGCGGTGCGCATAAAGTGCCTTACAGGACTTACCCAACGAATCATCTCGTCAATAGCGGTGGGTAAATAAGTGTCAACATCACCGCGCAGCTTCGCCATTTGCTCAGGATTTTGCAGCAACGCAAGCAGGCCACCAGTGGTGGAGGAACTGGTTGTGTCATGACCAGCTGTGGCAATAATGATGTAGTAACCATTCGCTTCATGCTCAGGTATCGGCGCACCATCTACTTCAGCGTTGGCGATTAATGATGCCACGTCGTCCGTTGGTTTATCGCGCCGAGCTTGGGTTAACTGGGCAAAGTACTTCTCAAAGTCCAAAACTACGTCCATAAATTCCATCATGTCGAAAGAACGTGTTGTGTCGGGGTCTGTACTGCCGAACAACTCCTGAGTCAGCTTCAACATTAACGGTTCATCTTCTTCAGGTACGCCGAGAATGGACATGATTACTCGCAGCGGAAACCACATCGCCACATCTTTAACAAAGTCACACTCACCACCCATATCTGCCATACGCGAGACATACTCATCCGCAAGCTCGTCTACTCGATCTTGGAGCTTGCGTAGGTTGCTACCCATAAACCAGCCTTGGGTAAGCCGCCGATACTTCATATGATCAGGGTCGTCCATTTGCACCAGTGACCTAACCAAATGCTTACGCCCGGACATTTGTTGCATCATCTGGGTGACCATTTGCAAACCTAAGGTTGGGCGCGGATCATTGATAAAGAGCTTCTTATTGCCTTCAATTTCCTTAATATCGTTATAACGAGTGACATTCCAGAACGGCTCATAACCCTCGGGCGACAAATATTGCAAAGGCGCATTTTCGCGCATCCAGCTAAACTGCTCATGCACCCACTGCTCATTTGCCCAATTAGCAGTATCGATAAGAGCGTTATCAAGTGCTGGTGATTGCGTAATGACTTGCATAATTTCCTCCAAAACCTTAACCAATAGAGCATTGCACCTTATACTAAAACACCAAATTGTGTACTGACCTATAGATGATCTATCAGGAAAAAATATGGACCCTAGGTTCAATTCGAATAGGCTGGACTCACGACCTTGTACTTGATGACAACCAACCCTATTTAGAACGTTGGATCATTTGGCTGGGCTTCACCATTCGCCTGCACAAGTTCCATAAAGGCGATGATGACCGCGCTTTTCACGACCACCCTTGGTGGTTTATCACCATGCCCTTCAATGCCTACTTGGAGAAAACCCCTCAAAGTGACGACATGGCTGTGGTCAAACCTTGGCGTCCGCATTTTCGTAGCGCCAAACACCAACACATTGTGCACTTATTAGGCGGCAAGCCCGTTTGGACATTTATCATTACTGGGAGCAAAAATAGTGACTGGGGATTTTGGGAAGGCGAGCGCTTCACACCACATGAAGCTTGGTTAACTGAAAGAGAAAACGACTAAGCGCGACAAACCCTTAGCGTATAAACCTGTAGCTCTAAGCCGCCAACTCTCGGCGGCTATCAAAGTAGTTCTTAGCAAACACTAGCGCTGCCAGACCAAGGCCAAACATCTGACTCAGATCATTGGGATAAACCAACAACCCCGCCACAACTAAAGATGCCCAGCGCGATTGTTTCGACACCTGAGCAAACAAGTAACCCTCTACGCAAACCGCTACGGCAACAATCATAGTCATTGTGATCACAGCCGCGCCCAGTACGGCAGACCAACCTAATTCCGAGGTTAAGAGCAGAGGCGAGTAAGCCATCATCAAAGGTATAACAAATAGCCCATTTGCCAATTTGAACGCTTCCACTGCCGAGCGCATAGGCGCAGCGCCAGCAATTCCCGCGCCAGCAAAGGCGGCCAAAGCAATAGGCGGGGTTACGTTAGAGCTCTGCGAGAGCCAAAAAATAATCATATGCGCGGTTATCAACGCCAAACCCAATTCCTGCAAAGCAGGCCCTGTCATCACGGCCAAAACAATATAAGCCGCCGTCGCTGGCAGCCCCATCCCTAAGACCAATGCGGCAATAGCCACTAGTAATAAGGCCAACCACAATTGACCGCCACTCAGTGAAACCACTGACTCGGTAAATTGTAAGCCGACCCCTGTTTGACCAATCACTCCGACCACAATTCCAGCCACAGCACAGGCAATTGAAATTGAAATGGCTAGCATTGCACCTTGCTTTAGCCCTTCGACCAATTGAGCTAATCCAATGCGAGTATGTTTGCGCATAAGGCTGGCTACCACTACCGCAGCGGTGCCGGCGACACCAACCAGTACCGGTGAGTAGTTCCACAACAGTAACGCTGTGATCAAACCGAGTGGCAACATGAAGTGCAAGCCATTGAGAAATACGCCCCAAGCACCGGGCTGACCCTGCATGCCTTTGAAGCCAGCTTTTGCCGCCATCAAATGCACGTATAAGAGCACCGAAGCAAAATATAAAATCGCTGGAACCAAGGCGATCCAAACAATTTCACCGTAGGGTGTTTTAGTGAACTCGGCCATTACAAAGGCCCCGGCCCCCATAATTGGCGGCATAATCTGCCCGCCAGTAGATGCTGCTGCCTCTATTCCCGCAGCCTGCTCTGGTTTATAGCCCAGCTTCTTCATCATGGGGATAGTTAAAGAGCCAGTGGTCACCGTATTGGCAATAGCACTGCCGGATATCGACCCCATGGCCGCTGAAGCCAACACCGACGCTTTCGCAGGCCCGCCACGGTACTTACCCGCGGCGGCAAAAGACAAATCAATTAAAAATTGGCCTGCACCGGTAACCTGTAAGAAGGCACCAAACAAGACAAAACTAAATACCGCGCCTGCAGCAATTCCGATAGGCCCACCGTACAAGCCAGCTCCGGTAAATACTTGAAAACGAATAATTCGCTCAATGCTAAAGCCCTTGGTTGCTAGTACATCCGGAAGCACATTGCCAAACGCGCTGTAGACTAGAAAGACTAAACCCACCACCGTCATCACCACGCCAACAGAACGCCTAGCCATTTCAAGAGTGGCTACAACAATGACCAAACCTGCCGCAAAATCCTCAGTACTCAACCCATTCAGTAGGTGTTCTATAGAACGATAATCAAAATTTAATATTCTTGCGCTGGCCCAAATTACCGCAACGATTGAGGCAAAATCGACCCAGCGCAGCAATGCAACTTTATTACTCAGGGGATAAACAAGGAAACCTAGGCACAAAATCCAGCACAAGTGAATGGGCCTAAAATAGGTTGCAGGCTGTAACCCTAAAATCGATTCAAAGGGCAAAAAACCCGCGGGAAAAAAGCCAGCTAGTGGCTGCCACAGCTGAAAAATAGACAAACTAACAGCGGCTATTAACGCTAACTTACCGATCAGCCAGTGGTCTTGATGACGCTCACCCAACATAATTTACTATCCTAGTTAGATTCGCGGGCTACTCTGGAGCCGGTTTCGTTACAGGCGGCGGTGGGGTCTTCGAGGTACCGTTGTGTGCCTGGGTGCAATGGTACAGCCGCCAGTTTATGAATATTGGCTACTGTCATGGCTTTAGCCACTTGCGAGACCTTAAGCAATTTGTCTCTGCGCTGATAGAGCTTGCAGGTTAAAGCGAAGCCCAGCTGTTCGGGCATGTCCTCATGCACCACAATGGCGCTCCAAATACCCAACCCTGTAGTGTCTGTATCAATGCCTGCATAGGTTCCTGCAGGAATGACATAGCCTGCATAAGCTGGAAATTGTTCTGACAAGGTTTGTAGCTGTACTTCACTGAGGCTGATCAATTTAAGATCGCGGGTAACGGCAAGTTCGGTCACAGCAGCCAAGCCAAGCCCGCCCACAACAAAGCCAGCGTCAATGGTGCCGTCTTTTAGTGCCGAAGTAGATTCACCGAAACTCAAATAACGTACGGCAATCTCATCCATGCCAATACCCAGTCCAGTCAATACATTTTCTGCAGCCACAGCTGTACCCGAACCTTGAGCGCCAACAGATATACGTTTACTACGCATATCTTCAAGGCTCTCTATGCCGTTATCGGCCAAGGTTAAGATATGCACAATGTTCGGGTATGCGGTAAAGAGCACATTAAGCGGCAGTGGCTGAGGAAATCGCCCCTGCCCTCTATAAGCATCAGTAACAACGTCTGCCATAGCTATACCCATATCACTTTCATGGCGAGCCACCTGAATAACATTGATCACAGAACCGCCAGTGACCTCTGCTTTAACATTCACTGTGTCTAGTTCAGCCGACCAGATGGATGCCATGCCTCCGCCAATAGGGTAATAGAGTCCTGCAGGTCCACCCGTAGCAATTGACAAGGTCTCCTGTTTGCCCCCACACCCCCAGAGCAAAAACGGCAGTAGAAAAATAAGATATACAGCAGGTTTCTTAAACTTCATTTAGACTATCAAATGACTACTTTGCATGTTCACCAGAACCCTTGTGCACGCCCTTACGCAAAGATCCGTACATCAGCTCCTCCACGAATTCCACACACTTAAATTGTTGGATTTGAGCATCACTACCCACTCGGCGGTATAGTGTCATCTGCATCTGCCAGGGTGCTGTGAAGGTTTTGTCGTCTTCAACAGTAACTTGGTAGTCCATCGTATGGGCACTTGTAGGGGTATAACGCTCGGTGACTTGCATTACATCACTGTGATGGTTACCTGCTCGGTCGAACCAAGTTCGATCATTTTGTCCTGTCACTTCGATAACTAGTGTATCGCCCTCCCAATAGCCGTAAGACTGCCCCATCCACGAATCAACAGGCGCTTCACCCGGGTCTGAGAGATGAATATTGCGCACTGCACCAGCGTATTCATAAGAGAAGAATATGGCGCTTTCACTGTGTAAAATTTGGAACGGATAAGGCATGTAATTAGCGCGGGGAATACCGGGCAAATAGCACTTAATTTCAGGATCACTGGTTAACCAAGCAGCTTGGTTGTCTTGCTTTTTGCTCAAGCCTGCTTCGCGATAAGGAATTTTACCGCCGACCACCACACCCAACCCAGCAGGCACAGACCCAAGGGAGCCAATTGCCACAATTGAAGGCGCAGGTACTGGACCTAAGTCTCCTTCGACCATCGCCAGCGAAGCACGGGCAGCATGAGGCTCTATGTCATAGTTGGCGCGATTAAAAACCTGCCAAACACCATTTAAATCTGGTTTGCCAGCTGGCCCTCGCGGGGCAACGTAATCGCCTGCCACCACAGTGTTGAGCAAACTCATTAGCAGTAAGCCTGACAAAATACGTCCTAATATAATCATCCAAATCCCCACTTAATCTTTTACTGGATCTCTCATGCCCTATACAACGAAGGCAAACGACAATGTGACAGTGTTCGCTCAGCAAAAAAAGCAGCACCACAAATCGCAGAGTCTTCATCTAAAATAGCTGTACGCACCTTAACTGGTATCAGCCCAAGGGCCAACCAGCCAACACAATTTGGCCTAAAAATAGGCTCTGGAAAGAGGCGCGCGATGATTCATGCAGGCCAAACAGACCCTAATAGCTTGCATTGACGAGCCAGCGTAGGCCTGCATCGTCCAAATACACATCAAGGGCCTTTAGCCTTCGATCGGCGCTGAGAAACCCGCTCCATAACTCACCCCAACAGGAAAGCACCAGAGCCTTATCTGCATCTTCTAGTCCGCGCACTATACGCAGCCCTCTGTGTTGCAAAATCACGCCTGAACCGCCTTGGTCATCGGCGTTAACCTCAACCTCGTCACCCATCGCCCTAAATAGCCGCGCTAATATCATAGCCGCTCGAGCTAAATCTTCTTCCGTTGATGCCCACTCATCTTCAGGCATCTCCAAAAGATCAGCTGTTTCTCGGGCGTATTGCAAACCGATAAGCCGTGCTGCTAATTCCCCATGACGCTGGGCTTCCTCAGGGCCAATAACTCCCGCCAGTTCGATCAAACCATTCCGCAGATATTCCATTGGGTAATTGCGTTGAGCTTTCAAAAGTCGCTCTTCATCCCACTCAGCTAATGGTGCAATGGGCTGTTCCCCGGACTTAAATTCCGGCGGTCGCTCATCACGCGCATAAGAAAGACGTTGGTTGGCTGTAAGGTCGTGGTCGAACAGTTTGAAATAACCGCAAAGACCAAATTCTCCGGTCATATCTTCAGAGACACAAACAAAGCCCAGCCGAGGGTTATTCAGTGACACACCATTATGCCCATACCAACCCTGTAAGAAGCCCCGACTCACCGCATCGGTAACACCACATATGGTAGGGCCGGCATACATCCAACGCGGGTAGCGAAAACGCACCCAAGCCTTGGTGTCACTTTCATACATATACTCCACCGGCACACCGCCCATGCCATTAGATAGAGTGTGATATTGAGCACAGGCAACCGCTGGAGGAAGATGATCCAAGCCTAGTTTGCTAAAACTCGCTAAAAACTTGTCTTCATGCTGGCGGCGGAAGAGCCGGAACATCCACTGTTCCATGACCTTTTCGCCCAAGCGTGTGGAAACCATTAGCTGCAAACCAAGGAAATAGGCATGATATAGGTTAGCTAAAGCCGCTAAGCCTTGTGTATCTAAGGGTAGGTTCGGCGATTGGTCTTTGGCATGCATAGAGTGGGCAATCCTTGGATATGTGCGTTACGGCCGATGCGCCTCAATATAACCTGCCTATCCGTATAATTCATAACTGGAAGTATTTTATAGGAAGCAGCAGGCCCACGGATGAATCTAAAGACAGACGGCTTCACAGCTTACAACGATTGATGGAAAAATTGACTTACTTGATGCAAATCCTGATGTTCAAACAGTGCGAATGGCGCAGCATCAATTTCTTGCGCACTTGGGTAGGTAAAATAATTGCCCGAGCCCTCTTGAGGATGGCTATCTAAATCTGCGCCCTTATCGATGGCAACAATTGCAGCATCCACATTAAGACAGCCTTCACGATAAATATTCAACACGTTCCATAGGTATGATTTATCAAAGCGCGTTGACGTTTGAGATCGCGCAATAATCGCCCCAGCGTCTATCTGAGCATCTTCTATGCGATGCAATGTTGTGCCAATAACCGCATCGCCATTGCACATGGCTCTGAACGTGGACATAACTCCTTGGTAGGTTGGCAAAAGCCCGGAATGTAAGTTGATTACCCCAAATCTGGGCACCTCAATTACCGGCCCACGCAGTATCGACATATGCCTAATACTGACCACCAAGTCCGGATCGGTTTGCGCAAATGCGGGAAAGTCGACCCCGTTAATTCTATTCAACTCAATAGCGCCCATATCTTCAAAGCTGAGAAGTTCTAACTTTTGCGTCAAAAATTTTGCGTCTAGAGCACTTAGGTTTTGTAGCGGCAGTGGCGCTGTAGCTACGGTAGCTTTGCGCGTATAAAACACGGCCACCTCATGCAGCGCGCAGGAAGGCAAAATATGGTTCAGTGCCAGTAGAGCCGGAAGATCATAATTCACAAGAAAGGTTAACTGCATTGATCTGTCCAATTAGCCCATGTATCGACTGCGTCTATTGAGCCCGAGCCCTTGCAAACACGCCTAGGGTCCAAGGCTTCCTTGCCATGCCCAAAGGCGCTCGTGTACGTAAAAGATACCAATTTTTAGGAAAAACTCGATACCGCCAATCAGTACCGCAGTATCTATCCGCCCTGTAACCCAATAAGCAATCGCCGCGGTCGTAAGCGTAGCAATAATGCGCCAAGAAAATGCTTTAACCACACTGCGCAGATGCGAATCTACCCTAACGTTTACTCTCTCTTGCATAGAACTTTACACTTCCCACACAACGACTAAATCTGCGCCATGAGTAAATCTACGCACTGCTCAACACTTAGTGTTGCAGTGTCTAGGATCAACTCCGCAGTCTCTGGCGCCTCATAGGGGGAATCTATACCTGTAAAGTGCGGTAGCTCACCCTGTCGCGCCTTGCGATAAAGCCCTTTGGGATCACGCGCTTCTGCAGTTTCTAATGAGACATCAAGAAACACCTCAACAAACTCGTTCTTATCAAACAAACTTCTAGCCATATCTCGCTCTGAACGAAACGGTGAAATAAAGGCAGTAATCACAACCAGTCCGGCCTCTTGCATAAGTTTCGCCACTTCAGCCGTGCGACGAATATTCTCAACACGATCTGCTTCGGTGAAACCCAGGTCCTTATTCAAGCCAGAACGAATATTGTCTCCGTCTAGAATGTAGCTATGAATTCCCCTGGCGTGTAAGGCTTTTTCAAAAGCATCCGCCACAGTAGATTTGCCTGAACCGCTCAAACCCGTTAACCAAAATACTTTGCCGGCATGACCCATTAGTGCAGAACGCGCTTGGCTACTGACGCTGTGGTCTTGGGGGTATAGATTCTGCGCCCTACGCAAGCCAAAGTTAATCATCCCCGCAGCCACCGTTGCATGGCTGTAACGGTCCATCAAGATGAACGACCCCATACTTGGGCAATCAGCGTAAGCCTCGTAGGGGATGGGTTGGTCCACGCTCAGTGATACACGACCAATGTCGTTCAAGCCCAAACTCCGTGTAGGCAGCTGCTCCAGCGAGTTGACATTGTACTTATAGCGTATCTCGGTAAGTGTGGCGTTGATGCGTATTGCACCTAACATCAACCAATAGGATCTGCCTACATAGCCGTTATCCGCCTCCATCCAAACTAACGACGTATCAAATTGGTCAGACACATCACAAACATTGTCTTTGGCAACAATAACGTCACCTCGAGACACATCTACTTCTCGATCTAATGTGAGGGTAACGCTCTGGCCGGGCAGAGCGTGATCCAAGCTGTCTTTAAACAACACAATGTCTTCAACAGCTGCCTCTTGGCCACTGGGCATAATTTTTACTGCATCGCCTTTGGCAATAGTCCCCGCTGCCACCGCACCAGAAAAACCGCGAAACTGTGGGTTAGGCCGATTCACCCATTGCACCGGAAAGCGAAATCCATGGTCACTATTCAAACGACCCACTTCAACTGTCTCTAGAAAGCCGAGCAATGTCGGGCCTTGATACCAAGGCATCTGACTTGAACGCTGAATGACGTTGTCACCATTCAGGGCAGACAAAGCAATAGGCGTAATACTCTTGAAGGTTAGCTGCTTGGCAAATTCGTTATACTGGCGAGTAATCTCGTGGAAGGTTTCTTCATCATAATCTACTAGGTCCATCTTATTGATGGCCAAAACCACGTGCGGAATACCCAGCAACGAAGTCAGAAATGAGTGGCGGCGAGTTTGAGTCAAAATGCCTTGAGAGGCATCAACTAAAATCACAGCAACGTCAGCGGTAGATGCACCGGTGACCATGTTGCGAGTGTACTGCTCATGACCCGGGGTATCTGCAACAATAAATTTTCTATGTTCTGTACCAAAAAACCGGTACGCCACGTCGATGGTAATACCCTGCTCTCGCTCGGCCGCTAAACCGTCAACCAATAGAGCGAAGTCGATATCGCCACCTTGAGTGCCTTGGCGCTTAGAGTCGTTTTTTAGCGCGGTTACTTGGTCATCAAAAACTAACTGAGCCTCATAGAGCATGCGCCCAATCAGAGTACTTTTGCCATCATCCACGCTGCCACAAGTGATAAAGCGCAAAAGATCTAATTCGCTCTGACCTTGCAAATACTCATCTACCCGTCGGCGCGCCTCTTCTGGCGACAAATTTTCCAATTGGGTTTGCACTAAAAATACCCCTCTTGCTTCTTCTTCTCCATAGAAGCGGATGAGTCCGAATCAATAGCCCGCCCCTCTCTCTCACTGGTCCGGCTATTGAGTAATTCTAAGACAATAGATGAAAGGTCATCCGCATCAGACTCGACTGCCCCAGTAAGAGGGTAGCAACCCAATGTGCGAAAGCGAATCAATTTACTTTCAATTTGCTCGTCGGGCGCCAACTTGATGCGGTCATCGTCTACCATCACCAGCATGCCATCACGCTCTACTACGGGTCTTTCTGCCGCAAAATATAGAGGCACAATTGGAATTTGCTCTCGATAGATGTACTGCCAGATATCTAACTCCGTCCAGTTCGACAATGGAAAAACGCGAATACTCTCCGCTGGGTTTTTATAGCCGTTGTACAAATTCCAAAGTTCTGGTCGTTGATTCTTTGGATCCCAGCGATGGTTTGCATTACGAAAAGAAAAAATCCTTTCCTTAGCGCGGCTCTTTTCTTCATCCCTACGTGCGCCACCAAATGCCACATCAAACCCATGCTGATCTAGGGCCTGCTTCAATCCTTGAGTTTTCATCACATCTGTATGAATCGCACTGCCGTGATCAAACGGGTTTATATTCTTTGCCACGCCCTCTGGATTCACGTGCACGATTAGCTCCATACCGCTTTCTTTAGCCATGTAATCGCGAAAGTCGTACATGGCCTGAAACTTCCAACGCGTATCTACATGCATCAACGGAAACGGTGGCGGGCTTGGATAAAAGGCCTTACGTGCCAAATGCAGCATTACCGAACTGTCCTTGCCCACACTGTATAACATGACCGGATTTTCAGCTTGCGCCACAACCTCGCGCATAATATGAATACTTTCAGCTTCCAGGCGGTCAAGGTGTGTCATCTCTCGACTCGACGCCAAGCGGCCTGCCGACTGTGCATTTGGGCTCGCACTTTTTTTCTGTAATACAGCAGATACCGACGCTGCTTTAGGTTGATAATAGGCACTCAAGCCGATAGTGAAACTACTCCCAGAGGGTAGAGTGATATTGTGTGTTTTAGCCTGAACAACCCACTCGCGAAAAAGCCCGATACTTGAACCAGAAGGCCAAACCAAACCAGACTTCTCACCTAGCGCTAGAGCAACCACGTCTGCAATATCTGCAATGGCGTAGTTTTCTGGCAAAAACCGCCACTGGCGAGAAAGGCGGCCATCATTGATAACTAAGATGGAACCTAGCTCCCCGCTAATAATCTGCAGAAGCAACACTGGTTGCCGTTTGCGCTTAGCCGCCGCCTGTAAACTGTCGACCACTGCACTTTTCAGCACGCGACCATCTTCGTCCCGCAGCTCTCCAACGCTAAGCGCCTTGGGCAACCAAGTTGCAGCTTCGAGCCAACGTTCGGTGGAACGCAGCGAACGCTCGCCCCCCTCTGCTAGCAGCGCTTCGTGCACGCTAGCAATGTCCCAAAATCCGCCTTGGGTAGGGTTAGTGCGTAAAATTTGAGGAATATCCATGAGCGTTATAGCAGCCTGACCTATATGTTATGCAATGTCGTAAAATGCATTATTCATATATATTTTAGGATTTACAGGTTTTATTTAGACTATTTAGCTATTTATTTACTCAAAATCGCATTTAACGACAAACTAGAAGCCAGCAACCAAGCCCTCTTTTCTATGGTCAGAGCCACCCACATAGCCGTCCGCCAACTTCTGGATTAACTGCGCACCACCAAACGTGCTTTCTTTGTCGTCATAGCGCACCTGATGACCGCGATCTTGCAGATCTTGAGCAATAGACTGCGGTATACCTTCCTCTAAACCTACACTCATGTCCGGATAGACGTGCCAACGGGGTGCATCGCTGGCCGCCTGGGGATTTTGGCCGTGATCACAAATTCTATTTACCATTTGCACATGACCCTGATGCTGCATATGCCCACCCATAACACCGAAACTCAGCAACGGCGCGCCCTCCTGAGTTACAAAGCCAGGAATAATAGTATGAAAAGGGCGTTTACCGGGACCCACACTGTTTGGGTGCTGGGCATCCAGTACAAACCCTGAACCTCTATTTTGCATCGCAATACCAGTACCGGGTATGACTATCCCAGAACCAAAAGCGCGGAAGTTAGATTGAATAAAAGACACCATCATTCCTGAACTGTCTGCACAGGTGAGATAGACCGTGTCGTGACTTACCGGTAGCGTCATCGGCGGCAAATCATGGGCTTTATCCGTAATGCTCTGTGCTGCGGCCTCAAGCGAGCCTTTATCTAGCAAGTCTTCGGGGCTTAAATACATTGCCCCTGCATCAGCAAAGTGTTCCTGAGAAGCATGCACTGCAATTTTCATTGCCTCAATCTGATGATGCATCTGAGCCGCAGAATCTAACTCACCCAACGGTAGGTGCTGCAATATCCCAAGAGCAATTTGAGCGGCCAAGCCCTGACCATTTGGTGGAATTTCATGCAGATCCACACCACGATAATGCTGGGCAATGGGTTTCACCCAGTCCGCTTGATGACTCAACATGTCGGCCATATTTAGTGCACCACCACCGGCGGCAGATGCTGCGGCTATGGCTTTAGCCAAATCGCCCTGATAGAAGTCTTGCCCGTGACTCTGAGCTATCAGCCGTAAACTCTTAGCAAGGTCAGGCCGACGAAAACGCTCACCAGACTTGGGCGCCGGCAAAAAGTGCTCGCCAAAATCAGGAAATTCATCGTAATAGTTCGCCAGCATTTGCCAGTAGTAGGCGGACTTTGGCCCAACCAAGAAGCCCTCTTCAGCATAGTAAATAGCCCATTTAAATAGATCTGGGAAATCCAATTTGCCATAGCGATCACTCAGAGCAACCCAGCTACTTACTGCACCGGGTACCGTCACACTATCCCAACCTAACTCAGGCATTCTCTTCAGGCCTTGAAACCGCTCAAGACTCCAATCCAGCGGCGCACGACCCGAAGCATTTAACCCCACCACTTCACTACCGTCCCAGAGTAAACAAAATGCATCGCTGCCTAGGCCATTATTATTAGGCTCCACTACGGTCAAAGTAATTGCCGCAGCCAGCGCCGCGTCTACCGCATTACCGCCACTACGCAGTGCATCTAACCCCGCGTGAACCGCCAAGGGCTGAGAAGTGGCCACCAGATTCTCAGCTGCCACGGGCGAGCGTTTAGACGAATAGGGCTGATTGGGACTGTACATGGCGCCTCGACGGGTCAGGTTATTCAGCTGGCGGAATGCCCTTGCTGAGCAAAAATAACAGGCATAAGAATGTGCCAAGACCCCGAGTAATAGCAAGGCCGCGACAATAAATAGAAAAACTAAGCAATGGCTAGGCAAAACAACCAATCTTTGCGACTCTAACCGCCCGTATAAATCAGCGAAAATATTGTGAGCCAAGCAGAAAATACTACAGGACAAATCTCAGCCGAAATCAAACAAGCCGCCAAAGAGCTATTGACTCAACTCACATTAGAAGAAAAGGCACGCCTCTGTTCGGGTCAAGATTTCTGGCATTTGGAAGGTATAGGGCGTTTGCAATTGGCACCGGTCATGGTCACTGATGGCCCCCATGGTCTGCGTAAACAGGGCGCGGCGGCAGATCATTTAGGTGCCAACAAAAGTATTCCTGCAACCTGCTTCCCAACCGCTTCAGGCCTCGCCAGTTCATGGAATAGAGAGCTAATGCACGAGGTTGGTGTAGCCCTTGGAGAACACTGTGTAGAGGAAAACGTAGGTGTTTTGCTGGGACCCGGCATGAACATTAAGCGCCATCCTTTGTGCGGCAGAAACTTTGAATATTTTTCAGAAGACCCCCTGATTTCCGGAGAAATTGCTGCGGCGTTGGTTTCAGGCATTCAAAGCCAAGGTGTCGGCGCTTGCCTAAAACACTTTGCGGTGAATAACCAAGAGCTAGGACGCATGTATATGGACGCTATCGTAGATCCGCGCACCTTAAGGGAAATATATTTGAAGGGCTTTGAAATCGCGGTAAAGAAGTCATCGCCATGGATGGTCATGTGCGCCTACAACCGTCTCAATGGCGAATACTGTAGTGAACACAACTGGCTGTTAAACGAAGTACTAAGAGACGAGTGGGGCTTCGACGGTGCCGTCGTTACCGACTGGGGCGCAGCCAATGATCGAGTATTAGGTGTGCAGTCAGGTCTAGATTTAGAAATGCCCAGCAGCGGTGGCATCAACGACGCACTTGTATTCAAGGCTGTGACAACTGGTGAACTGGCTGAAGCTGACCTAGATAAAGCTGTTTTTAGAAACCTATGTATCAGCCTCGCAGGTGCCCTTCTGCCTCCACGCAACCCAGAACTTGACCTTGACACGCACCACCAGCTGGCACGCAAGGCTGCAGTAGAGTCTTGCGTATTGCTTAAAAACGAGACCAATCTGCTGCCCATCAACAACAGTGAGTCAGTAGCACTTATTGGTGCTTTTGCGAAAAAACCAAGATTTCAGGGAGCCGGCAGCTCACAGGTTAGGCCCACCCAAGTAGACACGCTGTATGACGCGCTCAGCGAAGGTATTGACAAGCTAACCTATACTGAGGGTTACGATCCTAAATATAGCGAACCAGACCAAGCTCTGATTGATGCTGCCGTAGCTGCCGCCAAAGAGGCCAGTGTGGCCATCGTCTACGCAGGCTTACCCGGCATTTACGAGTCAGAAGGCTTTGACCGCGAACATATGCGACTACCAGAGCAGCACAACCAGTTAATCCAAGCAGTTGCCCAAGCAAACCCACGAACCATAGTCGTGCTAGCGAACGGTGCACCCGTAGAGATGCCTTGGATAGATCAAGTGCCTGCAATTCTAGAGGGTTATCTCGCTGGCCAAGCCAGCGGTAGCGCCATCGCAGATATCTTACTAGGCCTTGCCAACCCCAGCGGCAAGCTAACAGAGACCTTTCCACTGCGCCTTGATAATGTACCTTCAGACCCTTGGTTCCCAGGCGGACGAAGACAAATTCAATATCGAGAAGGGTTATACGTAGGCTACCGTTATTTTGACAGCGCCGAAATTCCGGTTCTATTCCCCTTCGGTCACGGTCTTAGCTACAGTAGTTTCCGATACAGTAACCCGCAAATTAGCGCCAGCAGCTTAGCTGCAGATGTGGACAACCCCGCCACCCTCAAACTATCAGTGGAAGTCAAAAACACAGGTACTATGGCAGGAGCCGAGTGCGTGCAAGTTTATAGACACGCAAGCAACAGCCGTATTTATCGACCAGTACAAGAGCTATGCGCCTTTGCCAAGGTTTTCTTACAACCTGAAGAGCAGCGCGCAGTGGAGCTAGAAATTACCGCGTCAGACTTTGCTTATTTCGATCAGGGTACTAATAAGACAAATGTAGAGCCTGGCCAGTACGAACTGCGCATCGGTGCTTCTAGTCGTGACATCAGACAGACCCTTAGTTTGGTTTTGGAAGATCACAGCCCCGAAAAAACAGCACAACCCAGCAGCCAAGCACTGTCCTGTACGGGGCCATTAATACACGACCAGAGCGGCTCCAGAGAAATCCAAGTAACAGATGAGACATTTGCTCAAATGCTGGGGAAAAATACGCCTGAGGGAGAACCATCTCGCCCCTTCCACGCTAATTCATCGTTAGCGGAAATCGGCACAACTTGGCTGGGTGCAAAAGTAAAAGAAAAAGCTGTTGAGGGCTTTTTGGGCGGCATGGGCCTAGGTAACAATGACGCTACCATTCGCAAAATGTTCGAAGAAATGGCTAACCATATGCCGTTGCGTGGCATTGTTTTATTTCAACAAGGAAGATTCAGCTACCGCAAAATGCATCTACTGTTGGCCATCCTCAACAAACAGCCCCTTAAGGCGCTAAAACTTTATTTCGCTAAAGACGAACCAGCCCTAGCAAAGCAAGATTAGACAGTGGTGAACTACAAACACCACTAAAGATCTAGATAAGCTTGATAACGCCGAGCTCGCTCTGGGTCAGCTGTATCGCGACTAATGGTTAAGCCTAACTGCACCAATTGGCTGGCTAGCAGTTGCGCCTCCATTGCCGCGTCTACTATGTCTAAAGCCTTAGCGGTTTGACCATCAGAGTGTAAGGCCACAGCATAAATGTAGTTTAGCGACGAAGCAGAATTGACATCATAGCCTTGCTCTAATAACGCAATCGCTCTGGCGCGATCACCTTGACGAACCCACCAAAGCGCCTTAGCCAACAAAACATCAGCAGCATTTGGGGTCAACTCGAGAGCCCTATCTAACAGCAGTCCACCTTGCTCGTCGCGTCCAGTGCCGCGATAAATATCGGCCAAATTGATCAAAGCCGGCACCCACTGAGGATTTAACTCCAGCGCAGTATTGAGGCTACCTTCCGCAGCCACAACGTCGCCAATATTTAGGTACATGGTGGCTATATTCGACAGCGACTCAGGCCGGTCTGCACTGACCCTTTGAGTCTGGATATAAGTCTGAATGGCTTTGAACAAAACATCCTTCTCATCAGCGGGCAAGCTCTGATAAAGACCTGCAATTGTGGCTACCACTTCGGAGCGAATAGCCAACAACGGATCATTCAACAATGGTTTAAGCGCACGCCACTGGCGCTGTGCAGGCCAGCGCTGAGAGCCTCTAATAGCGCCTATGCGGACCAGCGGATCCGCTGCATTAAGCCCTTGTTCAATGGCACGAGAACCTCCACTTAAAGTATAGCTTCTAAGTAGCGACAGCGCCGTACCACGAACAATTGCTGGCAACTGAGCGTTGGTGGCAACAGCTATCAGCGGAGTTTCTGCGAACTTTCTACCAAGCCTTGCAGCAAATAGTGCCTCGCCATAATGCGCTGGCTTTTGCTTTCTTTGCGAATGCTTGAAGTGTCTGGCGATAACTGCTTCGGCCCACTGGTTAACATTGCTCCCTTGGTCATCCTCGTGACAACTAGCGCAAGCGTTAGGCACACCAATTTTGGCACTCAGATCAGGACGCGGAATACGAAAACTATGGTCATGGCGATCATCAACCCCCATATAAACACGACTAGGCATATGGCAATTAACACATGCACTGCCACTTGAAGCACTTTCAGCATTCGCGGGTTTATGGAAGTGGTGACGGGGAGAGTCGTAAACAGCCTTCTTCAGCGTTGGAAACTCTGCCCGCCCAACCGGGTTATGACATTGAGTACATAACCCATTACCCTCAAATTTTAACTGCGCAGAGTGAGAGTCGTGGCAGTTGCTACAAGTGACACCCTGAGCATGCATTTTACTCTGGGCAAAAGACCCGTACACGTATACCTCATCCAAAATTTGACCATCTGGATAATATAGGCCTTGATCCAATAAAGCCGGTTGATAAAAGTCGAAAAATGATTGTTGGGGAGTAAAGCCTTCACCAAGTTGGTGGCGTCGACTATGACATGCCGCGCAAGCATTCTGCTCAGAGCCGGCAAAATTATTGCTGCCGGGCAACATCGGATATACATCACCGGGCGCATTGCTATGCAACGAACCCGGCCCATGACATGCCTCGCAACCCACGCTGACTTCGGCAAACTGTGTGTTAAAGGTATCAGATGACGCATCATAGCCCTTAGTCACGCCAGTGGAGTGACAGTCAGCGCACATGTGGTTCCAATTTTGTCCGCCCTTAGTCCAATGCGTGACATCTTCAGCCACCCCTGAACTTACAGGGTTAAGGTGGTACCACCCTAAAGACTCACCACCAAGCTTGCGCCCGTCCCAAACCGTTGGCAGAGCTTGCATACGACCTCCACCAATATCCACAAGGTATTGTTGTAATGGCGAAATACCAAATGTATAGCGGATGGAATATTCAGTGAGTTTATTGTCAGGGCCATCAGTCACCACAGAGTAGCCACTGTTCTTTTGCAGAAATTTGGTGGTAACGCCAGCCACGGTGATTTGTTGATTAGCAAAATCTCCAATCACGGTATCGACAGATGGCTCCGCCATAGCCAATTGGTGGTGTGACCCCTGCCAACTTGCATAGGCTTGCTGATGACAGTCAGCACAAGCAGCAGAACCTATATAGTTGGAAATTGAATAAGATTGGTGGAGTTGGCTAGAGTCAGAGTATTTTAACCCTGGGCCATCAGATCCCGCTTCGGGGGCTAAATCAGTCTCGTCACTATTCTTGGAAATGGAACTAGACTGCGTTTTTACCCAGCCCCCAGAGACAACCCGCTCCTCCGCACACCCGCAAAACAATAAGCAGCCGCATAGGGCAAGGAGTTGACTATGAGTTTGCAACGAGAGGAATTTCATCTGGCTTTTGTACTACACAACTACGCGCAATTCACCTTGCAGCAGTCTTTTAGACAAGACCGCTCCAAGATAAACATTCATTCATCCAACTACCTAACATTAGGCGGGTAGCATTATTTGCCGTAGTGCGCAGCCAAAGCCGTGATTTCTTCGTCACTTAAGCTTGCTGCCATGCCATTCATAACAGCATTAACACGCTTGCCTGACTTGTATGCCACCAACTGAAGGCGCAAGTAGGTTTCGTACTGACCATTGAGATTTGGATATATTGGCGCAATCGCACCACCCTTCTCTCCGTGGCAAGCCACGCAGCCTTTCTCAACCACTAGTGCTGCGCCATCAAGGGGTGCCTCACCGCCACAGGCTGCAAATGTCATTACAAGTGAAAGTGCTATCCATTTTGAGATCATCAAAGTTGTTTTCATTTGCCTAGACCTCAGTTGGATTGGCGACTGAAGTACTCAGCCAAAATTTCGATTGTCTCGTCACTCAGCGGAGCCGCTTGAGCGTTCATCTGATTACCCGGCTCAACACCATCGCGAAAATACTTGAGTCGACTAACCAAGTAGATGCTGTTTTGACCCGCGAGATTCGGATATCTCTGCGTATTCGATTTACCGGTAACCCCATGGCACGTAGTGCAATGGTATTTCCAAGCCAAATCTGCGCCCTCATCGGCTGCAAATGTTGTTGTACTTGTCAGCGCCGCTCCAAATAGGAGGCATAGACCCGACAGAATTCGTCTTCCCAGGACTCGTTTAAGCATTTCCCGCTTTCCTTTAACCACTCGATTTTTTGTTACTGCTAGTTAAGGCGTCTTCCGATGCTATGCAGCATTAGAGTGACGAGCCGCTAAATCACGCATAAATCTGTGAGGATAAGCACAATCTGATGCGCCCGGTCCCTGATTATCAGCCAATTGGTGATAACCCACATGATCAAAGTAACTTGCGGAAAAGCGCTCAGCTCTAACATAAATGCCAGCAACATCACGATTTTCTGCTCTGCGATGCACTTCATTGAGAAGCAATTTACCCACTCCGCAGTGCTGATGCTGTTGTGCAACATACAGCCCGTGCAGTAAAGCAATCGAAGAATCTTTGCTGACTAAGCTCACATTCTCAGGCTCCCAAACGGCAACACCTAAACAAGCGTGCGCTTTATAACACAACAGGAATTCAAAATCTTGAACATCCTCATTTGAATAGTGTAATGCCGTTAGAGCAAGGCGCTTCAACCGCTCTGAGGTGGGCCACATTTGCACGGCTGACGTGATTACTCGATTTACCGCGGGGAGGTCTGCAGCAATACCCTGAATGAAGACAGGCGAGCCAAGGGTATTAAGCTTCATCCTAATTACTGCCAGCAATTAGAAATAAAAAAAGAGAAGCGCCCGCCCCATCCGAGGGAGGAGAGGGGAGAAGAGAGGCAGGCGCTCGAGGGACCATTACAAACCCAACATCAACATGAAGAAGGCTGTAGACGCAGCAACTAAGCTGAGTGACAACATATTAAACGTTGGCATCAAATCTATTCTTTTCACCCGAGTCATCGTTATGGCTTGGGGACTTCTTAAACTGTTTTGCTTACTTGATTTCATGACCCTACCTTAAGGCTCACCCCCAATCCCGTCAACATAATATCTAAATACAAACTCTACAAAAATTCGACATCTCAGGATATTAGGGAAATATCGCCTTTTTAGTCACATTATTTGCCTTTTTGTCTAAGTTGTTAGAGCAAAACTTGAACAAAATTAGTATCGTGGCGACGCTGAAACGCTTACAAAGGATTGAATTTTGACCTCTACTGCATTCTCACAACCATCATCAATGCGCCAAACAAATGCGCGACCGAGCATTGCCATCATCGGAGCGGGAATTTGTGGCCTGCGTTGTGCCAACCTACTAAGTGACAATGGCTTTGACTGTACTTTATTCGACAAAAGCCGCGGCGTTGGCGGTCGAACCTCAACTCGACGGGCAGAGCAATGGCGCTTTGACCACGGGGCAGGATACTTCACAGCTACAGACCCAGACTTCTTCGCCGCTATGCAAATACTACAGCCATGGCTGCCCACGGAATCAGGAGAGCAAATGTATGCAGGCGCTACTGGCAGTAATGAGTTAGCGAAAAGTCTTTTCGCAGCGGTCAGCCAGAAGCTCACCGCACAACTTGGCACAGCCATTAAAAGTGTCGAAAAAGAGGCTAATAGTCGCTGGCTACTCAACGCTCAAACGGGGGAAACCTACGGCCCCTTTGACTTAGTCATTAGCACAGCACCACCACCCCAAGCAGTGCAAATTCTAGCACCTACCGAAAGCCCCGTGAGCCAGCGCCTCGCAACCCTGCAAACCCGTTGCACATGGGCGTTAATGTTGGTGACTGAGACTGAGTTACCCATACCCGATTTAGTCAGCAAGCCCAACCACAATATTGCCAGAGTCATTGCAGAGCACAGCAAACCTGGACGAAGGACGAGCGCCACTAAGCAGGGTCAGTATGTGATTCAAGCCAGCACCGAATTCAGCCAACTACATGTAGCGGATGACCCCGCAGCCATTACACAAAAGCTGTTAGCGCAATTGCACGACCTGTACGGCCCCCTACCCGTCATCGTGCACAAGCAAATACACAGATGGTTGCACGGAGGAATTTTGACTCCACTTGGGAAACCTTATCTTTGGGATAAAGAAACGGGCATAGCTGCCGCAGGTGATTGGTGTACAGGTAACAACGCAGAGGACGCCTTTATCAGCGGCTCAAAGTTGGCCCACGCTATTGTGCAGAGGTTCAGCTAACGAAAGGGTACGTAAATTCAAACTAGTCTTGGCTGTGCTGGGCCTTTTGGTGCTCCGCCGCTATAGTGAACATGGAGACATTACAAAACGTTTGTAATTCTAACTTGAGTCGATCAGGAGCAATCCAACTCATCACATTCACACAGACCACCAAAGTTTCTTCGTAAAAGTGCTCGTCAACTAGAACAATGATCCTCGAGCCGTTGGCATATGCCAAAACGAGAAAAAAAAACACTAGAGCAAAAAATACACCTACGACTTTCACCCAAGCTCTTTGCAGAAAAGGCTTCTTTGACAGTGCTTTCGATGTAGCCGACATACTCAATCCTTACTTTTTTCGCGTGCAAACAAGCCCTACATAGTAATCGCTCGGCTCAACCACCCAACCCTAAGCGTATGCCGTCGGCCTTTCTCGCAGTTTACACAGCAGGCCATCGCCAAAACAGAGTTGGCTAACACTTGCTTTCACAAGCTGTTAACTAATAGTGTTCATGCTTACCCTTTCTAAAGGCGATTTTCTTGATTAAACAACAGCTCACCCTAGCTACTTTAGCACTTCTATCAGGACTTTCTGCCTGCGGCGGCGGCGGCAATAGTACGCCTGCAGCAGCCACTCTGCCCGCAACGCCAGCAGACGCCTCACCCACTCAAAACACCACCACACCTACTTTCTCCTACGACAAAATATTGGGTGAATACCCAGCTCAGCAATGGGATGTACTAGCGTTGGCTAAAATTCTTGATAGCAGCTCATCGCTAAACGGCGAGTATATTCAGGATATGACCACCTCGCTAACCGAAAATGGACAAAGCTATAACATAACTGCAACAGGCCAGAGCAACGGCAATATCAATCTAGACTACAACTGGAACATAAATACTGACGGCACAGACACTCAGGTCGCCATTTTTGACTCCAGTGGATTTCAGGTGGCAAATAATTATCAACAAACACTGTCCGACGGAACACTGAGGGTAAGCATCGACGACACCACTTGGCTGGCCTCACAAGGGGTAGAGTATGTAGCAGGCGCTGCGGCACAGGTGACATACAATGGCGACGACCCCATTCATACCCTGCCAATCATTTACGGTGACTTCACCGAAAGCGGTGACATCAAAACCACCGGCACCCAAGACTTTGCCATAACACCGGATATGCTATTCGAGTATTGGGAAAACGACCGAAGCGTATCAACCACATTAGCGGCCAAAGGATCGGGCACGCTAACCATAGATTACGCAAGTAGCATGGTTTCCGGCTCTATACTACTTGATACCTTCTACGACTATGCGCAGGTGTTGAGTGGTAGTAGCACGTACAGCCAAGTTGCAGGAATACCCAGCATTACCATGACCTTGGTTAACGGTACATTAGATGGAAGCCAAATTATGGCCACATTAGATACCTCAGTAGTGGTTACATCCAACGGCACCATTAGTGGTGAAGGCTATTTACGAGGCGCTCTATTTGGACCAGAGGGCAATGAGGTGGCTGCAAGTCTATTTGTATTGCAGGACAACGCGGATACTCACAGCTACTTCTACTGGGACACTATAGGGCTGATATTGGGCCGCTGACTTGCGCGATGCCGTTGCTAACCGATGTCAAAACCGCCTCCACATCACTAAGCGTTACAGTAAGGTTTGACAACCAACCCCTACCGATAGCTTGCTGCAATAGCTTGTCGCAATAACTTATGGCAATCACTTTTCGCCAACTGTGGCATTAGCGTTTCAGGCTCCCATCATCAGGGCTGCTCGCCTACACCCCATATCAATGAAGGCTCACGAATATCTCGCACCAAAGTGAGACGCTTCCCCCTATGAAACAAATAGTCATGCGGCGCAAAAAGCCTCTTCAATTACGGCTAATGTATAAAGACAGCCACCCCCATAAAGAAAAAGATGGAGAGATACCGAGAGATAAAGAGAGATAAAGAGACATAAACAAAGATAAATAAAGGTGGAGATCAAAGGGCATATTTATGTGTGGATTACTGTGTAGAGCTATGTGTAAAACCCAAAGGAAGTAAACAAACATAAGATGAATCACATGGCTACAAACCTAGCTTTAGATAACAGCTTACTGGAGGCGGCATTGAAAATTGGCGGTCTAAAAACCAAAAAGGACACCGTAAACGCTGCCCTAAAAGAGTATGTCGAGCGCAGAAAGCAGAAGGACATTATTACACTCTTTGGCTCTATGCCCGGAGATGAAGACTACGATTACAAAAAGGCTCGTGTGTAAGTAAGGTGTTAATTGATAGGTGTATTTGGTCGTTGGCACTGCGCCGCAAAACACCTAGAGATAAAATTGTAACGGCAAAATTGACGAGCGTTATTAACCGTGGCGACGCACAAATAATTGGGCCTATAAGGCAAGAACTACTTTCTGGGTACAGTGACAGCGAGCAGTTCTTAAAACTAAAAACCCAGTTGGAGTATTTTCCGGACGAAGCTATAGAGAGAGACGATTATATAACCGCAGCAGAATTTTCTAATCGCTGCCGCGCCAAGGGCATTCAAGGCTCACATACAGATTTTTTAATCTGCGCAGTTGCTGCGCGACTTAAGGTTGAAATTTTTACAACTGATAAGGACTTCGGGCGTTACGAACGTGGGTTACCCATCAGCTTGTACAAAAGCTAGCACGCAAAGTGCTGGGCAGGGTAAGAGAGAACACTGGGCCTAACAAATATCCAAAATAGTCGAAAGCTCAAAAGTTCTAAGTTAATAAGTTAAAAAGTTAAAAAGTTAAAAAGTTAAAAAGTTAAAAAGTTAAAAAAGCCAGCTAAAACTTCTTAAAGCAGTCTAGTGGGCAAGTACCCACCAGACTGGTCGCTTTCAAGCGAGATCTAATCAGGAGCTATTCAAATCCAGCAACGGAATCATCGGCCACTTCCGTTACAGATTGCACTTGTGCCACACCATCAGGGGTATCGCCTGCATATCGCAGGGTAGTGAAGCCAAAGAACATTTCGTGCATGGTTTGTAGGCCAAAGAACACTGGCTTGGTTGGATCTGGGTTGCCGGGGTTGCGGTCTGAGTTGTCCATGGCACCGGTAGCAATTAGTTTGCTGCCTGCTGGCAAGAACAATGGTTCTTCTAAGCGATAGTTGAACTGCCAGTTGAAATCGTACTTCGGCACAGACAATAGCTGCTCAGTCTTTCCGTTGGGGTATTCAACACTGTAGCTCATGTGCTTACCACGAAAGTGCATATGAGGTGTCATCTCATAAAGGTAGGCATCACGCTCTACCAATTGCTCACCACGCAACATGTGCTCCTTGGCGCCGGGAGGCACTAAGAAACGACGTTGACCGGCTACACCACCAGACATTACGAAAGCCGGTGGCTTATCGTAAATAAACAATCCCACTTCAGTTTCATCCACTGTCTCACGACCAGAGGTTGTGTAGTGCATCTGCAACAATAAGTTGGAACCCTTAGGAATAAAGCGCCCGCTGTTATCGCGGAACTGATCTGGTTGTCTACCTGGCGCAAAACCACCAATGTTGTCGCCACGTTCAGCAGCTTTATTTTGCTCACTACCAGACTTGTCCGCCGGGCTAGATAAGTAAGTAATTACGTGGTGCAAAACTTCTCTGTCGCCCGGTACAAATTCCATAGCGCGAATCCAAACATCACGATCTAAGTTCAGCTCAACTGGCACATATCGATAATCAACAATCCCTGTGGCTGGAATACTCTGAGCAGGAACCTTAAACACCATGTCCGGCTCGCCCAAACTAAATCTACCGTCAGTAAAGGTCATCTGTGGCAAGGGATCAACGCCCTCACCCATAGGTGCACCTGCATCGATCCAATGTATAAGTTTTTGCTTTTCTTCAATGCTAAGACCAGCAACTTCCGCAATTTTCTTGCCGACATGTCCATCAATCTGACCAGGAGGCATACGCCGAGTCATCACCACTTCTCGCATCATCGGCGACCAGCCTCTGACCATTGCATGACTAGACATTGACCAAGGGCCAATGGCACCGTCGTGGTGACAGGAAACACAATTCTCTTGAAGAATGGGCACAATATCATCCGTATACGAAACCGATGCTTGTTGATGAGCCGTCTTCGCAGCAAAATCAATAAGCTGACCTGTGGGCTTGGCGCTGGCAACTGCGGCACCCCCACCAGCTATAAGACGAGGCAGTACCTGTGCAACTGAGTCCGTGTCGCCTCTATATAGCACCGACATATTGTCTGCATTGATAATCACCGACTCGCCTAAACGAGTAACGCCGAGCGTTTCAGCAACCAATTGGGAAGGGTCTAGTAGAATCGCGATATCAAGATTCAATTCATTGGCTTTTGCAGCGACACTATCTCGCCCATCTGCAGGCAGTGCGTTAAGGATAAAGAATTTAGCATCCTGCTTACCCAGCGTACTTTTCACAGCAGTGAGGTTTGCTGCGTCTGTAGCCAGCCCAGCACCACTGAGGCCTTGGGCAGAAATAACGACGGCCTTGTAGTCGCCGTAGTAGCTTAACTGATGGAATTTTCCACTGTGATCTAAAAGCGCGAAGTCGCCTACTCTGTCGCCGCTGGAAGCTATTCCTGCGTTCGCGGCAAGGCTTATAAAGACGCCCGTAATGAGGCTCAAAACTAGCTTAAGAGATAACCTACGAGGTGCGAGCATAAAAGTTCTTCTAATTTTCATTTTATTACCGTGTGTAAATATCTTCCGACTCCCGTAGCATACGCCTCAATTAAGAATAATTCGTCGGTAGTCACAAAAAAAATGAAGTTCATCATAGATCTGTTGCTAGAAAAACGTAATGTTCTGGCGCTTGTAACTTTAGCCTTCAGCCTCTTCGTCGCGGTGGGGATTGGCGACACTCGTATGGAGGCCACCAGCAAGTCACTACTGAGCGATAGCGACCCTTTCAAACTAGAAGTCGAGATGGCTCAAGAGGACTTTCCTCCCACTACCGGAGTGCTGTTTGCATTCGAAGCAGACGACATTTTCGCCCTAGAATCGTTGCAAGCAATGGAGGCACTAACCCAGCGTTACTCGGAGGTAAAATCAGCAATTGCAGTAAATTCCCTTCTAAATCAACGCTTTAATGACTCCGACCAAAAAATCTATGGACGAGATTACCTGATACCCGAACTTGACGGTTTAACCGCCAGCGACACCGCAAAGGTCAGAGAAATAGCGTTAAACGACGAAGATATTGTGAAGAACTCGCTGTCAAAAACCGGCGACATGGCGTTGGCGCAAATTCGCTATAAGAATGCTGAAGACGACCAAGCAACACGCTTAGAAATTGCACGCTCAGTAATAGCTCTCAGAGATTCCCTGCGCAGCGAATTCCCCAGCGTAGATATTTATGTCCTAGGCGGACTGATGTTTGAGCTAGACGGTATAAATGCCCGGACTAAGGACAACCAAGTGCTACTCCCCTTGGTACTGACCATTGGCATATTGCTGCTTTGGTTTTGCTTACGCTCACTACCCTTTTCCATCTCCCTAATGGCTATGGCCGCTCTATCTTTTACCGCAACTATGGGCACCTATGGCTGGTTGAATATCGCATTCAATCAAATCTCCACCCTCGGACCACTGGTGGTTATTGTTATCGCTATAGCAGATGGTATTCATGTGTTGTCTATTTACGCCCAAGGCCTGCATAAAGACATGAATAAGATTGACGCTATGAGAGAGAGCTTGCGGGTCAACATTCAGCCCATCACACTGGCAACAGTGACCACTGCCATGGGTTTTCTTAGCCTTAACTACAGCTCCTCTCCTGGCATTTACGGATTCGGTAATATTATCGCTATCGGGGTAGTTTGGGCTTACATAGTGACCCTAGCCATTCTTCCAGCTTTAGTATTGCTCCTGCCAACAAACAAAGTACCTAAGCCTTTGGGTATTGCTGGATTCATCCGCGCCGTGATTAAGCTCGTCACCACTAGAGGCAATGTACTTTTTTGGGCCAGTGCTGCAATCATCGTAGTTACACTGGGCTTACTGCCTCTTAACAAACTAGATTTCGATCGCTTCACCTTTGTCGACGAAGACTCAGATGCTCACCATGTACTCACAGCATTAAGCGAAAAAATCGGCAACGATCAGGCTCTGGCCTACAGCATAGATAGCGGCGAATACTATGGCATCACGCAACCAGAATTCCTGCAACAGGTAGAAACCTTGTCCATTTGGTTAGAGGCGCAGCCAGAGTCCAGCTTTGTAACCAGCTATACCGACTACCTGCGCTCTCGAAATAAGTCAGACAACGACGATGACGAGGCCTACGACATACTGCCCGAAGACCAACTACAAATTATCGATTATCTAGTGGGTTATCAGTTGGTACAGGAAATTGAGCCTAGTTTGCAGCCCATCTTTAACGCTGACTATTCAGCCGTAAGGTTAGTTATTGCAACGTCTAATTTATCCAACAAAGAGCTGCTCGATTTTAATGATCGTATTGACGACTGGATCGCTGAGAACGTGCAGAAAAAATATAAGGTGCTGCATGGTGATAACAGTATTCTTTATGTGCGCCTAGATAGACTCATCACGATGGAACTAATGTATGGCTTTATGTTGAGCTTTTTCTTTATCACCATCACCATGATCATTGGCTTGCAAAGTTGGCGTTATGGACTGTTAAGCATAATGCCCAATCTCTTCCCAGCCACTATTGTATTTGGCGTTTGGGCAGTATTTGTTGGCGAGCTCAGCCCCTACATTCTAATGCTATTTTCTATCAGCATAGGTTTAGTTGTGGATGATTCAGTACACATACTAAGCAAATACATCAGTGGCAAAAAAGACGGCATGTCGCCAGAAAGTGCCTCTGTTTACTCATTAGATAGAGCTGGTTCAGCCATCACTATCACCACGCTAAGTCTTGCTCTAGGCACCTTTATTTTAGTTTTTTCATCTACACCATACTTCCAAAGTGTGGCGTCACTACTCACCCCAATCATCATAGTTGCATGGGCTTTAGACCTTTTCTTTTTGCCGCCACTACTGATTAAGTTTGATAACTGGATGGACCGCAACAAAGCAGCAAAAACTCGGTAGAGAACTAGAACCTAAACAGCCTTGCTCTTGAGCAAGTCTGTTCAAGCTGCGTTAAAACCACAAAAGACCGCGCTAAAGTGAACATTTCCACGGAGCCTCGGATATGAAAAAACCCAGCACAACATCGCAACCTAATGCCCAGCCAACTCCGGCACCTTACTGGCCAGCGCCCGCGACAGCACCCGAAGGCAGCCCCAACATTATTTTGATGATGTTGGACGATGTAGGTTTCGCTGACTTTGGCTGCTATGGATCGGAAATAGACACTCCTACAATCGACGCGGTTGCCAATAGAGGCGTGCGTTACAGTGGCTTTCACACTACCGCCATGTGTTCTACAACGAGAGCAGCTCTACTCACCGGGCGCAATCACCACGCCGTCGGCGTCGGTTGCCTAGCCAACTTCGACAGTGGCTACCCGGGCTACCGAGGCAAAATATCAGCCCAAGCACCGACCCTAGCTGAGACTCTGCGCAGCGCCGGTTATCGCAATTACATGGTCGGCAAATGGCATGTCACGCCACTTACCGAAACAGGCCCAACCGGCCCATTCGACGGCTGGCCGCTGGGACGAGGGTTCGACCGCTTCTATGGATTTCTAGACGCAGAGACAGATCAGTATTCACCAGAACTGGTGCGCGACAACAGTCATATCGCAGCTCCTGGTAACTACGAAAGCGGTTATCACCTCACCGAAGACTTATTCGAGCAAGCTATTGGTTATGTACAAGGCCACATTGCGGTGTCACCACAAATCCCATGGTTCATGATGGTCACCCCAGGCGCATGTCACGCGCCGCACCAGGCACCTAAAGACCTAATCGACAAGTATGACAAGATCTTTGCCAAAGGTTGGGATGCAACCCGGGCAGATAGGCTGGCACGACAAATTGAACAAGGCATAGTGCCAAAAGGCACCGAGCTGCCCCCGAGAAATGATTCTGTCAAAGCTTGGGACGAGCACAGTGAAGATGAGCGTCGAGTATTTTCGCGTTTGGCCGGTGCCTATGGCGCTATGTTGGAGCACACTGATCAGCAGCTCGGGCGCTTGATGGCATTTCTGGAAGACGCTAGATTACTAGACAACACGCTAGTACTGCTGTTGTCCGATAACGGCGCAAGTCAGGAAGGTGGCCCCAATGGTTTTATCAACGCTATGGGACCGTATAACTTACAGCCCGAATCAATGGCAAAAAAGCTAGCGCGTCTGGACGATATTGGCGGCCCAGACACGCACAGCAACTTCCCATGGGGTTGGGCAATGGCGTCTAATACCCCACTAAAACGCTATAAACAAAACACTCACGGTGGAGGCATACGCGACCCGTTAGTAGTTTCTTGGCCAGCAAAGATTCCAACTGACGGCAGCATTCGCAAGCAGTTTTGCCATGTCAGCGACCTCAATCCCACCATACTTGATTTGATCAATATACCAGCGGCTAAAGTAGATGAATCCGCAGATGTCGGCACCGTGGGCGTCAGCTTCGCCAGCAGCTTGACTGATGCAAAGGCAGATACTGGTAAAACTACTCAATATTTTGAGATGTTTGGTCATCGCGGAATAGTCCATAACGGCTGGAAGGCCGTTGCCTATCACCCACCGGGCAGCGCCTTCGACGACGATGTGTGGGAGCTATACAACCTAGACGAAGACTTCAACGAAATTCACGACTTAGCGCAAGTACACCCAAATCGCTTAACCGAAATGCAGGCCATTTGGTGGCAAGAAGCCGAGGCCAATCAGGTACTACCATTGGATGATAGATTTGCACCACGCTTTGCAGAAAATGCGGAACGGCATCGAGGTGGACGCACTCACTACACCTTTTGGCCCGGCATGGGTCATCTGCCCAGTGAGGTAGCCCCAGACCTACGCAGCCGCAGTTACACCATTAGCGCGACAGTAGACTTGGCATCTGCCGCCGAACAAGGCGTACTCATTGCACACGGTGACGCCACCGGAGGCTATTCACTATACCTAGAAAACGGCTACCTCGTGCACGATCTCAATATCGGCGGCAACCATCAGCTAATGCAATCAGCCCAGCCTGTTAACCCGGGACGACATGAGCTTGCCTTTCGTATGCGGCGCAGCAAAGACGCCAACGAGAAGGTTAATGGTGCCGCCACTTTACTGGTAGACGGCAATGAAGTTGCGAGCATGCACACCGACTTTATTTTCTCGCTAATGATCTCTTGGTCAGGACTAGATGTCGGCTTTGATCGAGGTACAAGTGTTGGCAACTATGCATCGCCGTTCAGCTTCACTGGTACTTTAGTTAAAGTAACCGTGCATCTGGACGACGATCAGGATCTGGACCATGAAGCAGCAGGCCACATAGAAATGGCTAAAGAGTAACTTTGGTGTTAAACGAGCCAAAAGGCCAATGGAAAGAGCCCGCAAATGCGGGCTTTTTTGTGCAGTAGGCTCGTCCTAGGACTTAGATTTCACCACTAAGTCACGGCCATAGATTCTAAAAAATGGCTAATGGATTAAGTGGCGAACCACTGGCGCCCGCCACACTCAGAGGTGCCGCCACCAGCATAAACACATAGCGCTGCTCTTTATTTGCTTGAGCGGCGAGCGCGGCAAGATCCAAATTATCGAAAATCGGCATACCCAAACCAATAATCAGTAACTCATGGGTTGGGTTAAAACGCTGGCCAACGCCAGATGGCATAACGTCGGTTACGCCATCACAACCAATCACCGCAACATCTCGCTCTTTCAAAAATGCCGCGGTAGAGGCGTGTAGTCCGGCCGCGGATTCTACAAAATTCCAAGGCGGCAAATCTGCAACAGCTTCCCAACGACCGGTACGAACAATCAATGCATCTCCAGAGCCAATAGTAACTCCCGTAGCTTTTTCCCAAGCAAGAAAATCTTCTTTGGTAATTACTCGACCAGGCTGTAAGTAGTCCACACCAAAAAGTGCGGGGAAATCTACTAACACGCCACGTGTCACAATCCCTTGAGTAGCAATATTCTCTATACCTAGATTAGCAAAACCGTTTTCATCCTGCTCAAAGGCAAAGCCGTTGTACATTTTGCCTTGGTAGGCAAAGTGATTGATGGCATCTAAATGCGAGTGCGCAAAACCGTGATAGTCAATCTCAAACACATCTCCAGCAGCCTGGGGTAATGCAGACACATCAATCCCTAAAACTGGTTCTGCGTCTGGGTCGGCACCAGTAGGAAAGATGAATGGCGTATGCTTAAAGGGTTTTTCGTTAACGTGGTCGGCCACTTTGTTCATCGGCAGCGCCAATGATACTGAAACCCCAGAGCTCACCAACGCCGCAGCCTCAGCTTTCTTTGCCGCAGTGATCAAATTCAAAGTACCTAGCTGATCTGCCTCACCCCAACGACCCCAGTTGGAAATTTCTTTCATCATGGCGTCAAAACCCGCGGCGTCTAATGACGGAGCCCTTTTATGATGATCAGCCCAGGACACTGCAGATGTTAGTGCCAGGAAAAGAAATACGTTTAAAATTTTCATAATCGACCTCTACTAATTTTTTGCGCACTCAACAATTGCACGCAATATGTAATTTTTATTTCGGCGCGAATCTCTGCCCTGCATCTACCCGCATAGTAGAACCGTTCATCATCGCACACTCGACAATAGCCATAGCCATCGTACCGAATTCCTCAGGTCTACCCATACGTCTAGGAAAGGCAGCGTCTTTGGTCAATATATTGGCTCCCTCATCGGGCATACCCGCAGTTAGACCTGTAGCAAATAAGCTCGGTGCAATAGTCATGCAGCGAATACCCAAAGCACCTAAGTCCCGCGCCATAGTCAGCGTCATTGCCGAGATGCCACCTTTTGCAGCGCTGTAAGCGACCTGTCCTACCTGGCCTTCAAAGGCAGCAATAGAAGAAGTGTTAATCATGACACCACGCTCACCATCCTCATTCGGCACATTGTTCGCCATGATTTGACCGGCAATAGTATTAATATTGAATGAGGCAACGACATTCAATTCTAATACGCGGGCGAATATATCTGTGGGGTGACGCGTACCATCTCTGCCTACAGTCCTTTGGGCTTTACCGCCCACTGAACCCGAACCGCCGCCCGCGGTGTTGATCACGAGGTGCAGGCCGCCCATATCATTGGCCGCTTGGGTAATGGTTGCATCCATCAATGCATAATCCATCACGTCGCAAGGATAAAAGTTACCGTTTAGCTCTTTGGCAACCTCAGCGCCGTTGGAAGAAGCCAAATCTAAAATAGCGACAGTGCCGCCCTTGCTGGCAAATTGCTCAGCACTTGCACGACACATACCCGAGCTACCACCAACAAAAATTCCCTTACTGCCTGATATCTGCATTTCCCATCTCCCTTTCAATTAACAATAAACATACTGCCATCTGGCACAACTACAAATGACACAAACCTTTGCCTGCATTATGCATTCACACTGCAATACTCAGCGAGCTAACTTAAGCTGACTAGACAATCCCCAATACACGCAATGCTACAATTAGCGGTAGAAGATACACCAGTTAAGTTATGGATAGAGGGGATTTTTGCATAGGACTCACCGGTCACGCGAAAAAGTCGCTCTAGCTAGAAACCCTTCTAGTGGGTATCTTTAGTTCGGTATCTACCCTCATATTTAGGCGTCTTTTGGCGTAACTGGAGCAACCCTCTCCTTGCAACTATTTACCGATCAGTCTGGCGCACCTTTATTTTCTTCACAAAAGGTAGTGCTTAACTTTGTAATATTAGTCCTTTGCTCCCAGTTTGCCTTCTCGGTATTGGCTATGAAGGGTGCCCTGCTACCGCAAATGCTTGAGTTGTGGCAAATTTCAAAAACTCAGTTTGGGTTGCTGATGTCAATCTACGGCATCGTGCATAACATTTTTTATATAGCCTTGGCTTGGGCCCAAGACCGTTTCTCTCCCCGAGTGCTTATTCCACTCAATATGATACTTGGTGGCATCACTACTTTCTTTTTGGGCAAAACGACCGATTTTGCCACGCTCTGCTTCCTCTTTGTGATGCTATCTTTATGGTGCGAGGGCGCGTTCTGGCCCGCAGTGCTTTCAGCGGTACGCAAATCTACATCCGATGGCAATCAGGGCAAGATTTTTGGTTTGCTAGAGGGTGGGCGCGGAGGCGTAGAGCTCTTCCAAAACCTACTCACTGTCGGCCTATATACGGCCCTTGGCTATAGTTTGTTTGGCCTCGAGCTGGCATTTATGGTGAACGCAGTAATCATGGTAATACTCGGCGTGGTGACATGGTTCAGTTTGCCTAAGCAAACTCTGTTGAAGTCCGCTGGCGATGCAAAGGCCGCCAACCGTGAAGTTTTAGCAGGCATGAAAGTGACCTTAGGCCTGGCTGAAGTTTGGTTGGCAGGAGCGGTGGGGTTTTGCGTTTACATGATTTATACCGCCCTACCTTTTTTCCTCACCTATCTGAACGAGCTTTATGCTTTACCAGCCTTAGCCGTTTCCATATTTGGTATTGCCTCAACCTCCGGTGGTCGTATCGCAGTGGCCTTACCTTCAGGTTTTATCGCTGACCGTTATTTAGGCGGGCCCAGTGGTGGCATGGGTGTTGCGTTGATCTTGGTTGCTATACTGGCAATGTGTATGACTACACTACCGGGCGGAGATGGGAGTATGTGGCCAGCCATATCGCTCATGCTCACGATCGCTTTTTTGATCTTCTTTATGCGTTCCCTGTACTTTGCACCATTTGGAGAAATGGGCCTACCGCCCAGATTCTCAGGCTCTGTAATTGCAATAGCCGCCTTCATTATTTACCTACCCACATCTTTTGCCTATTTGTTGTGGGGCGTACTCCTCGACAGTAATCAAGGCGTTCAGGGCTATCAGTATATGTTTACAGTTTTGGCCATAGTCGCCGTTAGCGGATGGTTACTCGCGCGCAACCTCAACAAACGTATTCGCAGTGGTGCAAACAAGCGTATTGCAGCAAAAATTCAAGCTATGGATGCGAGCCTTGGTTTGCAGGGAGAAGAAAAAACACTCAGCCAACTAATCGACAAATAGCTGGCGCGCTTGCAGCTCTACCCAAGTCCACCTTCACCAATACCCACTGGCGCACTGACACCACCAGCGCGGGCCTTACCAACTACATCCCTAAGGGTATAAGCAGCATTCAACTGTGCTGCAGTAGAGTCAGGACCAAGCTCACCTACTCGATAATATTCTCCAAGATCATTTGCTAGACGAAAGCCAACTAACGCACCTGCAGTCTCGTCCACACCACCCTTCGCGCCAAAACCGTGGCCTTCATTTGTCTGGGTCCCAGTAGTGGCTTGGTAGCCCATTCGATGGAGCAGTTTCGGACTAGCTCTTTGTAATACCTCAGGGCGCGCAGACAACATCCAATTTTCTTGCTGGCGTAGCCATGGCTGTTGCATACCGTTAAGCATAACAATGCGGGGTGTGTCGGTATGGTTAATACCCGTGCCATGTAGGAGTCGGCCATCGGTAATGACCATGGTGCCCGCCTTTGCCTCTATGTTGATCGCTGGGGGCAACTTACCTACCGGCTTACCTTCTCTAACTGCATCGGCTAAAACAGTATGACTGCCTGGGATTACCAGCGTACCCCCATTGGATTCATCCACATCGGTAATAGTTGTGAGTATGTTAATAGTCATTGGGCTACGGGAATCTAAGGCATTACCCTGATCCTGATGCAACGCTTGAGGCACGCCGCCTTGCAAAGAAATTGCAGCGATCAGCGAGGTACATACCCAACCGCGGCCTAAGGCTTCGGTCACAAGCTGTTCAACCAGCGGACCACCCTGGGCAATACTCGGATGCTGTTCTATAAATAACTCAAAACAGCGGCCCTTGTTTACACAACAGTTAATATTCTGCCCACTGGGGGTTCGTTGGGCTATGCCTGCCAACTTTTCACCCTCGGCTTGGTCTAGTACGCGCTGACGCATAGTTGTTATCTGATCCGCGGATAGACCATCTTCAACCATGCAATAACCCCAGCGCAGCATATCCTGACGCAGCCGCTGAATATCTTTGCTCGGCTTTGGCAGGTCGTACTCGCGCCAATAAGCATGCTTGGCGCCCGTGGTTGTGTCGTAGTAGGCACCTGGACGGAAATCCCAATTACCCCAATCTTTACGCCCCTTGGGAGTTACAAAGTAGATCTCTGGGTTGTTTTTCAGCACCGAGGACATTGGCTCCTTTGAGCTGGTTTCAGCGTGATACATCTGTACATCACTACCTGATTGCCCAGCAATAACGTCTGGATCAAATTCTTGTGGGATATTTTCCATATCTGCGACTCCTCATATTTCCCAAGCCTCTAAATTATAGCTGGATGTGCATTCGTTCAACCGCAAAATTCAGCCGGTATTAAAGAAATCTGATGAGAAACGAGAGGAGAGAACGGTGGAGAAAGCCGGCTTGCCACAACGTCGGATGCAAACTAAATCCATAGTCCAAATGAGCAGCTCTAGTTCTTTGGAACGCGCTCATACACTTTGCTGCGCTGAATGCGCGACTCAAGACGGGCAATGATTTTGCTCGCGGTTTTCTCGAACAGGCATGGAATGAAGGCATGAATCAACACTGCTCCCATCGCCAGGAAAAGCGCAGCAGCGACGCCCAAAGCAAATCTCATATGTTGAAAAAAATGCTCATCTACCGAGCGTGGATGGGCTAGAAATATCCGTGTAAGCATCGTTCCCTACCAACAAAGTAAAGAAATTAGCTTAGTCGTCATTGGCCAAAATAAAGTCCCAAAATTTTCACCAAATTACATTAATTTTAAGATTATTTTTTATTTTGAGGTTATATTTTGGGATATGAATGACGCAAACCGAAAAATACTAAAAATATTGCAACAAAATGCCGATACTTCATTAGATGAGATTAGCGAACAAGTGAACTTGTCTCGAAATGCCTGCTGGCGGCGGATTAAGCAACTGGAACAGGACGGCGTAATTGTTCGGCGGGTAACACTCCTAAGTCCTGAGAAACTAAACCTGCACCTTAAAGTATTTATTCAAATAAAGACCGCTCACCACAATACCGAGTGGACACAAAAATTTTCTCAGATCGCGGCGACCTTCCCTGAAATTCTTGGGGTATATCGCACCACAGGGGAATTAGATTACCTAATTAGCGCCATGGTTACGGACATATCGCACTACGACAGACTTTACAAAGGGCTGACGAGTCAGCTCGAGCTGACAGACATCTCTGCGAGTTTTGTTATGGAGAATATTAAGGACACAACACAACTACCGATCTAGCACGAGGGCAGTCCGGATAGCTATATCGCGCTGAAGTTGGTGAAGCAGTTGTCCAAGTGTTGTTAGCAACATCTCAAAAAATCTGCGTTTTGCACAGTGGGCAAGCACAGCCATATAAGCGGCGGCTAAAAGAAAATGAGCGATGGTAATTTTGCTCAAAGACCACCCGTCTACTTACAGGACACAGATATATATTCCTCGTCTAGATAGTGTCATCATGCTGCGCGCCAACGGAGCAGTACCATGGGACGATTACAAAGAGAGCATTCTGGCAGCACATCGCCTGTCTCAACATTCGCCCAAGTACTTTACCGCCACGGTTTGGTCATGGGGCTGTCTGCGCTAACGCTGTTTGCACTTAACTCGTCCCCACACCTATTGGCAACTACTTTGACAGCAGTTACCACAGCCCCGACAAAATATTTGCTTTATCTAATGGCGATATTGGCTTTCTTTTATGTCTTTTTGGTTCGTAAAGGCTTGAGTCTAAATCGAATTCAGGGTTTATGGATTATCTACCTACTGTATATTTCTATCGTTGAAGAAATGGCCTTCAGGCTATTTCTACCAACGGCCTTGGAGTCATCTATAGGCTTTGTCTACGCGGTCATCTTGAGCAATTTTGTTTTTGCCGGGCTGCACTACTTTACTCTACGTTGGAAGTGGCAGAATTGCGTATTCGCCTTTTTCGGTGGAATTGGTTTGAGTAGGTTGCTGGAAAGTTCCGAAGACTTAGCGTTACTAATTCTTGCGCACTTCGTAGCCACCTTCCTCAATACCCCCTCTCAGCCAAATGGGTCCAAGCAAACTCAGCCGACATAACTACGCCCGATCATGCGGCGAAAATAGAACCTAAGATCAAGTTGTCGGCGACCCCGCCCATAGCCAATATCGATACAGTGACTAAAAGGTAATTGTGGCTGCAACAATGACGACGATATCGCTATCGTTTCACCTGAGTGTACTACGACACCCTTATACCAACCCATGCTGGAAGCACTTCTAGCGCTGAGTTACACCTTATACGGCATAGTGACTTTCATTATTAAAGTCATTACTATGCTTTTTAAAGTAACTATAAGAATTTGGCCATGGATCCACGCACCAAACACATGCTTACCGCACCCCCCCTACCACTATTGGTGCGCATGGCGACACCTAGCACTCTCGCTTTTTTCGTCCAGGGCATAGTCAGCCTTGCAGAAGTTTGGTTCATTGGTCGGCTAGGCTCCATTTCTCTGGCTGCAATAGCATTGTCATTTCCACTGCTAATGCTTACACAAACCCTCTCCGGCGGTGCAATAGGCGGCGCGGTGGCATCGGCAATTGCTAGAGCACTGGGCGCAGGTGATGTGACCAGAGCTGAATCCTTAGTCTGGCATGCGCTAGCTATAGCGATCATGGGAGCTCTTATTTTATTCGCCATTTTTCTCATAGGCGGCGAGGCTTTCATTACGCTACTGGGCGGCCGCGGTGAAGTACTGGAACAATCTTATAGCTATGCATTAGCTCTCCTATCAGGCGGCGTTTTCATCTGGATGCTGGGTATCACTAGCGCCATATTTAGGGGCATGGGGAACATGCAGTATCCGGCGCTGGCCATAATGCTCGGCTCTATATTCCAAATACCCCTTTCCGGCTGCTTGATACTTGGAGCCTACGGCTTGCCACAATTAGGTATCGTCGGCGCGGCTGTTTCGGCAGTAATATCCGGACTACTAGTCAGCATTGTGATGTTACGCCGACTCTCAAAAAGCGATGGCATTATAAGACTGCGCCTGTCTGCCATGTCTTTCTCAAAAGCAAATTTTGAAGACATTTTGCAGGTCGCTTTACCCGCGTCGCTGTCACCCATTTTGACTATTGCAACCGTACTCATGCTGACTGCATTCGTTGGGCGCTTTGGTGAGGCTGCACTGGCGGGTTACGGTATTGGTTCGCGTATCGAATTTCTAATTATTCCATTGGTCTTCGGACTGGGATCTTCAATGACTTCATTAGTTGGTATGGGTATAGGTGCCGGCGACATCCAGCGGGCTGAGCGAGTTGGTTGGATAGGCGGCTTAAGCGCAGGCGTAATTGCTGGAGTTGTAGGTATTGTGCTCGCCATTTTCCCAGACGGCTGGATTGCCCTATTCACCCAGGACCCACTTGTCCACACCTCTGCTAAAGACTTTATTCAAATTGCCGGGCCGTGCTTTTTCTTTCAAGGCCTTGGCTTATCATTGTACTTTGCCTCCCAGGGAGCAAACGCAATGCTGTGGCCAGTACTCGCCACCATTTTACGTATTGCGGTAGCAGGTTGTGTTTCTTTCTCCTTAGGGTTTATCTTTGATGTCGGCCTTACAGGCATCTACTACGGTGCAGCACTTGGCATGATCAGCTACGCAATTATCATCGCCGGCGCACTAAAATTTGGCGCTTGGCGGCCATCAATAAAATGATTTGGTGATTATATGGATAAGCAGAAAAGCATCGCCTCAAGCGCAGCTCCAACAAAGCGCGTTAAACGCTCAGAGTGCGGCATTGCCAATGCATTAGATCTCATAGGTGATAAGTGGACGCTACTGATTATGCGCGACGCGCTGTTTTTTCAGTGCAGGACCTTTGCTGACTTTTCTAATCAGCCTGAGCACATCCCTACCAATCTATTATCTGAACGACTAAAACGACTAGTCACTTTTGGCGCACTGGAAAAAATTGCATATCAAAGCAAACCCGAGCGTTTTCAGTATGTACCAACGAAACTCGGCAACTCAATGAAACCACTGCTAAAGGAATTGCGTGCGTTTGGCGATGCACACGTTTAATCACTCAAGAAGATGAGCCAGAACTTAGTGGCTCAGGCAGAACGAGAAAGCAACGGTCGGTGCGTTATGCATATACAAGAGAAGAAAGGGGACGGGACGGTTAAAGTTTAAAATGCGCGTGCGAGAATAGTTCACACGCGACTTGGTAATGCTTTAAATCCTAATAGGACTCTGGGCGATTGCGCACTTCCTCAACTACCGCAGACTCTCCTTGGCAATCCGCATAGTTATGGTAGTCCTGACGATCCTTCCAACCACCATTACTGAACCACTCCTGATGCTCCATCAGGCCAGCCACATCCGGATAAACCACTACATGCGCAAACTCTCCAGGAGTGTTTGCTCCACCAATCAATGGGTAGAACGTAAACCAGCCAATGTTACCAATGCCTTCACCATACTGCGCTGCAATGGAACGATGCTTTGCTGTAAGTTGCTCAGAAGATACACCTTCCTTGCGTGTACACCAGTTCCAAGTGGTAATGCGGTTATCGTCAGCACGAATGGCGTCCATATCCGCCCACTGTCTAAACAAAGAAGCCATTTTCACATCGCATTTCGCAAGGCTTTGCCATTCGGCATTGAGTTTTTGACCTTCAGGAGTAGATATCCAAAGGTCCCATGCCTTGCCGGAGGTTTCATAATCAGAAGCTAATAACTCAAAAAAGTCATAGCCAGCTGGGTTGTTCCTGCCATTTGAATGAGTAAGTAGCGGCGTACTGCGAACAAAAGTCACTTCTACGTCATTCTTCTTAGCCCAAGCAAAGTACTTTTCATTATTGCGGTTGTATTGGGCCATGGTTTTACCCGGTAACAAGCTACACAACTGCACTTGCACATTAAGGGGTGCCACGGTCGAGGTTTCTTTGTGGTCGTCTGCACTTACAAATGCAGAGAGAAAAACCAACAGGCTGGCTGTTACTGCGGTACTCAATTTGAAAGTCATTTATATCTTCTTAGGAGCTCTATTTTTATTATTTTTGATCCGAATATTCTTCGGATCACTCGCTTCAGACAGTGGCACATGTCCGCTTTTGTTCTTAGACAAATCTGCCTGGGACTACAGAGACTCACATAGAAAAGTTAAGGTTTTGTTAACGTGATTTACATCTGTCTATATAAGCTCTGTATAACAATGAAAGTACATTACGAACAACAGACTAAAAACTTCTTCGCTAAATAATGGGCAACAAAAAAGGCCGAACAGTTTCCTATTCGACCTTTCCATGTGGGCAACTAAACTGCGCCCGTTACTGATCACTAGGGTTTAACGCGCCATGTTGATCATCTTCAATTGAGTAAACTCTTTGAGTCCTTCCATACCTAGCTCGTTACCTAGACCAGACTGCTTGGACCCACCAAATGGAATACCCGGATCTAATTCAGCATGCTTGTTGATCCAAACTGTTCCGGTGTTCATTTGATTAGCAACATCATAGGCACGATCAAGGTCACTGGACCAAACAGATCCACCAAGGCCGTAGTCAGAATTATTGGCACGGGCAATAGCGTCGCCTTCGTCACTGAAGCGGATAACCGGCAGAACAGGTCCGAACTGCTCTTCATCAACAATACGACTGCCTTCAGCCACATCTCGCACAATGGTAGGTCGAATAAAGTAACCAGACTGATCGGGCACTTCACCACCAGCAACAATATTGCCGTCTTGGCGGGCTGACTCGATCAGCTCTTTGACTTTTTCGTACTGCATTTTATTTTGCAGTGGCCCCAACTTAGTACCCTGCTCAAGACCGTCGCCTATAATGGTATCATTAGCAATCGTCGCTAACTCGTCCACCACCTCGTCGTAAATTGAGTCATGAACGTACAGGCGCTTCATGGCAATACATACCTGACCGCTGTTTTGGAAAGCACTATCAAATAGTTGCTGAGCTACTTTCTTAGGCTCTACGTCGTCCAAAACGATACCGGCATCATTACCACCTAACTCCAGTGTAATACGCTTAATTAGACCCGCTGCGCCAGCCATAACCTTAGCACCTGTGGCAGTCGAACCGGTGAAGGAAATTTTGTTTACATCAGGGTGCGCGGTTAGTGGTGCACCTAGGTCATTCGCATCAGTAACGATATTCAAAACGCCTGCTGGGACAATGTCTTTAATCAGTTGACCCAAACGTAGTGAGGTTAAAGGCGTGGTCGGCGACGGCTTCAATACAACAGTATTCCCTGCAATCAGGGCTGGCGGCACTTTAAAGGCCATCAAAATCATTGGGAAGTTCCACGGCACAATTGCGCCAATCACACCCAGCGGCTTGCGATGCGCCTCAACCTTGCGGTTTTCGCTGTCTTCAAGCACTTCTATAGGCAGATCTAATGCTGTGAAGTAACGGAAAAACGCGGCAGTACCATAAACCTCACCGGTCGCATCAGCCAATGGCTTGCCCTGCTCTTGGGTTAACAGCTGCGCCAACTCCGTTCCATTAGCTTCAATAACATCGGCGATTTGTGAAATAACGGCTTTACGCTCGTCAATAGTGGTCTTACTCCAACTGGCGAACGCTGCTTTCGCTGCGGCAACTGCCTGATTGAGTTGGCCTTCGTCAGCCCGAGGGCAGTCAGCCAATGTTTCTTCAGTGGCTGGATTCACTACAGCCATGGTTGTTGCACCATCGACCATTTGGCCGTTAATCAATAATTGATAATCACTCAAAGCTCTCTCCTAAAATTTATCTGCTAAGGGTTCATCTACGTGCACCAAAAATTGCTGGATCAGGTAAGAAAAACTCGATCAAGGAATAAAACACGTTTTTCTGTTTGGGGCAATCTGCAAAACTCTACAACTCACAGCGTCACCATCTAAGCGGGTAGTTCGTGCTAGGCTGGTGTGTAAATACACGGGGAGTGATGAATTGAAAATTGTAAAATGGTTGGTGGGTTCGCTCGCGGCACTATTGCTCATAGGCGCCATTTTTCTTTTTAAAAAAGACATTCCCGCAGCGACAGTAGACGCCAAATACAGCAATGCAGCGTCCAGATTTCTTGTTATGGACAACGGTAGCCGCGTGCACTATCGCGACCAAGGTAACAAAGATGGTTTAGCTGTAGTGCTAATACATGGCGCCATGGCCTCTCTGCATACTTGGGAACCATGGATAGCCATTTTGGGTCAAGACTACAGGGTCGTAACCTTGGATTTACCCGCGCACGGACTCACCGGACAAGTACCCAGCGCAGAATATGGTAGCGAAGCCTTTACCCAAACCATCCACGCCGTGACCAACAACCTAGCACTAGAGCAATTTGTACTGGGCGGTAATTCCATGGGCGGCGGCGCAACCTGGCGCTATACCTTGGCCTACCCAGAACGTGTTAAGGCGATGTTGTTGATCGACTCAGTACCACCGGGCAATTGGCAGCGGCCTAGTAGCGAAGAAGGCGAGAACAAAAAGGCACCACCCGTGGGGTTCAGTTTACTTCGACAAGATTGGTTTCGCGCCATTGCTCGATATATAGACCCCGCCCCGCTTATCGGCCAAGGACTGCGCTCCGCTTACAATGACTCACCCGTAGTCGATCAGAAACTTATCGACCGGTACTATGAATTAATTATGCGCGAAGGTACGCGAAACGCCATCGTGAGCCGCACCCGCTCCTACCAAAACGCGACACCACCCGATGTAAGTGCGCTCGCACAACCCACCTTGGTAATGTGGGGAGCACAAGACTCGGTGATACCCGTGTCAGTTGTACCCGCTTTTGAAGAAACACTAGCCAATACCACCACAGTGATTTATGACGACTTGGGGCATATTCCTATGGAGGAAGATCCAGTGCGTACTGCTGCGGATGTGCTGGTGTTTTTGCAAACACTGCAACAAGATTGAAAGCGCAGCCGTGAGCAAAAGGCGCAACTAACTAATCGTTTATTGCGCCGTAGATAATGTTCTTTAGCTGTCCGCGAAAGTTGAACGTAGCAGAGGGCATAAACTGAGTCATAAAAACGACATATAGATCTTCTACTGGATCAATCCAGAAGATTGTGGAGGCTGCCCCACCCCAGTAGTAGTCGCCTGCACCAATGGTACCCGATGATACCTCGTCCAGTGTGCTAGCAAACCCTAACCCAAAACCAACGCCTTCATAGGCAGTTTCCGAAAACGATCCCATTGCAGCTTGGCTTAAATCTTCACCGCCAGCGATGTGATTTTTGGTCATTAGCCCAAGAGTTCTGCTGCCGATAATTTCCTTGCCATAGTAGCTGCCCCGTTGCCGCAGCATCTCGCAAAACTTTGCATAATCTAGCGTGGTGCTGACTAAGCCGCCGCCCCCTGAGGGAAAGCTGGGAGCACGGCGATATTTACTGGTTTGCGGATCATCTAGCAGCTTTAGTGACTTATCACGCCCGCGCCCATAGTTAGCTGCAAAGCGATCAAGCTTATCCTCGGGGACATAGAAGCCGGTGTCATTCATTTCCAGCGGATCGAAGATTCGTTCTTTGAGGAAGTCTTCAAATTTTTGCCCAGAGATGAATTCCACTAAGCAGCCACATACATCCGTTGCCAGAGAGTACAACCATTTTGAACCGGGGTCGTATCGCAGAGGCACATTGGCAAGCTTCTCCGCAAAACTACTAACGGTTTCACCTTCATCTCGGTTAACACCAAGCTTTTGGTAAACCTCGTCTACAGGCTGTGAGTCGCCAGGCAGTAAAGCGCCATAGGTCAGCCCTGATGTATGCGATAGTATATGCCGCATAGTCATCACTGATTGGGGTGCACGTGTTTGCATATCATCGCCGCGCCCAGCAACCCAGACTTGCTGCCCCTTCCATGAGGGAATAAATCGAGACACAGGATCATTGAGCTGAAACTTACCTTCCTCGAATAACATCATCAGAGCGATAGAGGTGATGGGTTTTGTCATAGAGTAGATACGAAAAATCGTCTCTTGGTCGACAGGTTTACTACGCTCCCGATCCATATCACCAAAGGATTTGAAATAGGCAGGAATACCTTTTCTAGCAACCATTACCTGACAACCGGCAATTTTCCCAGCTTGCAGATAGTTATTATTCAGATGCCGTTCAACGTGCTCTAGTTTCTTTGCAGAAAAACCTGCTGCTATTGGATTCAAATCCATTTTTATCTCCTTCAACTCCGCTGGGCTTTATCGTTTAAAACTTTCCAAGTCAAAGCACGACAACAAGGTTGTAACCGTTTGCAGATCACCTGAGGAAAGCTCACTCATCTGCGCTAACACCTCAGACAAGCCTACTTTACCGCCCAGCAATTTAGCCCAAGCCGCCTTGGTCACAGAAAGTTTTAGATCGCACTGATCGAAAGCCACTACCGCTGCCACTTGATTACGGATCATCAGCCCCGCAGAACCACCATCATCGAACTCGAAGCCAATGCTCGCTTCAACGCCATCCGCCAACAGCGGATCGAGCAAGACTCTTAAGATTGGCACCCAGCGATCTGCCGGCCCGCCGAGTATTTCTTGCACGCGAAAGCGATGTATTTTGAATCGTGCAAGGTCAATAGAGCCATCTAACTCTAGCGCCTGGGTTAAACACCAGTTGCGTACATTGGCGGCACTTGAACAATATGCCACTGCTCGTAGCGCAGCTGCGAGGCGTAATTTATCTTGGGTCGCATCCTGCGGGTCTTGGTCGAAAACCAGATAACTGCCCACTTCCAATGCCCAACGATAATCTTCTTCCATTAAAGCAGTATCGAATAAAGCACGCGCAGCGTCCCTGCCGCCAAAGGCTGCAATCATCTTGGCTGCCCGCTCTGGTTGGGGGGTTGGAAATAGCTTACTGGGATCTTCGTCAAACCAGCCGAACAGACCGGTATAAACCTGCCGAACGTGATGCTCAACCACACCGTAGAGTTGTTGAGTTCTAAAGTCTTGCTCGTGACGCAGCGGCAACTTTATGCGCTCAATGGCCTGGTCTATGGTCAAACCTTGATTCGCCGCCCGAACGGTCTGATCCCAGATAAACTGAATGGAATCACGGTAGCGCAGAATTGATGCTCTAACTTCTGACCGTCCTGACATGGGCGGTCCATGTGTACCGATCTGGTGTTCCACATTAAGCCCCGCTAATTCGTCTAGTCCATTAAGCAACACTCGAGGGTCACGATACTCTTCGCCGCGAATCGCAAAAATGTTGAACAGCGCAGGCCAGAATATATTGTTCACGGCTAAGTCCAGCTGCGGAAAACAAATGTTCACCGAATCTGTGGCGTCTGATGGCGCGGGATAAAAAACCACATCTAGGCCAGCAATAGTGACCTGATTTTGTTCCGTAAACGTATGGGTTGCTGGCATGTGACCGGGCGTAAAAGGCGCGTGGGATGGGTTGCGATAAAAGCGCCCAAGCCCAATATTAACAATACCGTCAGGACCGGATTCTGGCAGCATCATGGCAAACTGATGCACCATTCCTCTAGATCCTCGTGGTCCAACTTCACCGCCAAAGCGTGTGAGATTTGCCGCTATGCCGTCATGGCCATAGATTGGAAAATCATCGTCGCCTCGGTCTTCTACAATCGCCGTGGTGCCAGCAACATAATGAAAGTGCGTATAGATACAAGCGACTATGGGGGCATTTGTGTATTCGCGAAGTTTGGCAATGGCATCACGCATCTCCTCCTTACACTCACCGGTGTCGATGGCAATAATGCCCTCAGGTGCCTTGATAAAAGTTTGATTAGACAGGCCGTTGCCCACATAACACCAGGCACTATCGCCTACTGCATAAAACACCTCTTTCAAGCGCTCTGAATGCGCTAGGTGCTGCGGATGGGCAACCTGTCCTGCTGAACCCGTTGTTACTTCCCCAACTCTGAACGCGTGTGTTGAATCACTCATGCCGAACATACTCCCCGAATTTCTCAACACCTTAACCCACTTGCTCGTTGCGAAAAAGAAGAGACAAAGATGGGCTAAAGACGAGACGCAGGCATCTTGCTAACTGCAGGTAGTTAGCAAATAGCGAACGCAGACCTGTCTCGATCTACATTCAACTAAGACGATCGGGCTATACTACACACAAGTCTCGTGCTGTGAGCATTAAGCGGCGTGACGCTGGGGAAAATGCAATCTTCAGGTGGGTCGTCTGTCCGCTCCAGCGTTTCAATCAGTCCGCGAAGTATGTGTCCGGGCTCTTATATGGTGGGGTGATATTTTTATCAAGCCATTCATCAGGGTCTTGTCTAGGCAGGCTAAAGCAGGGTTCGCCTTTGCAACTAATGCGATACATCAGACGGGCATCGTGCGGATTATTAATAACACTCTTACATGCGGGCGCGTTGTGCAAGGTAGCAAAGTTACTCCACAGGGTGACATCACCGGGCTTATGCACATGATCGTAGCGATATTGCGATTGCAACACATGAGCCTCTAGGCGATCTAAAAAGAGCCGCGAATCATCAGCAGACAATCCGTCCACTTCCACCGGCGCAATATTTTTACCACGCGATGCCCAAACGGGACTGTGCAATGACTTCACCCCAGTTCTAGGGTTGGTATAAACAAGCGGAATTAACCAGCCCGGGTCACCAACGCGTAAACGTCGGCGGACTAACAAACCGTCAAGGAGCCGTTTATCCTCGGCGGATAAATCTGCGTAAGCTGCTGCGGTATCTGCATAAGCAGTTTCGCCATTCAAGGGTAATTCATTGCGCCGCTGCATCAGTTCAGGCGACGACTCTGCGTGATAATAGCCAGGTTCACGTGGCCGCGGGCTGACCCAAGTACCCTCGGGACTATTACGAGTAGTTGGCGCAGCTTGTACATAAAACATGCTAGTGGATAGCGGCACAGGTTCAAACTCAATATCAGTATGCCAGTGTAAACTACCCATAGCTTGTTCCTGGGCATTGGGCCCACTACCAAGCAAGTTAGTTACAATGTATACGGCAGGGCTATTGGCATCTTCAATACATTGCAGCTTATCGGGAAACGCCTCACCACATTTTGTGTGAGCCTGTTGATCAATCGGTGGCAGTTCAAGTGGTGCGTTATTGTTTTTGTACTCCGCGTAGTTAGCATAATTTTTGGGATGGGGAATGGGCGCGCCAAAATGATTGGCAATCCGCTCGAGGTAGGCGAGCCGAAACTTATACTGGTCTTGATTGGGGAACGAGATAACACTGAAACGATCTAACAGATCCACCATCAACCTAGACTGTTCAGGTTGCAATGGCTGAGTTAGATCGACCCCAAAAATACGCCTACCCATACGTGAATCATCAACTAGTGGTGCAGTGTATGTACCAGCGCCAAATACTTGCTTTAGCTCAGCATCAAAGTCTGCAATAGATTTAGCGTTCATTTTTGCTCCTCTTCTATCTAGTTTTCCAATATTGCGGCCGTTTAATGCGCAACATTCATGGCGCGTGGCGGGCGTACGACTATTTCTGCAACGTTAACTTCAATAGGTTGGGTGACCGCATAAAGTACCGCTTTAGCCACGTCATGGGCATTGGCGAGCATTTGTTTGGCATTCTGCTGTAGCTGATCCAAAACTTCTGGCGGCAGATGCTCACCTTCCTTAGCGTCTATATCCATACCCGACATGGAGATAATTTTGTTCACAAATTCACGCGGAAAGTTACGCGCAAAATTAGTCGAAGTAGCACCAGGCATTACATTGGTAACGCGAATAGTGTCTTCCTCGAGCTCATCGCGCAGGCTAGATGAAATCACGTTCACCGCATGCTTCGTAGCCCCATAAACCCCTGAATTGTTGCGTTGGGCAGAAACCGAGGAAATATTTACAATATGGCCTTCTGCTGCACAACCACGCATAGCTTTTACTGCACCTTGGCAGCCTACAAGTAGGCCCAAAACGTTAGTCTCGAGCATTTCACGCCATGCTTGTGGATCGCCGTCGATAATAGAACCGGGATATTCTAGCCCTGCATTATTAACCATAATATCTAAACGCCCCGTAGCCACCACCGCAGTGTCAATAAGACTTTGCACTTGCGCAATATCTCGAATGTCACCAGTTTGTATACTGGCCACGCCCCCGAGATTTTCAATATTCTGCTTACTTTCATGCATAGCTTGCTCATTGCGACCCGCCAAAAACACGTGTGCTCCAGCGCCGCCGAGCTTTTCTGCAATTGCACGACCAATACCACTAGAAGCACCTGTAACGATGGCAGTGAGATTTTCGAGAGGTTTTGAATTTCGCATAACTGACCTTTATGGGTAAATGTTCCAACGGCACTGTGGATTTCCATCATAGGTAGCCGCTGTTAATACGCTTCGATTAAAGACAAAATGACGAATATTGATTATTTTGTCAATATTTAGAGGGCCACTAAAACCCTCTTCAGCGCAAAAGTAGCTCGACGAGCATCATAGCGTTTGAGAAGATTGGGGTATGACAAAAGACAGCAAACCAACAGCTATCCTAGAAGCGGCGAACAAACAGTTCAGGCAATACGGTTTTAAAAAAACTTCCATGGAGGACATAGCCAAGCAGACGGGTATTTCGCGGGCATCCCTCTACTCTTACTTTAATGATAAAGACGATATTTTTCGCGCAGTCTCAGCAAAAATTCATGAACATGCTTTGGCATCTGCGGAAAGTCACCTGAACGCTACCGGCAAAGCCAACAATCTTGCATCGCGAATTGAAAAAGCACTGTTGGCGCGCCATAAACCATTTCAAGACGCGGTCACTAAATCTACTCATGGCAGCGAACTTTTTGATGAATACAGCCGCTTGTGCGGAGACATTGTCGCGAACTCGAATAGTCGCTTCCAATACATACTAGCTAACACAATGAAAGCAGCTGTTAAAACAGGCGAAATTGATCTCAAAGCAACTGGCATTACCCCAGCGGCGGTAGCGACAATATTGAACCTTGCAACCGCCGGCCTAAAACATGGCGCACAGGACAACGCGACGTTTGTCAAAAGAACTAAAGGTTTGGTAAAGATTTTTCTTAGCGGCTTGAGCACGCCTTAATCCAATCTATTTCAAAATTGAATTCGCCGTCATTGCCGTCGGCAATCATAACGCCTAACTCCGCAATGTCTGCCGCGGCTAGCGGTGGCTCGTTGAGCTTACGCCCGCGCCAGCTAGCCTGAAATAGGGCAATAGGCAACACTACTTCCTGCCACTCTCCAACGGGTGTTGCAAAATCCATACGATAAGAAATGCGTTGATTTTGCGCGCGCAGCAACAAAGTGTAGGTACGCCCATCTGATCGGACACGCAGTGCTAAATGACTGAACCCATCTAAGCCAAAGTCCGTCAGGCTACTGCGTACAGAGGCAAAACCGCCACCATTAGTATTAGTAGATCCAGTAAACGTTAACACGCCACCTTCTAGCCTGAAGTCGCTGTTAGAACGCCCACCCATCACGGTATCGTTGACCACGCGCCATTTTAAATCCGCAGATTGCGTATCGAATGAAGTAAGCACCAATTCTTTTCCGAGCGCGGTCACCGCGCCTACCATGGGGGGGACAAACAGAGACATAATGAGCAACATTTTTGTGATTTTCATCACATCAAGGTACACATGCCTTTGTGAAAGCCGCGTCTAAATAGTTCGAGTGGGCTGGGCATCTAAGCCTGCTGCTTAAACTAAAAGGCCGCACCCCTTTTGCCATTGTATCAAGGACATTATCAAAAGCCTGATTTTAGTAGAGGCGTGCAAACTGCTAATAACTATTACCTAGTAATGACCAAGCAATGATCTAGCAATAAGCTAGAAATAAGCTAGCAAAAGCAGGCTCTTAACTCAGCTCTAAGCCTTTCAAATTGCCCTTACTTCGCCATTTCTCCATGAGTGAGAAAAACTCAATTGGGCCACCGCCATACATATTATTTTGCGGCTTAGTGTTCACCTTGCCTTCGTTGTTGTAATACCCGGGCGTGCATTTCTCCTGAAAGTCTGCGGTTAATCGCGCTTTCTCTATAATAGTTTGCACCCACGCCTTTTCAGCGGCTTCACTGGCCTCGATACGTGTTGCGCCCCTTTTACTCGCCTCACTCAAAATATGCGCTAAATGTACACTCTGCTCGTCTAGGGAGTATGTATAGGTCGCGGTAAAACCTGACTGCGCAGGTCCAAAGAAAAACGCATTGGGGAAACCTCGGGTGTGCATACCATGAAAGGTCGAAAGACCGTCCGCCCACTTTGCCGAAATAGATTGCCCAGCAACACCGTTGATTTGATAACCCGCTCTACGCGCATAATCCGTGCCGACCTCAAAACCTGTGGCAAAAATAATGCAATCTACCTTGTACTCCTCGCCATTGAAGACAATGCCATCTGCGGTGATTTGATCTACGCCTTTGCCATCAGTATTAACTAGCGAAACATTGGGCAGATTAAATGTTGGCAGGTATTCGTCATGGAAACACGGTCGCTTACAGAACTGACGATAGTAGGGTTTTAACGCCTCTGCAGTTTGTGCGTCTTCAACTACTTGGTCAGCCCGTGCGCGCACACCTTCCATTTTTTGATAGTCGGCCAACTCCATTTCTCTGGCCAGATCCATATAGTCGGTGACTTTCTTAGTTAAATACGGTTTAAACCCTTGCTTGTAACGCTCTGCCGACACAACAGATGTCAGCGCCCAAAGTGCCATACGCGCTTTCGAAGGCGCTTTGTCTTTTAAATTGCCGAACAATAATCGAAATGCTTCGGTCCAGCCGTCGGACACAAGGTCCTCTTTCACCGGCGCGCCGACCATAATTGATTCAAAATTGCGCCGTCGTTCATTGTGCCAACCCGGGGACTGCTCTGTCATCCAGTTGGGGTCGGTGGGCTTATTGTTACGCACATCAATGGAAGACGGCGTACGCTGAAATACATAAAGGTGTTCAGCAGATGCACCTACATGGGGTACGCATTGCACGGCAGTGGCACCCGTACCAATTACTGCAACGCGCTTATTCGCCAAGCCGGTCAGACCGCCATGAGCATCACCGCCGGTGTAGGCATAGTCCCATCGGCTGGTATGAAAGGTGTGGCCCTGAAAGTCACCAATACCCCTAATTGCCGGCAGTTTTGGTCTGTTCAATGGGCCATTAGAGTGAACTACAAAACGCGCCTTCAGCGTGTCTTGACGGTCCGTTGCTACAATCCAACGCCCCTGGGATTCATCCCAATCTGTGGAGGTGACTAGGGTTTGTAAAAGCGCGCTTTCATGCAACGCATATTTCTTGGCGATCACATGGCAATATTCTAGAGTTTCTGGAGCGTTAGTATATTTTTGCTTCGGCACAAACCCAGTATTTTCCAGCAGTGGGAAGTATACGTAAGACTCAATATCACAGGAGGCACCTGGGTAGCGATTCCAGTACCAAGTACCACCAAAGTCACCACCTTTTTCGATAATCCTAAAGTCATCAATACCCGCTTCACGTAGTCTAGCTGCCGCAAGCATGCCGCCAAAGCCGCCACCTATAATGACCACTTCCACTTCTTCATCAATAGCCTCGCGCTGCAGCTCATTGGCTATGTAGGGATCTTCTACAAAATAAGCGAATTCGCCTGTCACCTCTTGGTATTGATCGTTACCGTCTACGCGGACTCGCTTATCCCGTTCTTCTTGGTATTTGCGACCCAATGCATCTGGATCAAAATCGAAATTTGTCGCGTTCATGAAATCCCCTTACAACCTGTACTCTAAATTTCCTAGAGTCCGAAAGGTATAGAAAAAATCGCCACGCGCCAAGCCGTTCACTTCACCCGCTTCAGATTCCATAAATACTACGCAAACAACCATCAACACACTGTTTACGTTTACATTTACGTTTACCTGCACCATTGCCAAACCACTGGATTGAAAATATTCGACAGCCTATTCAAGTAGCCATAGGCCTTAGAAAAAGACTTACTGGCTTCCTCAAATTGAACTCGGCCCTGCAATCCGTCATTAGTGTGCACCACTATTCACACGTTGTATCTGTTCAAAACCTTTTATGATGAATTGATGCGCTAGCAAGCGGCTTTGAATTTGTTCGGCTTGCGCGCAAGCACGGATAGATTTCGCGGCAAGCAAACTAGGACTTATGGGACGCTACTAACCTAGCCTCGCTGCACTGTCGCAATTACTCGGCGAGGCGAATTTTTGGTGTCGGCGAATTTGACTATGTCTTCGCCGATCTGCCGTTTACCTTCATCGGAACCATAGAATCGTTCGCGCAAATCGCTTTCGCTGTTACAGCAGCAAAGTGCTAGACCATTCCAGTCTGGCCCTGCGAATCGGTGCACAACTTGCAGCTGGTAGTAATGGGTCATGGTGAGATGCACATTCAACGCAAGAGGTGCGTGATTCTGGTGCCAGTGATTGTCTGCAGCCGCAGGACCAATTTTGGGGTTAGCGATCATTGGAAAAATACCCACACACCCGGGAAGTTGATCTTCACCGAGCGCGCTCAAAGGTTGGTTTAACATGGTGCGCTCGCTGACTAAATATAAGCCTGCATCTGCTTCATCGCCCAATTGCAAAAGGCTTGGAGAAGAGCCTAAAACGAGTGTTGCAAAAGGTAAGTGTTGTGTTGCGTCAGCGGACGCGGTAAAAATTCGATGCTCACCGTGACCGTCCAACGGCGGTAAACCAGTTTTCTGTGAAAAGACAGCCGCAAATTTTAGTACCGACATTTGAACTCCTCTACCTTTGTTTGTCGCCAAGCGCACGCGTAATGTAGCGAGGCCTAGCCTCATTAAGTCTGATCCAACTTTTGCCCACCTCAGGTTCCTGCATTAGCTCAATCACATCTTGAGCCAGCATTTCAGGCGGCATAAAGCGTGCCTCTGCGGTTTTTTGCGCCTCTGGGATAATCGCTGTATCCACGGCCCCGGGACAAAGGGCATGAATACCAATACCACGGGCTGCCAAGTCAGGCCCCAAGCTCCGCACCAAACCAACTACCGCGTGTTTGCTCATAGCGTACAGCGGATCAATGGCATAGGGCGTGACTCCAGCAAGCGATGCTGTCACCACAATAGCTGCGCCGGAGGATAAAAGCGGTAGGAGTGATTGTAAGCCAAAGACGATGCCATCTACATTAACCCCCATCATGCGGCGATAACGATCAATGCTGACTGCTTCTAACTGATACTCTGTCAGCGGCGCCTCAGGCGGCGCTGCTTGTATACCAGCATTCAAATGGATATTGGTCGGCGAGCCTAGCTCAGCTTTAGATGCTAATAAGAATTCCACCAACTGATGCCATTGTGCCTGATCGGAAATATCACAATGTCTGTAGGTTGCACCGGTTTCAGCGGCAAGAGCCAGACCTTTTTGATCATCTACATCTAGCGCCAGAACCTTTGCCCCTGATTGGCTAACTTGCCGCACCACGGCAGCACCAATCCCTGAAGCTGCGCCCGTTACAATCCAAAAAACAGGTTTCTTGTCATCTACCATTACACTCCTCTTATAGCGTTGATTGAAGCGGCGATTGGACTGCTGGCCCTCAAGCCAGCACAATCTAGCCCCGCGTTAAGCGATGATTCTTACCGGCATCTTCGAATAACCATTAACAAAATTAGATTCCACACGCTCCACCTCGCCAACTATCTCAATACGTTGCCAGCGCTTGAGTATCTCTTGCCAAAGAACCCGCATCTGCATTTCAGCCAACCGCATACCTAGGCAGCGATGCAAACCAAAGCCAAAGGAAAGACTATTGCGCGAATTCTGCCGTGTAATATCGAGCTCATCGGAGTTATCAAATACTGATTCATCGCGATTTCCAGAGTAGTACCACATCACCACCTTGTCGCCTTTCTTGATTCGCTGATCACCAATATGAGTATCCACCATGGCTGTTCTGCGCATATGCGACAAAGGTGTTTGCCAGCGCACCACCTCAGAAATCATATTGTCTAACAATTCAGGGCGTGCTTTCAGAATGTCTAATTGTTCTGGAAATTTATGGAACGCGTTTATGCTGGCGCTCATGGTATTTCGCGTAGTGTCATTACCACCCACTATGAGCAACATCAGATTGCCCAAAAAGTGCGTATCTGGCTGGTCGGCTGTGACTGAATCCTGAGCCAACATAGTCACAAGATCAAAATTCGCCGGGCCATCTTTGCGCTCTTGCTTAAGCCTTTTGAAATAGGCCAAACACTCCATCAACTCAGATATACGCTGCTCCTGACTACCTACAATTGGCGAGTCGGCTTCCGCAGTTGTCACGTCTGACCAACGCGTGAGCTTATGCCGATCTTCAAAGGGAAAATCAAACAAGGTCGCCAACATCATTGTGGTGAGTTCTACAGAAACACTTTCTACCCAGTCGAACTCCTCTCCAACGGGCAATGTATCTAATAGACCTTGTGTACGTTCACGAATAAGGCCCTCAAAGCTTGACAAACTGGTCGGCGCCGCAATTTTGCTAACGGCTTTGCGCTGCGGGCCATGTTCAGGAGGGTCCATGGTAATAAAACTTTTAACAAAAAAATCACCGTCTGGATCTCCAACAATATCGTCGTCAATCATAATGCCACCGAATATCGCATCAGATGAAAACTCTTGATGGTTCTTATCCACCGCCATGATATCGGCATGCCGAGTTACCGACCAAAAAGGTCCATAAGCACTGTCTTTACAGTAGTGTACGGGTTGCTCAGCGCGCATCTGCTCAAACAAAGGAAGTATTCGTTCCTCGCTAAAGAGTTTTGGATTGGCGGGGTTTACGTCTGCTAAGGATGGTTGCACAGACTCTTGTATGGATTCGCTCATAATCTCGTTCTCCCAAAGAAATTACCGACAACTTGAAGCTAGCATCTTATTTGTGGTGTTTCCACAAACATTAGCCAGCACCTTTTTGCAAGTTAGGGGCTTCTATCCTTACAAACGATAGCAAAGCTTTTCAACCATAATAACGCCGAAGCTCCTCAACCACGGCAGCACCCAACGCCACTTCTTCTTCTGGGTGTTCGGCGCAGACTTTTAGATTAAACAAGCGGCAGCCTGATTCAATGTAGGGTGCCAACTGCTCAGCTACCTGTGCAGGTGTACCGGACGGGGTATAACGCTCGAACTGAGAAAATGGGATTTGATAAAACGACTCCATACCTTTTTTCACCGCAGCATGAGCTTTAGCAGGATCTTTACTGTCCACGCCAACCCATGGCTGGTAACCATGACACCAGTCCACATCACCACGACCTAGCTCCTGCGCCTCTGCAGCAATTGTTGCAACTGCCTCAGAGAACCTACGCGCGGAACACCAAACACCAATCCAACCCTCGCTGAATCGAGCCGCTCGAGTAAGCGCTGCATCTGAACGACCACCCACTATGATCGGTATAGGGATCTTCGGCGTGGGCTTGATAAGAGCTTCGCTAACGTCAAATTCTAGACCTGAAAAGGTCACGGTTTCGCCATTGAGCAGACCCTTTATAATTTCTAAAGACTCATTAGCGCGCACGCCACGACGACGCGGATTTACTCCACATACTTCCATTTCATGTGGATCTTCCCCACCAATACCCACTCCAAAAATAAGCCTGCCGGGTGCAATTCTCGCCATGCTAGCTAGCTGTCGGGCTACAGGCAACGGGTGCCTAAGAGGTAATAAATAAATACTAGTCATCACGCCAATAGTTGGGTGGAGTTGAGATAGAGACGCAACCTCAACAAACCCGTCAGTACCAGAGCCATTTCTGAAAGATACATGATCGGCCATAAAAATATGATCAAAGCCCGAAGTGGCAATTTCATGCACCGCCTGTTGGCGCGCCTGCCACTCCAAAGACCAAAGATTGCTTGGTGTTCCAAGACCAAATTTCAACTGCATAAGTACTCCGTTTTTCTTATCAATTCAGCGTTCTACTAAAGCCCAATGGCCTCTTCATCTAGCCCCAACATAACGCGCCCGGCCAACTCCATAATCGGCTCGCCCACCATCATATGCTGTGAGGCTACGTGAACATCGCGAAAGTGTTGCTGCAAACAGGAGGTTTCAAACACCGAGGTGCCGCCCATTACGCTATACATTTTGTCGATAACGTTGATGGACACATTTACCGCATGAACAGTTGCCGTGCGCATTTTACGACGATCTTCCAAGCCTCCAGGAGCCGATTGAGCGGCAAACCAACCTGCTTGAATACTTTGGTAGAACAGGGCTCTTGCAGCACTCAAGGCTGTATCTGCTTCGGCTAAATCGATGTGCAGGCTTGGGCGTGATGACAACGTACGACGGCTGCCCTGAGGTGTTTTTTCTTTAGAGACACGAATCACTTCCGTAAGACTGGCTTGAGCCATGCCTAAACAAATTGCACCAATGGGAATACCCAGTAGCGCAAACTTGGGAAACTGATAAATGGGTTTGTTGCCTTGGGCGGTGTCCTCCACGTTCCCCGACAGTCGCTCAGCAGAGACCCATACATTATCAGCAATGTAATCACTGGAACCTGAACCGCGTAAACCCGACACGTGCCAGTTGTCTTGAATAGCAATTTCTTCTGGTTTGAAAAATACCCGTGTCAGTGCTGCCCCTTGTGTAACACGCTGACCATCGGCATCTACTTCATGCACACCACCAGAAATCCATTGCGCATTTCGACACCCCGAGCCCCAGCGCCAATGTCCATTGACACGATAACCAGGCTGACCATTTTGCACCTCGAACATTACGGTGCCCATATCCGCAAAAACACCGCTGGTAATGACATTTGGGTTTTCTAACATTCGCTCAAGCTGGCTTGTCGGCAGCGCCCCAAACAAATACTGAGAGGTTGCGCCAATAAACACACACCACCCAGTAGAGCCGTTTGCCATAGCCAGCGTTTCGCAAATCTTGCAGAACACCTCCGGCGACACTCCAAGGCCACCTAGCTCTTCAGGCACAACTAATCTATAAAAGCCTAGCTCGGCAAGCTGATCAGCCAAGTCCTGAGGTAACTGCCGTAACTGGTCGATTTCTCTACTGCGACGCATTAACTCCGGCTGCAATTTTTCTGCCGCCGTGAGCAATGCTTGCTCTTTTGCGCTAATTGTTAAGTTCATTCAATTCCTTACCAGAGGGCTGCCAGTCTTGCAAAAATTCAGGTTCAGCGAGCAATACCAGACGCTCGTTGACTTTATATTCTCGTGGATAAAGACCACTCGCTTTGGCATTCCCCGCGCGAATATTGTTCAACGCAGTGCGCAGATCTTTGACGTCGTTTAGCCCAAGCTTAGGCGCACCCGGCGGCCTTACCCGATGTGCACCATAAATTGCAGTAACTGTAGCTTCATGATTCATAACCGTTTCGGCGCCCGCAAGATAGTCGCCCATATTGCTATTGGACAAAAAGGCATACAAAGGTCCCGGGTAAATAAAGTCGCCACTAAACAAAAGACCACTGCTCAAATCCAGTAGTGAAATAGAATCTTCGGTATGACCTGGGGTATATAGGACCTGTAGCTGCCGCTCGCCTAGATACATTATCGAGCCCGGAGCAAGCCATTCATTGATATTCAATGTGGGCGCAGCGACACCTTCTGCGCTGCCTAAATGCTCAGAGACATTTAGGATCAACCTGTCATCTACAGCACGAGCGCGTATGTATGGCAAGTCAACTACTGCAACACGATCGAAGGTAATTTCATTGCCGGTATGGTCATAATGAAAGTGCGATGGCACAAAGGTAATAGGCAGCTCAGTGAGAGATTCAGCAACCTTGCGAATGTTTCGAAAACCAGGCCCTGCATCAAACAATACTGCGCGCTGGCTACCCACAATCAGGTAACTATAATTCTGCTGAGCATAACGCGGCTCGCCGATGGCAAAAGTCTGCGCGTCCAAAGATTGAATCGTGAAGTAATCATCAAACCAAACGGTATCAGTGCCTTCATCAGTCGCGGGATTCAGTTGCGGGGGCGCACCAGTACTAAGCAGATCAATAATAATGGCATGGCGATTAGCGATACCGCCCCAAGCAGCTAGACCAAGGCAGATTATTCCGACAGCTACATTTTTCATTGGCCCTCTCCCGTTAGACCCGCCACCTTTCAACACAGGCTTATTGGCAAACAGTTAGAATCAAACCTTTAAACGACCAGCTAATGCATCTGCCAAGGACCGCCGCGCCATCTGCAAACAACTCTCATAACGCCCAATAGTGAAGTGTTGGTTGGCGCCGGTATTCAAGCCCGCTTGAATACTCTCCCCAATGACAAAATCCTCATCAAATACCTCCTGCACAACATTGTAGTTAGCCTGCCAATATTTTTCAGCTTTCTCAGTGTTTGCGGCCTCCGGAATAAGCATTTGGCATTGAAAAATACAACTTGTCTGGCCCGTGGGAATGATCGTATGTATGTATACGTGGTCAGTCATAGACTGCACAAAATTACAGGGAAAGAGGTAATTTTGCGTCATGAAATTGCGCCTGTAGGACCATTCATCTTTAGGCTGATCTTTAAGTTTTTCTATTCCTGCCAAGGGCACTGCGTGACGCACATGAGGGTATTGATCAAGGAACACACCTTGGTTGTCTAGGTAGGCCGAGCAAGCGGTATTTTTATGCGCCGAACAAAAGTGGTATTGCTCTTGGAACCCCTCCAAAGCAATGTGCCAATTCATCTCGCGTTTTACCGCCCATTCCTTAAAAACAACGTGGCTCTTTAGATCCAGCGATTCTAACTGCTCCGCCATCGGCGCCACCCAGGCGTCTATATCAACTGGCGCTGAGCTAGGCGAAGGCCGCACCCAAATAAGCCCAAAGCGTTCAAAGGCTGGCAATGCCACCAAACCTAGTTCGGATTTATCAATATCGCCAAAATTTGTATCCTTGGGCAGACCGCGTAAATTACCGTCCAAGTCGTATGTCCAGCTGTGGTAGGGGCAGGAAAACGTATTCGCTTTGCCGCAAGGTTGTTGCTCTACCCGAGCACCGCGATGACGGCATACGTTCAGAAATGCTTTTACCTCACCCACTCGATTACGCGCAATCAGCATTGGCACGCCAGTAGAATTATGGGTAAAGAAATCACCCGGAGCCGCAAGAGCGCTGGCGTGACCAACGATAATAGGGAACTGCCGAAACAAAACTTCTATCTCTCGGTTCAATCGCTCAGGGTCAGTATATTCGGTAACCGGTATCTGCATGACATCTGGCTGTAAATGAGTACCACCGTTGTCACAGTAGCCTAAAACCGTTTCGATAATTGCTCGTTCTTCGGCCTGATTAGTCTCGCTCATACCACTCTCTTCTTTGATTAACCGCCAGCCACCGCTGTCTAGGACTCAGACCACAGCGGTGAGGCATCTTTCATAAGCCGATCCATCTTCGTCATGCGCGCAACTTTTTCACCGGATTTAGCGTCGCTTAACCAAGCGGTATACCAACAAATTTCAGTCTTTGGGCTGTCCGAGAGCGCCACAACATGTCCATGAGCGAGATAGTCACGGCCTGCCACTACAGGCTGACCAAGGTACTGTACTTCTATGGAACCATACAGGCCAACATAGGGACCACTGATTGGAATAATGTGCTCCTCAACGCCTCTGAAAGCGTGAATACACTCCGCCATGGGTGCCACTCTGCCACCAAAGATGGTTGCATCTGTGTAGCAATCCATGGGTTCAGTAATCACCGCAAGCCGCTGATCTATACTCTCATCGCTCACTTGAACCGCGCACTCAGGAGAAGGGGTACCAATAACCACCGCACCTAACATACGTAGATCTTCCGCAGGCCGGTTCGCGGCTATGCGTTTGCTGACCTGCGAATCTGGGTCATCGCCTAATGATGCGGACCCTTCCATAACCATCACGCCAGATTCGTTTTCCATCCAAATTCGCGCTTTGGTTTCGCTGATAGGTTCTAATTTGCAGCAAACAGGTTCGTGATCCACGGTGGCAGCCTTGAAATAAAGTGACATACCCCCTTGGCGCCACCAAGCGTCGCCAAAATACTCTACCAAAAGCGGCGGAAACTGTTCCATGTGAATGGAACCGGCAATAGTGCCGCCTTGAAAACCTAGGCCTTGAGCAGTGTCGTCGTCATGAATGCCACCCTTTTCATCGGCTGAGGTATTTTTAGGCCGACGCCATAATCCGGTAACTGTTGCTGACATAATTGATCTCAAGTGTATAAGCTATCGAGTATACCCCACCCGCTGCAAAGGCAAACTGGCTTTGTTTGGCTTTGTTTGGCTGGGTTTGGCTGGGTTTCTGATTGGACTCGCAGGTGCCTAGACGCTCATCTGCGCCCCAGCCAGCTGAAAAAATGGCAATCCAATGGTGGTGTTTTAGTCGCCGGCACCATCCACGGCGCAGAACTTAGGTTCTAGATCGAGTACCGCCAACAACCGACCAAAGCCAATGAATTGACCAATCATTAAGCCTAACTCTAACACCTGCCCATCACTGTAGTGTTGCTTCAAGCGCTGAAAAAACTCATCGTCCATATTGTGGTGGTCGGTAGCCAATCTATCTGCATATTCCAGTGCTAATTGTTCGGCGACGCTAAAAGCATCCAAGTTTTTGTCTAGATCCAACTGGGTAATTTTCGCTTCTGTAAGGTCTCCTGCAGACTGCAGGAGGCGGGCGTTTAGTCAGGTAAAGCAGTCATTGTGTCGAGCAATCCTCAGACGCACCATCTCAATCAATTCTTCAGAAACACTGTAGCCCTTGCGCGCTGGGTAGTAGAACTGAAAGTAGGAATTAAACAGCTGCTGGTTGTTTGCTAGACCTCTTAGTGTTGAAGTATCTGATCCATTAGCTTGCATACTTTGCGCGGCTGCGCGAGTTGCCTCGTCTAACTCTTCGTCAGGTAATAATCTAATTCTTGTCATGTTGTGCCTCTCCAGAGCAAATTTTTATCTGTTAATAGTAGCCAAAAAAATATGCCTGCTCGCGCTCAATCAACAAGCGCGCAAACACACATCCATCCACTACATCACTGGTTGTACGCGCACGCGCCAGCCAATCACTCCCCCATCAACCCTATGCTTGGTTTTCACTAGCTGCGGTTTGTACACGCCTATTTTCTAGTTCCTTCAAAGTAGCCGCATGAGATTCTTCGTCCACTTTGTAGAGCGAAATTACCGCGATCATGCCAAGCCACAAAGTAAGAATGGTGGGCACGTAGTACGCCCCCAACAACCAAATTGACTCATCGCTGACTTGCTCAACCGTGGCGCCAGAGGGAAATTCTGCCAAGGCGAGTACAAAGGAAGCAGCCAACAGCCCTAGCCCTTGAACGGTTTTACGCACAAAGGTGACACTGGAAAAGAACACGCCTTCTGATCGCCGGCCAGTTTTTAGCTCTGCTTGTTCAACAAGATCAGCTGTCATAGAGGCGAACAAAATTTGAAAACAAATAATCAGACCTACGTCAATCACACCTGTACCAAAGACAAACCAAAATACAAATGGGTCGCCGTTTTCCGGCAGCACACCAATGAGGCGTAAGAATACTGGCAGAGGCGCTCCAAGGAAGGCTATTAAGCCAATACCCATAGCACCGTTTTTCTTCCCAAAACGCTTGGTCACGATAGGCGCTAAAACAAAACCTATAATCGCCGCCAAAAATACGCCGGTGGTAATAATGCCGGTCTCAATAGAGGTGAATTCCCAGAAGTAGGTATAGAAGTAAAAGGCCAAAGCCGCCGCGAGCCCCGTTGCAATAGCCCCCAGCAACGCAGCACCAAATAGTGCCACAAAGGATCTGTTAGCTAAAGTTTCAAAAATCTCGCGAAAAATACCCTTCAAAGTCAATGCACGCTGTGCGGGCGGACTTTTCAGGAATGGAATTTGACTGTGAGTGCCAATGGAAGAAACCATTATAGAAATAAATATCAGCAGTGAACCCGTTATACCTAGGATTTCGTAGCTTTCTCGATTGAAACGCCCATCTGGAATAGTGGCCGTGGCCAGCGCAGGGAAGATAAAGAAAAACATCAGCACGGTCATGGAATTACCGCCCGTCCAGCCAAAATAGTAACGAAAGCTTAGAAGCGAACTGCGTTCAGTATACTCTTCCGACAACTCTGGAGTGAGCGCCGAACTGGGCGTTTCGTACAAAGTAATAAACGTACGAATGAACACTGCTAAGACCAGCAAATACCAAAAGATTGCTGTATCTGACCATTCAATGGGCGGGTTCCAAAGAAAGAAGTAACTCAACGCTACCGGTAAAGCGGAGACATACATAAACGGATGGCGTCTTCCCATTTTGGAGCGCACGTTGTCTGACCAGTAACCAATTATGGGATCACTTATCGCGTCAAAGACCAGTGCGGTGGTAATAGCTATACCAACTAACCGCGCATCTAGACCAATAACCTGGCTGTAGAACAACAAAAGGAAATAGTCGAAACCATTATTCTTTACACCGTAGGCCACTGAGCCAAAGCCATAGGCGGCTTTTACCCCAAATGACAGCTTTCTTTGCTCTTCCATTATTTTTGTTCCTTCACTTCTGTACCGCTTAATAACAGCAGTGTGGTTATTTTTGTTTGGCGTACTTTGGCTTATCCGCGGATAAATTCGCGAATAACCTGTCCTGGGCGTTTACCCGTATGTTGACCATTTGCGATGATCACCTCACCTGCCACAATTGTGGCTGCATAGCCCTTACCCTTGACCACAAAACGCCCACCGCCATGGGGAAAATCATTAACGTATTCCGGATGACAGGTACTGAGGTTGGCGTAGTCGATAACGTTAATGTCGGCATGCCAGCCTTCTCTAAGTTCGCCGCGCTCTTTCAAACCAATTATTTCTGCAGATTTGCCGGTAATGCGATGAATAGCCTCGGGCAACGTATAAACACCCTGCTCTCGGGTCAGTTCGCTAAGCAATACAGTGGGCGAATCAGTATCAGTGAAGAAGCCTACGTGGGCACCGGCGTCACCCAGCATGGGTACCACATGGGGTAACTGCATATATTTCCACTGGTTTTCAAGGTGTCCGCCAAACATCCAGTAGTTAAAAAACTCTTTGCCTTCTGAGGCCAGCAGCCTATCGACATAAACCTCTACCGGATCTTTGCCACTTTCGTCAGCCAACTGTTGAAGGCTTGCGCGGCGATTGAAATCAAGGTTTGGTGTCTCGTCTGTACCAAACGGGTGGAGCATGTGCGCCAGATTTTGCATATCACCAGCGGCAATACCTTCAGAGATAAGTTTGGCCCGAGTCGCTTCTTGGCGCATGGCCTGCACACGATCAGCAATGGTAGGTAACGCCATCAGTTCTTTCCATGCGCTGGATTTTTTAGTGAATGGGGAAAGTTGTGCTAGGCCAAAAAAGGCCCCGCTGGGGCGCGTATGACACAGACTCGCAAGGCGCTTGCCGCCTTGATTTTGTTCCTCAAAAAACTCATTCCAGCGCGAAACACCGCCATCACCTTGAGGTCCGGTGCCGCCAGAAAACAGCACCTGACAACCCAATTCGGTAGCGTCTCTGAACATTTGCAGCTCAGTTTCGTACCTAGTCTGCATATCATTGGCTGACTGAAACATTGCTCCAATGCCACCACCATCAACTATGGCTTGTTGTATGGCTTTAGTCTCACGCAAATCCGCCCAAGTGCCTGGTGTGCAGCGCCCATCCGGAACTGTGTGCAAAAGAAACCGTGAGGTAGAAAACCCCACCGCTCCCTCTTCTACAGATTGCTTAACCATTTGTGCAATATGCTCGAGTTCTTTGTCAGAGGCCTGTGCACCCTCATCCATACTCCGATCGCCCATAGCCTCGTAGCGAATGGCGGAGTGCCCAGCAAGGCCAACAACATTCAGTGCAGGTCGTAACGCCTGCACTGAATCCAAATATTCGCCATAAGTCGTCCAGTCCCACGGCAAGCCATCCATAATGGCATCAGCAGCGATGTCTTCCACAGACTCCATGAGCTCGGCTAAGTAGCGACGGTTATTAGGACTACACGGCGCGAACGTCACTCCACAATTACCAATCATTGCAGTGGTCACACCATGATAGGAGCTGGAACTCATCAGCGGGTCCCAGCCAACTTGGGCATCTAGGTGGGTGTGAAGGTCTACAAAGCCAGGCGTGACCACTTTGCCTTTGGCATCGATAGTTTGCGCTGCGGTGTCAGTGGTAAGATCGCCAATACGGGCAATACGCCCATTATTGACAGCTATATCCGCGCGTTTAGCGTCCGCCCCGGTGCCGTCGATTACAGTGCCGCCCGAAATAATTAGATCGTATTCCACGATGCCTCCCCTCTAATGACTAATTTTTGTTCTCTCTCTTGTACGCTCCTGACAGGGAGGGCCGCCACTTCTCGGCACGTCTTCTTGCACTCCCTTATCCAGTGACTGAATTTGTCTCGTTATGGGCTGTGCGTCAAGATGCACATTCAGAAAGTCAGCGCTGCCAATGCAACAACAACGGGTTATGAAGTCCGCTCAGTCACCGCAACTCATGGCGCTAGCTACTATCCAACCAGCAAAACTCTAGCTCTAATTATTCACTGGCACGGCCTAGCGGCTAAAGACATACTCCGTGTATTATTCGCAAAACCCGCTGGCTGCAGTGATGTAGCGAGGCTGGGGTGTAAAGGCTTATGAGTCCGCGCCGGCGGTATATCTTAAATTAGCCCTGCTGGATTAACTCTGCTGGCACGACACCAGCGCAATGAGAAAAAGTACGGAAAACGGATATGGAAAACATTCTCAAAATCATCTTTTCGCCAATTGTCTTTGGCCTACTCTTCTTGGCGCCGTTAATCGCTCAATCTATGACGGCTGCAGAACTGCAACTCTTTACCCTACCTAATCTGCTTGTAGGCCTAGTTATTGGTGGCACCTGGGGATCAGTAGCACATTTCAGAGGGAGCTGGCTATGGATCAGGTAACTCAAACGATGAATTGGGACGAATTAGACCCAGAACAACTAGATGCAATGGAGCGCAAAATCGCCGCCAAGTACATTCAGAAGTTCCCCCTTGGCGTTATCATTTGGGGCTTTGCAAACACGACGATTTGGCTAGCACTTTGGCCTCTCGTGATCATGGACATTCTGCCAATTTGGGCGGCTTTTCCAATTGCCGTAGTCAACGTATGCGCAGCTTATCTGCCATCCCACGACGCACAACACAGCATAATTGCACGAGAAGGACATAAACTACGTTGGCTCAATGAACTATTAGGCCATGTGTCTCTAATCCCTTTTGCTCAGGCGTTTAGGTACTTGCGTTATACGCATTTTGAACACCATGCACACACAAACAACCCAAACCTAGATCCAGACTTTGATGTACACGCAGAAGACAGAAGGGCGTATTTCAAAAACGCTCTAATGCGCAAACAGCCCGTTGGGAGAGAAGGTAAAGACCTTTACTATGCGTCCTTAGAGCGCACTGACAACGCCCACGTGGCCGTTGATGCCATTGCAATACGCAGTCTGTATACGCTGGTATTGTTTGTTGCTGCTTGCACCGGCTATGCCATAGAAGCGGCACTATTGTGGTGGTTGCCACTGCATATTGCAGATATTTATATCCCGTATTATTTGAGTTGGAAGCCCCATCACCCGGGAGAAAATCAGGGTCGATATAAAGACACTGAGGCGTTCAAAAGCACCCTAGGTAATTTACTGTCCTCTGGTATGCAATACCACGTGGTCCACCACCTATATCCACGCATCCCGCTAATGCACACGCCTGCGGCGTTCAGAGAAATGCGACCAATATTGCAGCGCCGTGGCTGCGATTTACGCGGTATGTAGCGGCTATTTAAAAACTGGCTGAAGAGTTAGTTGGGAAACCGACGAAGTCCTCAAGATCACTGACCACTTCAAACAGGGAATCGCCGCGTTGCATATATTTTGTCTCAAAAGCAGTGATCGGCTTGTCTTCCGACAACGGCCTGCTACTGGCTTGTAAACCAACAGCCGCCAGCGCCTGCACAAATTCTTGAGCATATATCGCCCAATTGGTCCGTACTGTCAGTCGTCCACCAAGTTTTATTAAGAAGGGAAACGCCGGCGAGCCATACCAACGTTTACGAAATTGTGACGCCTTAGGATAAGGGTTGGGGTAAAGTAGAAAATGTTGTACGGGCTGCCAACCAGCACCCGCCGCTAAGCGCCAAAAGTCATTCACGTCTGCGCGCAGCATTAAGTAATTTTCCTCGCCACTATTTTGCTGACTGGTTTGCTGACTGGTTTGCCGGCTGGTTTGCTCACTAGTTAACTGACCGCTACGATGCCGTGCCAAACGGTGCTCAGACTTATCAATACCCAACACCAACGCTTCCGGAAAAGCTGCCGCTAAGTTGCGCGTGCTATCGCCGGTCCCGCAGCACGAGTCAATAATCAATGGCGCAGTGGATGTTTCTACACGATTTCGAATTGCCGCAAAAGCCTCTAGAGAATGAGCAGCAATAGGGCGCTGCCAAGGAGCGCTAAGATGGGTTTGAACGATCTCAGCAAGATCCTGGCGCGGCTGTTGTTGTGGTGATTTGTGCGAGTAGCGGTTCAATATGCATCGCTGTACGGTAAAACCCAATCATACTTGTAATGAGCCCAGCAAACATCATTTCACCACGACTATGGCTTCGAATTATTACGCCAACATGATGCTCAGGGAATCAATCTGCCTGGATTCCAGGCAAGAGGACCCGTGTTTGACGATCATTTTACTACCTTGTACGGTATCTGACTTTTACTGTAGGCGACGGGCGATCAATACCACGCAAAACACCCGCGCAAATTGCTAGCAATTTTTTCAGCAACAAGATGGAAGCCACAACATGCAAATGATCCCACTCAGCCGGATAGTTAGTTTCTGGGCCGACATTCAGCCTGACAGAGTAGCTATTTATCATGACGGTGAAACCATCACTTGGGGAGAGCTGGAACGTCAGACAAATCGACTGGCGAGAGCTTACGAAGCACTGGGTGTAGGCCAAGACGACTTTGTCACCATCGCCCTACCCAACGGTATCGAATTCTTTAAATCGACAATTGCAACTTGGAAAATTGGCGCGACACCACAGCCGATTTCGGCAAAGCTACCCAAATTTGAGCGCGATCAAATTGTCGATGTGGGCAATCCAAAACTTATCACAGGCGTGGCAGATGGCTCTCACCAAGGCTACGTGACAGTACCTGTCGGGTATGCGCCTGATGCATCTCTGTCGGATACACAGCTACCTGAAAAAACCGCTAACTCATTTAAAGCCATGACATCTGGAGGCAGTACCGGTAGGCCTAAGCTTATTGTCGCCGCCAACCCTGCTGTCTGGGACATAGACACGTGCCGGCTGCATACACAGCTAAAAGGCTCAATGCTTATACCCGGACCTTTGTACCATAACGGCCCTTTTGTCTGGGCAATGAGTGCGTTCTTCAGGGGCAACCAAATCACCGTAACAACACGGTTTGATGCTGAAGAAACTCTTGCGCTAATAGAGCAGCAAAAGATAGATATTGTTTACATGGTACCCACCATGATGCAGCGTATTTGGAACCTGCCGGAAGAAGTGAAGAGTCGCTATGACCTATCTAGCCTAAAAGTACTCTGGCACTTAGCGGCCCCCTGCCCCGCATGGCTAAAAGAAGCCTTTATTCAATGGCTAGGGGCAGAAGTAATTTGGGAACTATACGGTGGCACCGAAGCTCAGGGCGGTACAGTTATTAGCGGGCCTGAATGGTTAACCCACCGTGGCTCAGTGGGCAAGCCCAACGCAACCTGCGAAATCATTGTGGTCAACGACGCTGGCGAAAACCTACCACCAAATGAAATAGGCGAAGTATTCTTACGGCCGTTAACCGGCCAAGGCACTACCTACCGCTACATTGGCGCAGAGCCAAAGGCCATTGATGGCGGCTTTGAAAGTATTGGTGACATGGGATATTTCGACACAGACGGCTACCTTTATCTTGCTGATAGGCAGACAGATATGATCTTGTCAGGCGGCGCAAACATTTATCCAGCTGAAGTTGAAGCCGCCATAGACAGCTTCCAAGGTGTGCGCTCTTCTGCGGTCATTGGCCTACCCCACGAAGACCTAGGCAACTATGTACACGCTATTGTAGATGCGCCAGGGGGCATAAAAGAGGAAGAGCTGTTAAGCCATCTACAAGACAGGTTAGTGCGCTATAAAATTCCAAGAAGCATAGAATTTTCCAACGAACCAATGCGCGATGACGCAGGCAAAGTAAGACGAAAAGCACTCCGTCAGGAAAGGCTAAACGAAGCAAACTAGCCCTAGACCAATAAGGCCACACCGTACTAAGCGGTGTGCTATCTTCGATCCACAACAACAATAAGGATCGAAAATGAAAAACTCCCTCTTACTCGCTTTAACTCTGATGCTGCCAATGCTGGCTAACGCAGGTCACCACGCAGAAGGCGATTCAACCGGTCACGCAGATGCAAAAGCCATCGTTGAAGCAGCATATGCAACCTTTAGCTCGGGAGATACCGAAGCATGGACAGCACTGCATACGGATGATCTAAAATTCACAATATTCGGCCAACTACCTCAGTCTGGTGTTTTTGTAGGGCCTGAAGCAGTGATTGAAAACGTCTTCGCAAAGATTGCAATCCACTGGGCTAATTTCAAACTTACTCCGATCAGTATCACTGCCGTGGGTAATACAGTTTATGCTCATAACAAATTACAAGCAGACGGGCTAGATAGCGAGACCATGCACATGTTTGTTGTAGAAGACGGCAAAGTTGCGGTATTCACTGCTTTTGAAGATACAGACTCCATGCGCCAAGCAATGGTTACTCAATAGTAGATTTTCACCTGTCGATCTAACGGTACTAGTTCGCCAAGAACCTATAACGACCTCTAGGCCCCGTAAGATTTTTCCGGGGCCGTCTTCAAACGACTATGATGCTGAAACGGACTCAAGCAAAAATCATATTCGGTGAATTTTTATTCGCAATAGGCGCATCCATCGGGCAATGCGTAACTCCATTCACTCCTACATCGCTCCGCAGGTTGGCACCTGCGCGTAGAGTCAGGGTTCTGCAAGATCTTGTTGACGGTTCAATCCTATTCATCGGGGCAAATTTTGCATCCCAGCCAGCTAGCCACGTTGTCATAGAAAGAGAGTCTTATCGCATCAATGTATAACAGCCACTATATCAATGCTTCATCTGATGCTGGAAATCTATGCGCTATTTCCTCAGCTTCGGTATTCAAAAATACCAGCGAATACTGCTGTATAACATATTGGGATTTGCGCCGTATTCCGAACCCAGTATCGGTGTTTGCGAGGCACCTACCGTTAAGTCATCACCAACAAAAATGTACGCCGCGAAATCTATATAAAAATTTTCAGCGACATTGTACTCAGCTGATAGAGAGGTATATCCCGAAGCGTCGTCAAGATTAACAATAGCTTGTATTGCCAGTGTCAACAAAGGCGTCGCTTGGAATGAAAAACTCGGCAGCAGATAATTTTCACCTAACAAAAACACACCACCACGCTGATAGGGCAAGGTATCGTACAACGAGAGATAGCGATCAGTATTATCAATACCAGCACCGTTATAATGATATTCAATCATGCCAAACGTATTCCCTGAAAAAGCGTAATCTAACCCAGTTGAACCTCTGAAGTAGTCCACATCGCCTTCTACAAACGCTCCTTCAAACCAAAATCCCATTACGCCAATCTCAGTTTGTAAACTCAAACTTACCAACGATTGTCTTGCGTATTCGATATAGGCAAGAGCATAGTCTTTTCCACCGATATTATTACTAACTTGAAGAAAAGCGGCTGATCTGTCTCGTTTTCCACCCGCACCTAAAACAACACCAACATCGACTTCGCCCAGATCACCCCAAGGCTTTTGAAACCGCACTGCGTCCACCCCTGTACGGTACTCAGTATTAAAAGTTCTTATATCAAAGGGCAGAAACACATCTGTGGGATTAATAAAACGCGCGCCCCCGAATGCAATAGCTTGCCTACCAATCGTTAGGTTCCCAGCACCCAATCGCCACTGAACATTAAGGCGGTCTAAGTTTTGATAGAATTGAGTTTTGCTTGACACATCATTGGTTAAAGAAGTTTCAATGTCGCTAACGCGATAATTATCCCCAACGATATTATAAGACTGTAGATCACCGCCTATTGCACGAGAAACCGATAGCGGACTTAATTCGTAATGCAGTTGAAAAACGGTATTGTCTGTAAAAGTTTCAAGCATTAAACGACCGCTGTTTTGCGCTTGATAAATTGTATTCGTTGCAAAAAAGTTATTCGCAATAGCATCTTGGGCCACTACATAAGATTTCAAATAGCCAGAAATATTGGTTTGCGCATTGGCACGCAATTTCGAGTTATTTTGCATTTGGTATGGATCTTTGCGAACAGTATCAGAAGCTAGAGCTATACCCGATGAATGGGTTGCGACAACCTGGCCCTCTCCTTGAGAAAGCAAATCGGGGCTTGCCTTTACTTCAATGATCGCGTCTGGTGAAACCCATGACCAAACATCCTTGAACCCTGCATTTAGTGCCTGCTGCCTCAACTGCGCATCAGACGTATCAGCAATTCCAACCACCACTCGATAAAAACGTCTTTCATTAATTACCGTTTCTACAATACGCACTTGCTCGTCTATCCGTGCCTCGACTCGGTTTAAATACTCTAGAGCATTATCTTTTTCGGTAAAGCTCCCAAATACCACCACTGGCTCTGCAACACCAACTGCCGACCATAACATCCCAAGTATGATTACAACCAATGTGCACCCGCGCTTATGCATCAACGCTCAACCTGCGCATGAGAGATTAACTGCCATCTGCAAAAAAAGTACCCTTATTCACGAACTGCGTATCTCATCCAATTGAATTACTCCGTCTTCTAAATGAATTAAACGATCTGCGCGGTCCATAATTTTTTGATCGTGTGTTGAAAAGACAAAGGTCATGTTCATCTGAGCATTGAGTTCTCGCATCATATCGAGCAGTGCGATGCCTGTGGTCGAATCCAAATTTGCCGTGGGTTCATCGGCCAGAATAATGTCGGGTTTGGACGCCATCGCCCTAGCCACGGCAACGCGTTGCTGCTGTCCGCCCGAGAGTTGCGACGGTCGCCGGTCGCCCAGTCCCTCAAGGCCGACCAATGCGAGCATCTCTTGAACCCGGGTTTTGCGGTCTTTTTCATCGACGCCTTGCAGCAGCATGATGTACTCGATGTTCTCTTCCGCTGACAGCACAGGAATCAGGTTATAGGACTGAAAAATAAAACCAATATGATCACGGCGAAAATCAGATAGCTGTTTCCCGGACATGTTGGCAATGTTCGTACCCGACAAAAAGACGTCTCCTGAATCCGGCTCATCGAGCCCTCCAATCAGTTGTAGCAGGGTGGTTTTACCTGACCCCGAGGGACCAATAATTGCTGTGAACTCGCCTTCTTCGATGTGGGTGCTGACGTTGGAGAGCGCGGTGACCTGGGTCTGGGCTTCACCGAACTTTCTGACGAGGTTTTTGGTTTCGATCACGGTTTTCATTATTCTGATCCTAAAGAACGCGTTGCAGCGCCTGACTTGGCACGATTCGGGAAGCGAAAACAGCGGGGTAAATCGCCGCGGCGACGGTGAGTAGCGTGACATAGATAGGGAAGGCAACAAACTGATAGGCGCGGACCTCAGTGTGCAGATTGCCGTCTAAGAGCACGCCCGACATTTCCATACGCCCCATGGGAATACCGTTTGATTCAAAATAAGACGAGGCAAGGTAGCCCAGCAGAACCCCAATAGCGCAAGCCATTAAGGCGAGAAAAAAGGCTTCGAACAAGACCAAGGCGATGATTTGACGAGGTGTTGTGCCGATGGCTTTAGCGACCCCAAATTCGTAGATGCGTTCGTAAATCGACATGAACATCGAATTGATTACCCCGAGGGATGTCAGGATGAATAATACGGCGCCCACAATCGCAGAGGCGTAGCTGCTCATCTCAATGATGCCACCAATGGAAGGCTGCAGATCAAGCCAGCCCAGTGCCTCGACATTGCCTTGGTTGAGACGCGTTAACGTCGGCAGGGTTTTGTTTTTTGCGTCTTCTGGATCAACGAATTGAACCGCAATCTGATGCACATGCCCGTCCATTCCCAGTAAAGGTTGGGCTGCACTGAGATTGATGAAGGCGAGGGATTGATCCATCTCCTCCGGCCCGAATTCAAAAAAGCCGGTCACCCGAAATAACTCCTGGGTGATCTCACCGGTGTCCACTTTTGCGGCGGTAATAATGATGCGATCACCTAGGGAGACTTCCAGTAGCTCCCCCATTAGTTTTCCGAGTAGGATCTCTCGCTTTGCGCCGGTTAAGTACTCGCCCTCATAGGTGGCTTCTTCGAGGCGGCTAACTCGCAGTTCTGAAAGCGCATCAACGCCATAAACGAGGCCGCCAGTAGTGTTGTACGGGGAGGCAATCATGCCCCCAATAATCACTCGTGGCGCGTGGCCCGCGACCCGCTCATCGGAGGCCAAGGCGGCGGTGATGGCGTCGGGATCGTTAAGGAATAGCTCGGGTTCAAAGTTCTCCCGGAATCCTTTTTGATTCACCTGCGCCTCTCCCTCAAGCGTTTTGGTGATCCCGCCGACCATCACGTCGGTCATGCCCAGCATGATGCCATCGACAAGAATAATCACCACCAGTGAACTGGTAATGAGCATGCAGGTTAAGAGGGTTCTGCGAGTATTTCGAAACAAATTGCGCCATGCTAGCTTCAAACTCAGCATCAGTGCCCCCCCAAAGCAACGCGGGGCTGTATGCGCGCAGCTCTCAATCCCGGAGGAAGGCTGATCAGTGCTGCGGTCAGCAACATAAAGCCCATGGGCATGAATACGACATAGGCAGAGAGGTCACCCTTCATGGTGTCAAAAACAACCCCGCCCATGTCCACTGAGATATCGAGTTTTATGCCAACTTCGGTAAACCACGCAATGACCGGCAAAATGAGCGCGAGTCCCACAGTGATGCTGATGCTCGCGAGCATCACCGTCTCAATAAAAATGAGTTTGACAAGCTCTGACGGACGACAACCGATTGATTTCAAGACACCAAACTCCTTGGTTCGCTCAAGCACCGACATCAGTACTGTATTTAAAACGCCGATAAATACGATGAACACAATCAATGCCATCGTAAAATAATTACCTTGCTTGTCGGATTGCATGGTTCGGTAAAAAGTCGCTTCAATCTGCTGCCAGGGTGAGACCTTCAAGCTGGGCATCAAACTTTGCAGTTCGGCTGCCAGTTGTTCGTTATCGTGCTTGTCGCGCGCAAGTAAGGCGAATTCGTGAACCTCGCCGCCAATCGAGAGAAACTCCTGGGCAACGGTGAGTGGCAGAAAGACGCCGAGTCGATCAAACGAGGTGGTGTTACCAATAATGGCGGTGATGATGAAGATATCGTTCGCAATTGAACCATCAGCACCTGAGGAAATCAGAACGATTTCACCCCCAACATCCAATTTCAATGAATTGGCCAGTCCCCGACCAATCATTGCCGGAAAGTAGCCATCGGCATTTGGTTGAGCGCTAAAATACTTACCTGCGCTGACTTTTTGTAATATTCGAGTTACGGTTGGCTCGAGCTCCGGGTCGATTCCGAAGATTTGAGCGATGGAGGTCTTGTTGCCGCCGTAGGCCAGCGCGGAGGAATACACCCTAGGCGCCCACCCTGTGACGTCTTCATGATTTTTGAGCGTCGTCTCAACGACTGTTGGATTCTCGATGGTCTTATGGATCTTGGGCCGCTTCGCATAATCGTCTTTGTGCACTTGTATATGCCCAGTGTGATCCAGCGTAAAGATATCCACCACATTGGACCAACTGCCCTCAAGCAAGGACATTGAGAATACAAAGAGGATGTAACCCCCTGCCATGCTGAGGGCTGTCAACAAACTCCTACGCCTTTGCCGCAAGATGTTTCTGTAGGCTAATTTCAGTGTGAGCAAGGCTAAAATCTTGATTTGAGGTTGCGCATCGAGAACGTCTGCTCTGTGATGCCAGGTGGGTCGAAGACTATTTCATCGTAAATGACCCGAGTTCTGTGTCCCGGTTTGTTCATCGGCTTAATCTCAAGGATGGACGGCATTAGTCGGCCTCCAATTTCTTTGGGCGCACTGAAAGTCATGACGCGCATCTTTTTGCCTTGGTCGTCAAAAAAGCTTTGCGAAAGAGGTAACAAGGGCGACTTTGAGACGACGTAGTCAATACTCCCCCAGACCGTCACAGTTTGCTCCTTGGGAATCAAGGTGAAGCGATATTGGTCATCGGTCTCAGTCATTTGGATGTCGTAGGCATCAACCAGTTGGGTCTCTTTCACGAGGTCGTCATTGGTGAAGTCGCTGCCCATCCACGATCCCATCATCATCGACGGCGGTACTTTGATTACTTTGTTAATCTTTGGAAAGTAATTCCACATTTCCTCGTCGCGTTTGAGCGTGGCAATACCGCGATCTTTTTTTGGTGAAAGAATGCGAAAAAATCCGAATTCCCTTCCTGCCGATTGACTTGAGATCTGCATCGACCGTTGATAACGCGGCGTTTCGATCACCATCGTAATTTTCGAATCGCTCGATGAGCCACGGTAGAGTTGCTCCATTTGGTCAATGATATCGAGGGGGCTTTTATTGTGATCGTCAGCCAGAGTCAATTGGCTGATCGCGACACCCGCTAGAATAAAAACTCTGGCCCATGAGAACTGCTTTTGGATGGCGCTCAGTGGGCCGTGGGTTCGCGTCGAAGGTTTCTCCGAAAGGGGACTGCCGAGATTCCAACGGTTCGATTTTTGCGTTTCTATCATAAGATCACTGTCCTATTCTTGCGCTAGTGATGGCGCGGCTAATCTCATCAAATATTTTTATTTTGGCAAATAAGGCTAAATCTCCCAACCCTTTTCAGCCTCCACAACCACACGCCTGTAAGCCGGCATACAACGTAAAAAAAGCATCGCAGCAGCCGGATATAAGATCGCATTTGTTGCCGCTAGCGAGTAGTGCAATAACTGATCATTCCTAAATACATAGTCGGTAAACCAGGCAACCAAGCTTATGCCTAAAGCCATGCCAAGAATACTAGTGCAAAAGATGTAAATTGCGGTTGCTTGACCACGCATACGATTTGGAGTGATCAAGGTAAAAGACGCAGCCATTACGCCAATATAGGCAGCACTCAAGACCATAGCCGGACCCAATAACAAAAAGGTAAGAGCCGGGGTACCGGCCAGGGGCGCGCCTACTACAAACGGTATTGCGATTATCGATGCGTAAAATACCGTACGCACAAATCCATCGCTTTGCCCACGCGCCACCATTCTCTGGGCAACCCAAGCAGCGCCCATAACGCCTATCGATCCACCGACCATCATTATGCTGCCATAGTAGAGGCCAATATCCGTTTTCGACATGCTATAGACCCTAGTTAGGAATTCGGGGTACCACGCCGCGTTACCGTAGCCCGCCATAGCCAGCAGGGAAGAACCTAGGAATAAATTGACGTACATGCGTTTGCGCTGCCATAAGTAGCCCAAAACGGTACGCATGGGAAACGGTTCGTCTTCTCCATCCACGCCAGCCATTGATGCCGGCACTCCCTTACGTGTGGGTTCTGGAATCGTTAACAACAACAGGCTAAGCAGTATGCCTGGCAAACCAACAGAAATAAGCGTTGCCTGCCAAGGCAACACTTCGCCAACGATTGGAAATACCAGTTCGTCAAGATTACTATAGTAGTCATATAACAAACCGCCAATAAGTAGTGCCAACCCTCCACCCACCTTTACCCCTAACTTATAGGTCGCTATGGCATAACCAAAGTGCTTTGGTCGATAGCTATCGGAGATTATTGAATAAGCCGCAGGCGCTAGACCAGCTTCGCCTGCGCCAACGCCCATACGTGAGACAAACAGCTGGGCGAAAGTTTTCGACAGCCCACCGGCACAGGTTGCAAGACTCCAAAACAAGACAGAACCTGCGATTATCGCTCGCCTGGAGAAGCGATCTGCCATTCGGCCGAGGGGAAGACCGGCGACCGCATACATAATTGCAAAGGATGAACCCATCAGCAGACCATATTGGCTGTCTGTGATTTCTAGCGTGTCGCGGATTGGGCCAACAAGTAGGCTTAAAATTTGCCGGTCGAGGAAAGATAAGACATAAGCAGAAAACAACAGTGACAGCCCATAGTTAGCTTTTGCAAGGGTTGGATAATCATTTAGGTCGACACCTGTTGATTGATTGCTCATCACTCCATCACTCCATCACTCCATCACTCCATCCTCGCAGAAAATTTATTCAGCGCCACCCAGAACTGCAGGCGTTTCGCAATATGTCGTTAACACGTATCTTTGGTGATCTTCTATCCGTTTTGAAAGCACCCTCGCAACCTCGGGTATTTTCGAGTTAGCCGCAAAGAGCTCTAACATACCTTTGTTTCGTTTGGTCACCGGCATAATCTCTGGTGGCGTAGCCGTAACGCACATACTCATGGTCGCCCAATATATGTCGGCTGCAGTAAGCGAATCTCCCACTAGGTATTGTGAACCACGTTCAGCCTGTCTCTTAAGACGGGTGTCGATCAGGCTGATTACTTCAGCAATTTTGGCTGGTGCAGCAACACTAGCCTCATCACTGTAGCCGTATTTTCGACCCAAAGGACCATCAGATAGGATGCGCATATTCCAAAGCAATCCGTCTTCAGCCAAGACAACGGCGCATAAACCAAACACTTCAATTCTATCTTCGTAATCCGCTGGAATCAGCGCTGGGCTGTTTGGGCTGCCAATTTTTTCAGCCAGCGCAAGTTGCTCCGTCCAGACATTTCTTGGGCGCTCTTCATCGTGAAACATAGTTGGCAAGCCCGTCTGACTCGTAAGCTCGTACAAACGCGCCTGCCGGTCTTCTCCTGTTTCTTTGTTGATCCCCATCGTTGGGTGCAATGCCCTAATTATCGGAATGTCTTTTACGAAACATATATTCTTCAGCGCTTCTGCGTACAACGCTTGGACGCCAGGAATGAACGTTATACGAGTTCCTTTAGTCATCTCGGCGGCTTCGTCGAGAGAAATAAAATTTAAGCTGCCCAGTGTATTTTCATTTGCCATCGTGTTGTCTCCGTTTTATTGCGGCTAAGTTTCGACTCATTGTCCCTGCTTGCACTGATCTCAGGAGCGCATTCAACAAGATACTTGAATGACCGAAGGTAAACTACTCACCCGTATTCCGTCACTCAAAATATGGGCTTAACGGTAAGCGGTGTCTTCCACAATAGATTAATTAACTATGAGCAATCGCAATGTGTGTTCGACACTAAGTGCAATCTAGCTACGATGAGGTCAATTTAGGATCATAATCATAGGAATTCTGCAGCTATAATGGGCTAGGTCGACAAGAAGGCGAACTCGTCGCCCGGCTGAGGTATCGCCAAGTTAAGTGCTATGCAGCAAAAATGGCACAATGACAACAACAATAAATTAGGGTGGTAGAGCATGCCTGAAGGGCCGGAAATTAGACGCGCGGCATTGCGTATTGGCAAAGTTTTGAACGGTAAAGTGGCTCGCAGCGTGACGTTCTCACAGCCTCACCTGCAACGCTTTAATCAGGCCCTTAGCGGTGAAACTGTGTTGGACGTAAGTAGTCGCGGTAAAGCCATGCTGACCCACTTCAGCAATGAGTTAACGGTCTACAGCCATAACCAGCTATACGGGCGGTGGTATGTGGTGAAGCGCGATAAGCAGCCAGCCACTGGTAGAACATTGCGTGTGGCAATACATACTGACACCCACAGCGCGCTTCTTTATAGTGCCTCGGACATAGAGGTGCTGACACCTGAGCAATTGCCGCTGCAAAAATATCTGGCCAAGTTAGGGCCGGATGCACTAGACGCCAGGGTGGTTTGGCGTGACGTGTTGGATCAATTGAAGTCCAAACAATTTTGTAAACGTTCCCTAGCAGCTCTATATCTAGACCAATCATTTGTCGCTGGTATAGGCAATTATTTGCGCTCGGAGATCCTTCACGCGGCGCGACTAAACCCATTTGATCGACCTTGCGATCTTACTCGCACTCAACTTGGCGCGTTGTCTAGAGCAACATTGGATCTGACACGTCAGTCGCTGGCCACAGCGGGAATCACGAATAGCCCGGCGCGGGTTGCTGCGCTAAAGCGAGACGGTTTCACACGTAGTAGCTATCGCTTTGTCATATTCGATCGTCAGGGTGAACCCTGCTATCGCTGTGCGAAACCAGTTGAGCGCATTGAAGTGAACTCAAGGAGATTGTACCTCTGCTTGCAGTGCCAACCGCAGGAGAGAAACAAATAACACAGACGAGTTGAAGAATGAGTGCAATGCCACTGGGGTCACTATTTGATTATTTGCTGTGCAGAAAGACCCTTTAGCGACCTGAAAGGGGTACTGCTAAGTTAAGTGATATGCAGCACCAATCGCACAATGACAAAAGCGAAAAAAATAGAAACCTTCAACGAACTGAGGACTTGGTGGAACTCGATCTAATGCTTGCAGATGGCAATCATAAAAACGGATCTTGCGATTACTGGTTGTCGCACTGGTAACATGCGATCTGGCAAGCGGAATCACCGCCGAGACATTTGCTGATGTTATGGGTAAAGCCGCCTGCACCGGCTTTTAGCATAAGGTTCCCGTATAAATTTAGCCCCTAAAACCAACGTACGCTGAACCTCTCCCGTTAAAACTATTTGGGTTTACGCGCTATCACTTTAATCTCCGCTCGTGCTCCAGGAATAACCAACTCTGTTATACCTATCCAAGTGGATGCTGGATAAGGCTCTTTGATAAATTCATCTTTCACCTTAGCCATAGCAGGAGTATTTTTCTGTAGTTCTACCATATAGATCGTAGTGTCTATAATGTCTTTGTACCCAACCCCCGCCGCCTCAAGCGTCTCACCTAGCGAGGCCCATGCGCTTCTGAACTCGTCCTCAGCGGAATCTCCGCTCCCCACAACACCTGAGAAAAAAATTAGATCATCGTGTTGTACGGCTGGCGCAAAATGCCAATTGTCGTAAGTCTGGCGCGCAGATTCTGGAACAATTACTTGAATAGACATGGACTCTCCTAATTTAAATTTTAAGGTCAGATTTCTCTAAAGCTCTTCCGGCTTCAACATAGCCGCCGATATCCAGCAGGCACAACAAAGATTAATTAGGGTAACACCATATGTATTTCCTACGCACACCCTAAACTTGGTTCGAATAATGGCTTTTAAGTCAGTATTGACTAAATGCCATTCTCATCTAACTCTAATAAGACTTTGTTAGACCAACTCACTGGCTAGAAAATGATCACGACATTATTCTTACCAAAACACCATCGGGCCACCGTCAGAGCGAGTCATACTACAGGCAGCGAAATGTCCTAGATCGCGGGATACTTCGGCTGTTGGAGGCACTTGAGAATGGTAGCTACACTTGCCCTCTATAGGGCGACAATAGCTAATCCCATTTCAACTTCAACAACGAAAATATGCGACAAATTTATGCACGCACGTCTAACGACTGCGTGAACTTTTGCTGCCTCTGTCGATGGGCAAATTTTGGAGAGGAGTATTCTCAACCAGTTCAGTTGCAATGGACTGACGATATTGGTGAAGAATAGACTCTATAGTACAAACAAACTTATGGGTCAATCAGACAATCCCAGCTTTATTAAGCGCAAAAAAAACACCCCTGTACATCGCATAAACAGCGAAACACAGGGACGCTTTGATTTAAGATCTAGCAAATTTAGTAGTCGTACTTAACCTTAAGCGCAAACGCCGTACCCGGCTTTTCAGCGTAGGTCAGAACCCCTGCACGCTCAATTTCAATCGTCTCATCTAACAGATTCAAAACTTTTAACTTCACTGTCCAATTATTTGAGGGATAAAAGCTATAGTTCAAATCAAGTGAGTGGAAAGGTTGCTCGTAACCGTCCGGGGCTCCCAAACGACCAGCAACATACAACCGTTCGCCAAAGACATTGTACAAAACATTTGCCGAGTGCCTGCCATCTATCGAGTCAAAACCGAGCATCAGGTTTAACACATAATCTGAAGCACCTGTCGCCGGTCGGACATTGTTAGTTGGCGAGTCCGCGTTGGGTCCAGCAATGGTTTCTGTCTCTTGGAACGTCGCATTACCTTGCACAAAATAGTGCTCAGCCCAATCAGCCACAAAACCCAGAGCCAGAACGCCGTCTATTTCCAGCCCTTGTATCGATGTTTCCGAAGCGTTGATAATCTCCCGAGCCGTGTTGGTATCACTGGCTGGACTCTCGAAATATTCGATCGGATCAGAGATCTCTTTATTGAACAAAGATATTGTTAGATTATTACCGTTGGCAAAAAACCACTCGGCTCTGAGGTCGATATTTTCAACTGACGATGGCACCACGTCAGGATTACCGTTTACCAGTTCATTTGTCATCGGATCTTGGTAACTCGAATCGGTTACCTCGCGAAGATCAGGCCGTATGGCTGTTTCACTGATAGCGAGTCGCAACTGGAAAGTCTCGGCTAACCAATCGCTCTTATAAATGAGCGAGATTGATGGAAAATAATCATCATCGGCAAAGGTTGCGCGCCTCAAGGTTTCTAGATCCGTGGCTAACTGAGGTTGGGCTACCGTATAACCAAATACATTCCAAGGTAGTGCGACCTGACGATAATCTTCATACCTAGCACCGGCTGACACTCGCCAAGTGTCGTCGAAAGACCAATCCAACATAGCGTAAGACGCGTCCACCATAGTAGCCGCCACATAACTGCGAGACCCAGAGCCTTGTTCTTGAAAGCGGAAGCCATTGTCGAGTGAGCTGATGTTAGCAGTCGATAAAACTGACGAGATACCACCCTCTAGAGCAGCGTCCGGAGCACTCACGGATCCCAGCCCAAATTCTCGCTGGGCATAAGAACGCGCTTTTTGGTCGTACTGATACCCAAACTTTACATCCAATTCGTTGCGGCCCGTCGCGAACGGCACAGTAGCACTCCACCCGTAGCTTTTCACTTCGTCCTCAAGCACAGTGAAGCGATAGTCCACAGCAGAAGAGTCGCGCTTTAGCGTTTCCCTTTGCACTAATGTCGTCACCGGATCGACTAAAGTGTCGAATGCCATCGTGACTCTATTCGGCATGTCGCTATTTGCTGTCGCATCGGAATAGAACCATTTAACTTGAGCATCTGTGGGAACCCAGTCAAACCAGCCTCGCAGCAATTCCTTGGTGTTAAAGCCCAATAAATGTTCACCCTTTAGCTGATTCACCAGCATTTCTCGTTCTTCAAATTCCATACGGTAGTTGCGGAACCCTAGTCCACTAGACACTTGACGGTTCTCGTTGTGAAAATCACTGATCGCCACCTCGTCATCAGAGTTGCGAAGCAACAGTGTTGCCAGCGTTAGCTCGTGCTCATCCAAATAACGCACACCCGCTGTAGCAGTTGCAGATATATCGACTGAATAGACGGTTTCCGTTTCTTTCTCGAACTGTTCATCTGCTGCAGAAAAAATCGCCTGGTAGCGCTTTTTGTTTCGCCATTTTCTGGCATAAGCACCACTCAGCTGGAAACCTCCTTCTAAGTCTTCGGCAATATCGTAGGTATTGCCCAAGGTCATTCGGCCATCAAAATCAGGCGATGAACCCTCGCTGGTAACCGCCACGTTACGATTCAGCGCCAGCGCATAGCCATTATTAATGGCGATCGCTTGTGCTGAAGTTCCACCAGCCGCTGTTCTATTTAGCCCAGATAAAATACTTTGCACACCAACGCTGCCCTGATAAGTCTGCAGCCCTTGAATGACATGTGACGGGAGCTGGCGCGTGCCGTCATCTGTTCCCCATTTATCGTCACCACCGCCCGAGTAGCTTTTGAGGTTGTCACCCTCAGAGCTGTAACCTCCGCCCACTTCCGTAGAAAAGTTAAATCCTTTGTCTGGAAATGGCGTTGTCGTGATATCGACAGCGCCACCGGCGTAGTTGGCAGAAATGTTCGGGGTAAATGTCTTTTGCACCGAGAGTGCACTGACAATAGAGGACGGAAACACGTCTAAAGGAATAACGTTTCTCGTGAGATCCGGTGAGGGAATGAAAGCACCGTTCAGGGTGGTGCTTGAATATCGCTCTCCTAAGCCTCGCACATACACGAATTTGTCGCCAACCAAGGTAAGTCCACTGATCCGCCGAAGGGACGCGGCTACCGTAGAATCGCCCATCCTGCTTATAGTATCTGCATCAAGAGAGTCAACGAGAGCTTCGTCCTCGATTCGATCTTGCAACAACGTCTGTGCCGCTGATTGAAAACGTCCGAGCACAACAGTCTCTTCGATGACACTGTCATCAGCTCTGGCCATCTCTTGGGTTTCTACAGGAGCTTCTACTGGCGTTTCTTCTGCGATGGTGTAAGGGGCAAACACTCCTGACATCGCGACTGAGGCGACCAAGCCTTTCAATGATCTTTGCATTTTTTTGCCTACCTACTCTGATCTGTAAAGAAAATCAGAGAGTCCGTTGCGACGTCTTCATTGGCGCCGCTCGGTTGCTCTCTGTCTTATGCTAAGTGGTCTTTATTCGAACCAAAGGGCTTGAGCACGATTGTCCTCAAAAATGCCATAGGTCCAACCAGCGTAAGGGTTAGTTACGCTGGTGGACAATGCGCCGATGTAGGTCGCATCGGTTCCTGCCGCCGTAATTGTTGGCGCTGCATCATCCACGAGGGCGCTGGCCAGAGCCACAGAAAAGAGTGGCTGTGATCCTTCCAGCAAAACTAAGCCAGTATCTGCAGTCGCAGTAGGATCTGTAACCACACCGGCTGTTAGTGTTGCGAACTGCATGTCGTTAGCAGCAGCAACGGTTGCGCCGTCATCTTTGAAATTGTCTTGGCAAGCCATAATTACCCCATCGATGGTCACACTGGTACCGTAGCTCTGTGGACGGAAGCAATAGTTGCCATCAGTATCTGCAGCATCAGCGTCTGCCATGAACGAAGAGATAACCAAGGAATCGTGAATGGTTGCCTCGATACCTTCGCGCAGCCGCCAACCTGCGCCGGGATCATGCGTACCTGTGGCATTTGGAGAGATGATGCAGGTCAAGTTTTTGATCGTCGGTGCACTGTTCAAACCACGAGCGATGTAGTCGTCGATCACAGTATTTGTTTTGGAAGAGTAAGAACCGATTCCGTCAGCCTCGATGCAATGGTTACCATCGTTAGCCGCTTGTATAACAAGCGCGTTGGTAATGGTGCCGATATATCCTTCATCAATATCAATGGAATCGTCGCGCACATAAACAGCAGCATAGTTTTCAAAATTAACAGCGCCTCCGAACATCTCGATGCCATCATCGTAGGTGGAGTACATTTGCAAATTTTTGACAATCGTATTGCTACCAACACCACCAAAGGTAATGCCGTTAAGTTCGTCACCGTTGCCTACTTCTGCACCCGTGTGTTTCACTACAACGAATTCCAAGCGTCCCGAGGTGTCTGCATCATTTGCGCCACCGTAGTAACTTTCATCCAAACCCTCAGCGCCTTCTGCGGCGATATTGCACTCGTCAACAAGAGCGAAACCAGTCGCGCCACGCGTACCGGTGTAATCACACTTATTAGATACACCGAAACCGTTTATAACAATGCCGCCCCACTGCTGAACATCTTCAGCACCTGCCGTGCCGTTTATATCTGTGAACGACGTAAAGGTAATGGGCGCTGTGGCAGTGCCTACGGCGAATATTGTCGAACCTCGATTAATAATTACGAACTGTAGTCGCGATGCGAAGGCAAGGGTTGTGCCAGCCTCGATTGTAAGCTGCGGGCCATCGCCCCCTTCGGCAATTGATGCGGCTGCTAGTTCGGCATTGTCGCTGTGCGCTTCGCCAATAAAGAGGCTGCCGTCAAACATGTGAGCACCACCGTTTTCCAACGCGGGTATCGTCAGATCAGTGGTCACGTTATTGCCTGCATCGGCAAAAGCCACGGAGTAAGAACAATTGGGCGCGCTAAACGTACCTTGAACAGTTTGGCCGGCTTCGTTGTCGTAAGACGCACAAGGGTTAACTGTTTCCACAGGCGCATTGGTCGTCGATGAATTGTCTACTGAATTGTCAGCCGTAACTGGTGCTATGTTTATATCGCTGCCACCGCCGCCGCAACCGACCAGAATTCCGGCCATTACGACAGATGAAAGCACGGCTTTGTGTGCTTTTAGAGCTCTGAATTGCATGTAAAAATCCCCAAAGTAATAATAATTTTTCGCCGTTGTTCCGACGTGGAGAGATGATGGTTGTCGCTAATTACAAATTCATGACACTAACATTACAATCCCGTGACCCAGCATTATTCGTCTACCTACTCGGTTAAGGCGAGAAAAAATTGAACAATTAGGGAGGCGCGCAGCCCAACGTCAGGTTATCCAATGGTCATTTTTGTCATCGAACTGAAACCATAAGTTCATATTCACGAGGCAAGCTTCACAAACAATAATAAAAATGAACTCTCCAGCAATGGGCTATAGGCGACTAATCTCGAAATACATGCAGCATGTTAAAGACCACACCGGCAACGCCTGGCTAAGCGACACGCCAAAGAGTGAGTTAACGGCACGCGACATTAGCGAGTTGCGCGCAATTTGGATGACGATTGAACGGGAGCTCGAGGCTGACACCTCTAGTGACTATAACCAACGCGCTAAAGCTATGTGTGAGGAGCATGAGATTGCAACCTCCGATGTTGCTAGGCATCTTGGTTGGAGCACACACATCGTTAAGGAATGGTTTGTCTCAACAGACGATCCTCGCCATCGCAAAATGACTAAACGCGACTTCGAACACTTTTTCACCTGTATCACACATGCGATCCCAAGCGCTGGCCGCGATAGCTAGCACCTCAAACTATCGGGGTTAAAGAGTGAATGTACTCACTTTGACACCTGCACGCTCTGACTGAAAAAGCAGCGACTAGGGGCAAATACGAGGACTAGTGGCCAATGCAGCCACCCCAACTAGAAAAACGATCTAAGTCAAAAATTAGTCTGATGCCCTCGGTACGCGCAGACAGCAGTATTTGATTAGCCGTCTTAGAAAGCTACATAACTATGCTCATTCAGGCTCTAGCAGTGAGATGCCCCTTAAAGTAGCCCCTGAACTAATCGCAACATTAGCTCCTTCAAGCGTACAGCGGCGGATCGCGCCCCTCTCCCAGGCCATCTTTCAGCCAAAGACTATGAGCCGCCATTCGTGGCCGCCAACTCAACTTTTAGAGTGCTATGCCTCTGAGATCAACTTCTGCATCACGCTTGTCGCGGCGTCGGCTCGAAACATATCGGTGATAGGTGCGCCACCCATTATCGGTTTTAACAAGTTTGTCGTAGTAGCTGCCAGTTGACGTTAATCCCTTGCCAATTAATGCAACGATGCGAAATCGCAACTCAACAGCATTTTCATCTGCTTCGACATAAATATTGGTCATCATGTGCGTGCGGGGGTGTGCGGCCTCGGATTCCATAAAAGCCTTGATGTCGTCAAGACCATTGCAGACCCGAGAACCAACTCCTGTTAGATCAAACACAGCGTCCTGTGTGAATACGGTATCGAGTTTCGCCCAATTTCGATCATCGATCGCGTCTCCATATCGACCAGGCAGTTCGTGAATCTCAACCCGGTCAGCAGTTGTCAGAGGATACGGTAACGCCATGATATTAAGCTCTCTCAGTGGTGTTGAAATATGTTAATTCATAGTGTGGATTTATCCACCAGCACCGTCAACCGCACCAGATGCTTCTACACGGCTTGGGATCTTCGTGCACTAAGCGCAGTAATTTACCGAAAACTTTACACCGGGTAAGGCGGTTACAGTTTTTGGAGCCCCGCGCACCTGTGGGATCACGGGCTTGAAGCACTGTCACTCAAGAGCAAAAGCAGAGACCTCCAAAGCTGCTTTCGTGGCGGGACCGTTAGTAATAGCGGGTTAGGAATACTCAGATCGCTAAACAACCATACAGAAAAGCAATATCTCTGGTGCCTAACACAATAACTATTTGGTGCCGGGATTTTCCTTATATCGACCGCCTCGTTCCGCTGCCAGCTTTAGGGCAGCTTGAGTTTCGGTTTTCTCTTCCGCCTGCTGCGCAGCTCTAAATTCTCTAAACTCTTTCATCCACCAACGGCGGGTCAGTTTAGGGTAGGTTCGCATGAGATTGGCAGCCGCATTTGCGCCGCGGTCACGCCCAGCGTTATAACCAACAGTCTCATTGGTTGCAGCCGCGGACTGCCCGAACGGTACAAGATCCCCTTCCATCTTTGGAAGTAAGAAATACGGCATTGATATTCGCGTCTCGCCGGTGGGAATCATAGTAGTGTTAACACGGTGCACCGTAGCAGAGTAACGACCTTGGCTCAGATGCATCAAAGACCCCCCAGTATTAACTATCACCGAACCAGGCACTACCGGGACATCGTAGTCCCCGTTAGCTGTCCGACATGTCACAGGGGCATTCATCCAATGCCCCTCGCCCGCCACCACTTGCAGTCCTGGACGGTCGTTGATGAGCAGGGCAACAAACGGTGGTCCGTCAATATGCGCACCCGTCACTGTACTCGCTGACTTCTTAAACTCTTCTCGAATGAAATCTTGGTTGTCCGGTGCAATCGCATCTAGGCTGAAGTTGTGATTCAAGCTAGCAAAGAGATACGGTTCATCGAGATTAAAATATTGTCGAAATCCCCCCGGATCCTCACCCAGTGACTCAACAATCAGTTCTCCTAGTTGAAGTGTCAAACTGTGATATGCCGAGTTTAGTTTTTCGAGAGTTGGCTTAAATCCTGGCACCGTAGCTGATTCTGGCCAAGTATTGGGTCCACGAAAGAATCGCTCGTGGATAGGCTGAGATTCGTCGTCGTGAGCGCAAAGAGGTGCTTCGTCAAATCCATACTGAAAGCTTTCAATCACCTGACCACGGCCAGAGTCTGGCGGCGTCGGCAAAGAATAACCGCGAACATAAGGACTATTCTCGATGGAGGACATTTTCTTGAAGTCCATGGGCGAATCAAAAAAACCTCTAACTTCGCAGAAGGCTCGCTGCTGAAACTCGTCGTCAAGGCCGGGCGCGTTGGTGAGGATTAGAAACCCGCATTCTTCAAGCGCATAACGAAGATCCTCAAGAAACTTGCTCCTGTCGTGTTCAAGGTCAAGCCAATCAACTGATGGTATCTCTTTCAGAGAATCAGGATTGTGCTGGGTATTGTTATCTTTGTCGGACATACTGATATTTCTCGAGCCTATTTGTTATCGGTGATAACAATGGTGTCTACCTTGTCTGCCCCATCTCTATTAGTTGCCTTCATAACGTCACCTTCAACCTTGTCTAACTGAGTTAGATACAGTGCCAAATTTTTGTGCAGATGACCGATCGCCGATTCAAACCGGCCAAATCGATAATGGGTGTTTGCGCCAGAACCAATGGCCGCCTGAATGTCGGTAACAACCTTAGCATCTTCCTTATCGCCGGTATCGGATAGAAAAGCGACGTCCTTCTTAGCTCTAGCTAAGGCCTCATCTGAAGGTTCACCGCCATCAATCGTTGGGAGCGTTAGCCGATAGTTAAAGTATCGAGTGCGAGTTGGCGACTCAGGTTCGGCAAAGCTCACGCCGTAATGTTGTGCAAGACGGGTGACCGAGGTGAAAGGGAATATACGATTGACCAAAGTAACCATACGATCGAGTGACAAGTTCTCTCGAGGTGCGTCACGCAATTTTTCAATGCGTCTAAAGGGATAGCATACTCGGGAGTTCGGCCCCTGCATTTCAACAACATTTAGATTGTCATAACCATATGGAAAGAACGACTCCGGATGGGTGGGCTTTATGTGATAACCCTCGAGCGTCCCCTCCGCCGTTAACTTCCAATTAATATCTTCGACCTTTTCATTCGACTCAAAAATTATCTGATCTTCGGTCAAAAGTGATGGCAGAGATTCTAACGCGCCAAGACCCACTGGTTCGTCCTGCGTGACAAAAACCAAACCACCTTGGATATCAACCGAGTGCACCGGCACCAAACCGTTGCTGTCTTTATCAAGATCGGGAAAACCATGCTCATGAGGCACATACTCTAATCGACCATCTAGTCGGTACGCCCAACCATGGTAATTACAACGAAAAATTTTCGTACATCCCGTACCATCCGCCAATTGCATACCGCGATGACGGCAGGCATTACGAAATGCGCGGATGGTGCCTTGCTGGTCCCGAACAACAACAATAGGTACGCCAGCCGAACTACGCGCGACGTATGAACCTGGCTTCGCCAATGCTGCAACAGGGCAGAATGGAATTGGCAATCGGCGCATGAGCCGCCGCTCGGCATCGAAGCGTGCTTGTGAAGCGTAATTCTCAACAGGCTCGTACCACTCTTCATCACCTAAATCGGTTGTACTGTTATCGATATGGTCAAGGATGTGATCAAGGAGTTCTGCGTCATTTCGCATTTTGAATGGCCCTATGTTTGTCGTTAGCGCGAGTGAGCATAGCATATTACCAATGCTTTATTATTGATATTGTATAATAACAGCTCTCACCGACTAAACTGTACTGACAACGAACGCTGAAAGAGATCCCGTTCGGGCGCATGCGGCAGTGTGGGCGAGCAAGACAACCGATAATCTTAGACCGTCAGGATTACTTCTTCCTTCTTCCCCGTTAACTATATTCAGCATGGCATTATTTTGTGCTCAAGTTATCTTCAGAAGTTATGCCGGTGAAGCATGTGCATTTTCAACCAGCTACTCCTCGCGATTATAGGCTCACAGTAAAATATAACTTTGACCTCTGATATTAACGCCTTCGCGAATCGGTCTACACCTGATAGTGAAAGCACTGTCCCAGATGTTGCTTCTACGGCAGGAGAAAATAAGCCACACTAATTTGAGTTCCTAAAAGATTTTACCGAATATCAAACTGATGATTTACTGTTTGGCTCACACGAGGTCTTTCTCGATTTTTAGATTATCGTTATAAATAACTACTAACCCACCTCGGCCGCTTCGATACCCGGTTCGTGCTTCTCTGCAACAAAAGACACCCTCACTGGAACCTTCTGTATCTCGCAATCTCCAGGACGTCTGGCAGCAATCCTAGTGGGGCATCACGCGTCCGACTAAACCTTGAGGGTTGGCTTGTTAAGCATCGACCACGCCGCCTATGAACAGCAACTCGACTGTAATCTCTCTCCCCACCAATTCAACCAAACGACCATGCCGGGCGAGCATTTTCAACCCTAAGGCAAGAGAGTCAGCGCTAGACAGTATGGTAAAATTCCCAATACCCTTATTAGACCTGTTTATTTTATGGAGCTACCGAATGAAACAAGCACTGTTAGCCGTCTTTTTTACCTTTCTGACTCTAAACACAACGCCAGGCCTCGCTGATATCAATCTGGAGGCAACACACAAAGAAATCAACACGACAGTCTGGAAGGCTTTTCAAGACGCCTTTCAAGCACTAGATGGTAAGGCACTCAACGATGTGTACGCAGATAACGTTCTTCGAATAACAAGTGACGGCATCGATACACAAAGCGCATTCAAAGAAGCTAACGTCACTCGTTTTGCCGAAAATATTAAAAATGGCGACCGCATCGCTTTAGATTTCTGGCTTGATAGCCGCCAGACCAATGAGACGACATCATACGACGTAGGTTTCTATCGCATGGCTATGACAACGTCAGCTGGTGCGACAAACACTTTCTACGGACAGTTTCATATTGTTCTAAAAAATATTGATGGCGGTTGGAAAATAGCTCAGGACTGGGATACATCCAGCATTGGAGGTAAACCGATTACTGCCGAGGATTTTGCGCGAAAGGTGCCTGATCAGTTTTAGTCGCTCACGACAGTAACTTTGGGCTCAATCTTAAAATTACATCCGCAAACATGAGCCAAGCCACAGCAAACATAGCGGCAACGATCGATACAGCAACAGGCCGCAATGTTGCTTAACATCGCGAATATCCAAGATTTCAAAAATTAGTCGAACTGTTTTTCGGCGCTCGCAAATAGAAAATAAAATGCTCCGCCAAAAAACGTGACACCTGCTGTTACGTAAAAAACCATATCCCAAGAGTTTGTCACATCCAAGATTACGCCCGTTAAGATACCCCCGACCAATCCCGGTATCGCTGCAAAAGTGTTGGTTACGCCCATTAGACGACCTGTATATTTAGGTCCAATATCCGCGTGGTTAACGATATACCCACCGGCGCCGAATCCACTAAATAACTTGCCGAGACAGATGATAGCCATTACACCAAATGTGGTAGTAAATTGAGGCACCATGCAAAGGCAGGCTGCTAGTCCACCGAATGCAAGTGTATTGCAAAGCTTTCTGACAGTAAGAAGATTTACGCCGCGTGCGATAAGATTATCCGCAAAGTATCCGCCAAGATTAGCAGAGAAAAAGCTCACTATATGTGGAAGCATCGCTATTACCCCCACTGCAGCAAGCTCAATTCCAAGTTTTTCGTTAACGAATGTTGGCAGCCAAGATAGGAAAACGAAAAGAGTGTAATTGTTACAAAAATGCGCAACGGCAATTGCCCAAAGCGGCCGATTAAAGAACCATATTCGCCAATCTAAATCCTCGCCCGGACCTGATGCAGGGGCGTTATCAGTAATATACGTTAACTCTTTTTGAGAAATGGTTGAAGATTCGGTAGGAGAAGAAGATACATATTTGCTCCAAAAGATATACCAAACAAAGCCTATAGCACCGTATAAATAGAATGCCCACTGCCAGCTCAGCTCAATTATGATAATTGGAGTAACAACCAAACCAAAAATGGTCCCAAGAGGTATGGCGCTATTTGTTGCCGCAACTGCGCGAGAGCGCTCACTTTTAGGTATCCATCTCGCATAAAGACTATGCCACGCAGGAAAAGTGACCCCTTCTCCTAACCCCATTCCGAGCCTCGCTAGTATCAAAATTGTAAACCCCGCTGCTGCTGCCAGCGGCGTTACTAGAGTGAACAACGACCAAGTAATTAGTCCAACGCCAAGAATGATTTTCGCGCCAATCCTATCGGATAAAATCCCGCCGTAAATTTGCGTAACCATATAAGCAATATAGAAGGAACCTAAAACAATGCCTTTCTCTGTATTACTCCACCCAAGCTCTTCCCCCATTGGTATTATCGTTAGAGATATAACCACTCGGTCAATATAGCAAATGAATACAGCAGCCATAGCTAAGGCAATAATTCTAAATCTTTCCGGCACTTAGTACTCTCCCGATCATCTACACAACAAAACCTATAGAAGGACCAATCCGCTGTCCAGCATTTGCATTAGTTCCTGCACCCGCAAGAGTGGTGATTTCGCTCACCATCACGCACTAAGTCATGGAGTTAATTTGGGCGCTTGTCTCTCCGGAGCCACCTGCTCAATTGTATACGCGAGGTTTAGCAGTTTTTGCTCCGCCCAAGGCTCGGCGAGCAGTTCTATCGCCACTGGTAAGCCTTGACGACCGAATCCCGCTGGCACAGAGATTGCTGGTAACCCAGACGCTGATGCAAGTCTGCAATTGAAATGAGTTTGTTCTTCTCCAAGGGGTAGGGCTTCCTCGGTGGCCGTGGGATAAACCAATACATCGAGTTCATTGCTGCTCATCAAATTTAGGAGCCTTTGGCGCATGAACCTGCCGTCTGCATGACGCTGAAGATAAGTGGAGTGGGAATCAAAGCTGGGGTTTAAAATATTGTGCCAAAGTTTCGAAACCTCCTTTTCAAGTCGAGAATCGTTCGTAAGATCGGCAAATGAGAGAGTTGCAAGGGGTGGAAATTGAGCCATGTATGCGGGTAAGTCTCGCTTTAGGTCATAATCGTCAACCAAACCCGCGGACGGCGAAGTTGTTTCGATCTGCAGTAATTTTAATTCTGGCGAACTTAGTTTCACAACCTGCGCACCAGCTTTATGCAGTTTTTCTAGCAATGAACGGACGGCATTGTTGGCGGAACCAACCGCCTTGTCGGGCCCAAACCAATCGTTGAGCACGCCGATTCGAAGATGTTTGAGATCAAGTTTTTTCAATCCGTCCAGATAGCTAGCTGGGATTTTCCCAAGTGATTCTCCAGTTTGGCTGTCAAGCGGATCGTAGCCCACTGTATTGTCTAGCAGTATGGCAAGGTCGCGAACACTTCGAGCCAATGGTCCGCCGATATCTCTGGAACTGGATAGTGGAATGATACCCGAGCGACTGCTCAGACCTTGCGTGCCGCGCAGACCAACCAAATTGTTATGAGCAGCTGGTACACGAATCGAACCGCACGTATCGCTGCCCATCCCGGCGGTTGCCAAATTCGCAGAAACTGCGGCGCCGGTGCCTCCGCTGGAACCACCAGGATGGCGATTTGGGTTGTAAGGATTACGAGTCACGCCAAAAGCAGAACCTCGAGTAGTCCATCCATAAGCAAACTCGTGCATATTGGTCTTGGCCAACACAATAGCGCCAGCTTGTTTCAACCTTGCCACCTGTGCCGCATCACGCTTTGGCCAGTGGTCCGCCAAAATAGCGGATCCAGCGGTAGTAGGCGCGTCGATTGTTTCGTAATTGTCCTTGATAACCAGCGGGATCCCGTGCAGCAGTGAGCGAGGGCCTGATACCTTTCGTTCTTTGTCTAATGCCTGTGCCTGTGCCAGCGCTTGAGGATTGGAATACTGTATCGCGTTCAGGTTAGGCCCATTTTGGTCGTACCTTTCAATCCGTGCCGTGTACCACTCAACCAAGTCTACTGACGAGATGTCCTCGTTCGATAGCATGGTTTGGATATCTTCGATCGATGCGTCAAGAAGATTGGGTGCGGCTGCGACGCTAGTTCCAATAAAGCTAACCAAAAACAACGCCATAAAAATGCTTCTTTTAAACATAATGCAAACTCATTTGAATTTAGAAACTCATTAGTAGCTTGCCGGCCTTCGGCTGGCTAGATGGAAAGTATATAAAGACGAATGCAAGGATAGATACCCTTTGAATTTTCGATTTTACGGTCGTTGGTGGGTATTTATATTTTTGTTGAGGCGGTATGGACATCTGCCACGCGCTTTAATTCGATCAAAATCGTTTAAGTGATATAAATTTCTATTAAAAACGTCTCCACAGGTAGAGTCTTGAGAGCTTTGGTTACTAAATTAATTGTTTACGTTAAGCTAATCGGCGCCACGGGGCCGTGAGTGAGATAAAGAGAGCGATTCATGCAAAACAAAGTACTGATAGTCGGCGCCAGCGGGTTGGTGGGAACCGCTGCAGCCATTAGCTTTGCGCGCGAGGGATGGCAGGTAGTCGCAGCATCACGACGCCACCCGGAGCTACTGGGTCATGCAAACATTGATTTTGTACCTATGGATTTGCAAGACAAGAACGCATGCGTTGAAGCCTGCGCGAACATTCAAGGAATTACCCACCTAGTTTATACCGCGGTTTTCGAACTTCCAGGACTTGTTGATGGGTGGTCTGACCCGTTACAAATAAGCACCAACGGGCAGATGCTGGAGAACTTGCTTGATGCTGTGACGGTGTCTAACCGCTTGCAGCACGTCACACTTCTTCAAGGAACCAAGGCTTATGGCGCAATGGTGGGGCCTATGCGAGTTCCGGCACGCGAGAGTCAGCCCCGGGTTGAACACCCGAATTTTTACTGGCTGCAGGAGGACTTTTTACGCGCTCACGCCAACATCCATGATTATGGCTTCACCATACTGCGGCCCCAGATGATTGTAGGTCCAAACCATGGCGTTGCGATGAATCTGCCGCCAGTGGTCGGTGTCTACGCTGCACTGCGCCAAGCAGAAGGATTATCGTTTGCATTTCCGGGAGGTGTGGATAGAGCACTAGAGGCAGTAGATGTCCGTTTGGTAGGAGACTCGTGCCTATGGGCAGCAACCCATCAATGCGCTGAGGGTGAAACCTACAATCTAACCAATGGCGAGGTTTTTAGCTGGCGCGACATGTGGCCCGCCATTGCCCAAACATTAGAGGTGCCGCTGGGCGAGGACGAGTCACTATCGGTAGCAGACTATGTAATGCAGCGTGAGCCGCTTTGGCAAAATATCGTTGCCAAGCATAAGCTTTCCGAAAATACGTTAGAGCAGATCGTCGGCGAATCTCACCACTACGCAGACTTGTGTTTTGCTCATGGTACACGCGAGCCAACACCTCCAATTTTTGTTAGTACCGTCAAAATCCATCAGGCAGGATTCACTCAGACCTACAATAGCGAAGAGAGTTTTTGCTACTGGCTTGGCGATCTTCGAGAACGGCGCATTATCCCCTAGCGAAAAAACCACAGTCTAAAGGTCCAATTCGTCTTGGCGAGGCGGTTTTTTTTGCAAATTAAGCAATCGTATTGACCGCAACCATCTATTCTTAAATACTCCTGAAACAATAATAAAAAAAGGAATTTTCAATGCGATCCACAATAATTGCTGCAACCATTTTGGTGCTATCTCTTTCTCAACCTGTTTTTGCTGATGGACACCCTACGATAACCGTACCGTCTGACTCTTTTTCAGTAAAAGGAAAGATGATGAATCTCGAACTCAGTGACAACGGCGGTGTAATCACCGTTGAATCAGTAGGCGGAAGATACGGAAGAATCTTCCTAACTTACAATATGTCTGTAAATCCAAATTTCGATTCTCAAGGCGCGTTCACTGGCAGAGGAATGGGCATCAGTGAGGACGGTGTTAGGCAAGGCGGTAGTCGACAGGGAGTTTGGAAGCGCGATGGAACTACAATCACTTTTCTTTCACTGGATGATGTTTCTGATGGAAATCAGAACCTATGCAAGTCAGTTTTAGATATCTCTACTGGAGAGTTTGAGATGACTTTCTACGCTATGTAGATTGAGATCTTAAAGGCGGCTTAGAACCTTTAGGCCGCTCTTTCTTCCCCATCACCACACCTAGAAGTCTCACTGGTTTACAACCGCATAACCTCTCAAAATATACGCCCATGCCTATGTATAGGTGGGTGGGGGTACGGAGTCCTGCGTCCCCTAGCTTGAAAAAGGTGAATTGTAGACACTATTATGGCTTTGATAGTGAAATGCGCTAGCGTAATCTCTTTGAGAGAAATAGAAGAATAGAGACAGATGGTCGTGCAGACAGTTAGATCGTATAACTTAATGGCGAAAACCCTGCATTGGGCATTCATAGGAGTTTTTGCTTACGGTGTTATCAATCAAATAGATGAGGTTGAGGAGCTTGCCAACTCTAAACTTCTTGCGGAGGAGATACTGTTTGCTGTTGTATTTCTCGTTCTGTTGTTTTTTCGATTTATGTATATGCGTTTTGCTAAAGCTGATATGCCTCCGCTCGACATGCCGAAGCATCTAATTCACCTTTCCCGAATTGTTCATCTTGGCATGTACATAGCCCTCGCATTAATCGCAATCAGTGGATTAATGATTGGGGGGCTTTACTACTTTGGGATGAGAGACGGTCTAATGTTTAAAACCATCCTTTTATCCCATGAGATATTGTTCTGGACAAGCGTCAATCTGATGGGCTTGCATATTATCGGTGCGTTTTATCATCGTTTACGATCAGATGGTGTCTGGAATTCTATGGTTCCTATACTCAAGGAAAAGACGGATATTTGAGGAATCTTCTTCCCCACACCAAACCCCAACGTATTGCCAACCCCATATTGGTTTACAACTTCAAAACCTCTAAAAATGTATTAGCTTGCCTATATTAGGTAGCTAGGGGGTATGGCGTCCTGCCCCGCCCTTTCTCTTGATCCAGATATGTTTAATTTGATTCAGTACCACAGAATACCGGAGTGTTATGTTTACCCTGTGTTTACTTGAGATATTAATAAGAAAGAGAGGGAGAGCTAATATTCCTCAAGACATTGAGAAATATAATAAAAATTGGTCGGGACGGCAGGATTTGAACCTGCGACCACTTGACCCCCAGTCAAGTGCGCTACCAGGCTGCGCTACGCCCCGTGAGGCCAAGGATAATAACGCAGGCTAGTGCCTTGGGAAAGACAAGTTCTTCAATTGGCGGAATATTGTCGCCGCAATGCAAACGTTGGATCTGGGAACCAAGAAACGCCAATTCGGATTTTTGCAGCAACCATCACATTTCGCTCCTCTGCTTGGGTAACATAAATTTTGCGTTTACGCCCTTTGCGGTCAGATACCCTATAAATGCATTCCCGGGCGTTGCCCGAGACATATCTATCGCTGGACGCCAACTTGGTTGCTTTGGTTTTGACCAATTTTACCGGGTAAGCATCTTCGCCATCATGCAATAACTGTCCTTGGTAACAGCTGGGGTTGAAAAAAAGCCCGCTGATCAAGTCGATCCCTCCTGGGTGAGGTAGCGTTTCAAAATCTTTGTCTCGACCTTCAATAATTCGCACATCAACCTTAGACAAAACAACCATCTTGAAGTGCTCATCAGAACCCTCACTGCGCACAAAGTAGCCGTCAGTGCGTTGCACTCCATCTTGCATGTGGCCTTTTGCTGCAAACAACCCATTCCATGTGTAGTACTTACTCAACGCCCGCGAGGATTTAAAGCGACCCAATATTTCGTATTTGTCTGAAAACTGCTCCAATTCAAGAGTCAATACACCAGCGTCTAGATAGCCTATAGAGGCGTCGTATTCAAAAACATGTTTAGCAATTGGCAGCTCGGAATCTGCTGCATGGACACTAGCAAAGATGGTGGTTAACAACGCCACAAAACAAGTAACTTGTCCTAGGTACAAATTCATACGGCTTCTAGGCACATTGCTTTATGGGCTATAGCTAACGGAGTTAGGCCTTTAGCACGCGCAAAACGTCTTCTAGCTCTGTGATCAACTGCTTTACCAACATACCTGACTGGGTGATGTCTTCTTGAGCACTCTCACTGACTAGTCGCTGTCGCGCACCACCAATGGTGAAGCCCTGCTCATATAGCAGGCCTCTAATTTGACGAATAATTATAACGTCTTGGCGCTGATAGTAGCGTCTATTACCCCGGCGCTTGGTAGGCTTTAATTGCGGAAATTCTTGCTCCCAATAACGCAGAACATGGGGCTTAACATCACACAGCGTGCTGACTTCACCAATAGTGAAGTAGCGCTTACCGGGAATGGCAGGCAATTCATTGTTGTTACTGACTTCTAACATTAATGTCCGCTGTCTTATTGACTAAAGTCGTCGCTAATTTCGCCCGCGTAGGCTTCTACGCGTGCCTTAAGTTTTTGTCCCGGACGAAAAGTGACCACTCGTCGGGCCGTAATAGGAATTTCTTCACCGGTTTTAGGATTTCGGCCTGGACGCTCTGCCTTTTCACGCAAGTCAAAGTTACCAAATCCGGACAGTTTTACCTGCACATTGGCTTCTAATGAGTCGAGAATTTCGTCAAAAAACAGCTCTACCAGCTCTTTGGCTTCTCGCTTGTTCAGACCCAACTCATCAAAAAGTTGATCTGCCATTTTGGCTTTTGTCAGTGCGCCCAAAATCCGTCCTTAAAGTTCTGTAAATCTGATGCCATTCCTGATTTCACTATTAGCGCAACCTAGCTTGATATTTGTCCATCAAGGCTTGGGTTGCTTGCTCAGCTAATGCATTGATTTCTTCTTCGTTTAGAGTCGTCGTTTGGCTTTGTAACGTCAAGCCTAGACCTAAACTTTTTTCATTAGAATCAATACCTTCACCTTGATAGACATCAAACAACATGATGTCTATGCAATTTTCATTAAGTACATTACTGACGGTAGCTACTACCTCGCTGGCGGTTACATCGCGCTTAACCACTACCGCTAAGTCTCTACGCACAGAAGGAAATTTAGATACACCGTGATGCCGCCTGCTGGGGCGGGCCATCATCGCCTGCCCATCTAACTCAAAAACAAAAACTTCGGGCAATCCAAGATGTTTTTCTATCACTGGATGCAACCTACCAATACGGCCAACTACTTCACCATTTAACGTCAACTGAGCACTCTGACCTGGATGTAAGGCAACATCTTGGGTTGTAGCAACATCTACTGATATCCCAGCCCAAGCGCACAGAGCTTCTACATTACCTTTCACATCAAAGAAATCGACTTTATCCGCAGTCTCACACCAGTTTTCATCCTGCCTGCGCCCCCATAAGGCACCGGCGACTTTAACTTTCTGCATTAAGCCCTGGTCCTTAGCACTTGTATCGAATACTAATCCCACCTCAAACAACTGACCGCTGGTTTGCTGACGCGAAATATTTTTCTTCGCCGCATCCGCTAACCCAGTAAGCAAAGTAGTACGCATTACCGATTGCTCAGAGGACATTGGATTAGCCAACATCAATGGCTCTACATCCGGATCAAATAAGCGCTGCGTAGCTGGATCTATAAAGCTATAGGTAACTACTTCTTGAAACCCCAACCCTGCCAGCTGTCTTTTTAGCTGCGGTTCGCTATGAGTCTGCAACGGCACTGTAGCCAACGGCAGGCGAATCACTGGCTGGGTGCTGGGAATATTGTTGTAGCCGTATATTCGGCAAATCTCTTCAACCAGATCGGCTTCTAAAGCGATATCAAAACGATGGCTTGGCGCTGTGACCTGCCACGTTAGCCCGCTCTCGATCTGTTCGCGACTATGGACGGTGAAATCCAAGCGCGCCAAGGCTTGATCTACTTGAGTCGGATCAATATCAATTCCCAACAAGCTATTTACTTTGCTTTCACGCAACGTGATCGGAGCAATATTGGGCAAGTGCTCAGCACTGAGTGCCTCAGTAATTGGGCCCGGGCGCCCGCCTGTAATATCTATGAGAATTTGAGTAGCACGCTCCAAGGCTTGGTGTTGCAACTGAGAATCTACACCTCGCTCATAACGATGAGACGCGTCGGTGTGTAGCCCATAGCGCCTTGCGGTACCCGCAATAGCTAATGGTGAGAAGAATGCACATTCAAAGAAAATGTCTTTGCTATCTGCACTTACGCCAGTGTGCTCACCACCCATAACCCCTGCCATAGCCACAGGGCCAGTACCATCGGCTATGACTAATGTATTTTCATCTAAAGACACTTCTTGACCGCTGAGCAAAGTTAACTTGTCTTCAATTAAAGCCATGCGCACTGTTATGCCACCTTGCAGTCGAGCTAAATCAAAGGCATGCATTGGTTGCCCCTGCTCAATCAGCACAAAGTTAGTAACATCGACTACAGGATCTATACTGCGCAAACCACAGCGCCGTAAACGTTCTGTAAGCCATGATGGTGATGGCTGGCTTAAGTCAACGCCTTCAATAACTCGGCCTAAATATCTTGGGCACTGTTCGCCGGCTATCACTTCAACAGGAAATGTAGTGTCTATCTGTGGCGCGACTGCGGGAATTTCTGGGTAGGTTACCTCGAGGTTATTTAGTACCCCTACTTCTCGGGCCAAGCCTTTAAGAGACAAGCAGTCGCCACGGTTAGGTGTGAGGTCTACATCGACAGTGAGATCATCCAAAGGCAAATCTGCACCAGCGATACCCGCCAAGTCTGCGCCTATGGTCGAATCTGCTGGCAGCTCTATAATACCTTCGCTGTCTTCCTCTAGGCCTATCTCATCGGCACCGCAAAGCATACCGAAAGACTCAACTCCGCGAAGCTTAGCTTTCTTGATTTTGAAGTTATCAGGTAGAACAGCACCTACTTTAGCAAATGCTGTTATAAGTCCTTCTCTGGCATTAGGCGCACCACAAACAACCTGAAACACATCCACGCCATCTGACACCTGACAGACCTTCAGCTTGTCAGCATCTGGGTGCTGTTCAGCAGATTGAATCTGCGCAACAACCACACCGCTGAATACCTTAGCCGCTGGCTCAGTGCCGTCTACTTCAAGCCCCGCCATGGTCATTTGATGCAGCAAATTTGCACTATCCAGACTTGGATTAACCCACTGTCGTAACCACGCTTCACTAAATTTCATGTGCGCTAATCCTTAATTAAACTGGCGCAAAAAGCGCAAATCGTTTTCAAAAAACAGCCGCAGGTCATCTACCTCGTAAAGCAACATAGCCAAGCGATCGCCGCCAAAACCAAATGCAAAGGCTGAATAAACCTCGGTATCAATGTTTGCCATATCTAGCACGTTAGGGTGCACCATGCCGCAGCCCATAACCTCTAACCAGCCGGTGTTACTGCACACGCGGCAACCTTTACCAAGACAATGTACACATTGCACATCTACCTCAGCTGAGGGTTCTGTGAAGGGAAAATATGAGGGGCGAAAGCGCACTTCCAAATCTTTTTCAAAGAAGCGCTGAAGAAAGTCAATTACGGTACCTTTTAAATCAGCAAAGCTAATACCTTCATCTACAACCAGCCCTTCCACTTGGTGGAACATTGGACTGTGGGTTAAATCTGAGTCTCGTCTATACACGCGGCCAGGGCAGATCACACGAATGGGCGGGGCTTGCTTTTCCATTGTGTGAACTTGGCTGGGCGATGTATGAGTGCGCAGCAAAGTGCCATCACCGAAATAGAATGTGTCGTGCATCGCTCGGGCTGGGTGATGGCTAGGAATGTTCAAAGCTTCAAAATTATAGTAATCGTTTTCTACTTCGGGGCCGCTGACGACTTCGTAGCCAGCACCAGTAAAAATTTCTTCAATACGATACATGGCTTGGGTCACAGGATGCAGACCACCTGTAGAAGGCCGTCGTCCTGGTAACGACACATCTACCTGCTCTGCAAGCAGCGAGGCAGACAACGCAGCTTCCTCAAGCGCAGCCTTACGCGTCGCTAAGTCCTGTTGCAGTGCAACTTTGGCTTCGTTGATTTTGGCGCCGACTTGGGGCCGCTCACTGGCATCTACCTGACCCAAGCTTTTCAGCAAACTGGTCAACTCACCCTTTTTACCAAGATAAGCTACTCGAACATCATCTAAAGCACGCAGGTCCGCCGCATTTGCAGTGGCTTCCTGTCCGCGCTTGAGTATGTTTTCAATATCCATCGTATTGTCCTAAATGATCTTTATGCGCCTCTAAGTGATTACAAATCACGGACACAAAAAAAGGAAGAACAGTGTTCTTCCCTTTTAACCGATTCTCAGACGCAAACCTACGGGAAGAACACTCTATTAAGGTCTCCCGAAGGCAGTTAGCGGCCTTTGGATCGTTTCTTAAGCGGCTTGTGCAGCTGCTGCCGGAGCAACGCGCTTTACTAGTGCAGCAAAAGTATCTTTCTCGTGCATTGCAATGTCTGCAAGTACCTTACGATCCACCTCTATCCCTGCCTCCTTGAGACCGGCGATAAAGCGGCTGTATGACAAGCCGTGAATACGTGCAGCAGCATTGATACGCACAATCCACAAACGGCGGAACTGGCGCTTACGCTGACGACGGTCACGATAAGCGTATTGACCCGCTTTAATGACTGCCTGTTTTGCAACTTTGAAGGTACGACTACGCGCACCGTAATAGCCTTTTGCGGCCTTTAAAATCTTTTTCCTGCGGGCTCGAGATGCCACGCCACGTTTGATTCTTGGCATAGTATTCTCCTATCGAGCCTTTGTTGGCAGCATGCGTCTTAACGACGGAACATCTGCTGCTGCAACGCCTTCCATGCCGCGAAGATGACGCTTACGCTTAGAAGTCATTTTCGTCAGGATGTGACTTTTGTTAGCTTGTTTGTGCTTAAAACCGGTAGCTGTCTTGCGAAATCTTTTCGCAGCACCCCGGTGTGTTTTCATTTTGGGCATTTGCCTTTCTCCACGCGATTCATTTATTCGCTATCCAGTTCACCCCCTTCGTTAGAGCTAAACCTAACCAAGTTTGTCACTGGTGCGTCGTTAAAATCAGATCCACCTGTTTTTCTAAAATTAGAAAATGTCTCTGCTTTTCTTCGACCAAAATCAGGTCGGTAAGATTCCGTCCAACACCACTATTGCCAGCGGTATTATTCAGTCTCTGATTTGAGGCTTGGTGCCTTCTTATTCTTTCGTGGGGCTAAGACCATAATTACCTGCCGTCCCTCAAACTTTGGTTCAGCCTCTACCGAGCCTAAATCGTCTAAGTCTGCTGCAATACGAGTCATTAGATTCATCCCAATTTCTGGGTGAACTACTTCTCGACCGCGGAACCGCAAGGAAACTTTAGTTTTATCCCCTTCCTCTAAAAAGCGTCTCAGGTTGCGTAGTTTTACCTGATAATCGCCTTCTTCCGTGCCAGGACGGAATTTCATTTCTTTAACTTGGATCTGCTTTTGCTTCTTGCGCTGAGCTGCTTTAGTTTTCTTCAGCTCGAACAGATGCTTCCCATAATCCATGACTTTACAAACTGGCGGATTCGCATCCGCTGCAACCAGCACAAGGTCTAGGCCTGATTGTCTCGCTTCGGCCAAAGCCTCGGCTCGCGGTACTACACCACGTTGACTACCGTCTGCTGCCACTAGGCGCACACTGCTTGCTTCTATATCGTCATTTAACAACGAGCGATCAATTCGCTTACTCGTCTTTTTAATGGGCGTCTCCACATTCACCAAATTAACGGACAATTCATGCTCGATTTTGCTGTCTCGCCTAACTCATTAAAAGTTAGCGCAACACGAATACATATGTCGTCCAGTGTGTATGAACTCTAAGAGTCATACGCCGTTACCAAGTTTTCAGTAACGACAATCAGTCCATTGCATAGCAATTGCTGATTTAACGAAGGATTTTCACAATTTGCCATGCAAATTACGATAAAACCGAAGTTTTGCTTCCCCCCACACAATGACGCGGACGCCAGAGCGGAGCGCATTCTACTGCCCAAAATGCTTCACTTCAAGCCGCTAAGTCACGGATTATCGTATACTTTTGCCAAAAAGCGACAAATTTGCGACTTCATAGCCAGCCTTGAGCCAACCTATCCTACTTCAGGCTGGCCCTTATGATCTCAATATACTGGGCGCGCAGATCTAATTTGGTACCCGCGTAGGCTTTGGCCGGCAATTCAGCCAGTGCAGTGGCCTGCTCAATAGCGGATTTTTCCAGTGCTTGCGGCGCTGCAACTTGGTCCAAATAACCCACGGTTAAAGCTTCTTCAGGCCCGTACAAATTAGCCTGGATAATGGCCTGGGTTTGATACCGCTTCGAAAGTCTGCAAATGGCCATTTGTAAGCCAAAAGGCGGCAAACTCATACCAATGGCTGTTTCGTTTAATCCGTACTTAAAGTCCCCCGCTGCACCAATTCTGGTATCGCTAGCCAACAACACCAGTGCACCAGCAGCAATAGCATGACCAGCGCTGGCGGCGACTACTGGCTGAGGGTGGGTAAATAGACGCAGTAGCATCTGGGCGCCCTTACCTACCAAAGCACTTTGTTCAGCAGGCCCTTTGGCAATTTCTTTGAGGTCAAAGCCAGCACTGAACACACCCGCACGTCCTGTGATGACTATTGCAGCAGCTTCTTTTTCAGCTCTATCTAAGCCCTCATTCATTGCATCTACATATGCATGCCCTACGGCATTGGCCTTGCCATCGTCTAACGCAATAACCGCAACCTTGCCTTCTAATCTAAAATTGAGCATTTGTTCTCCCCTATTTACTTTTTACCTTTTAGTTTCTACTTTTTACTTTTAGCGCCGCTTTTTATAGCTGCTAAAACAGCCCTATACGCACCTGTTATTTTGTCCCCACCCTGCTTTTTATTCGAACCCCATTTTGCGCACCAAGCGCTGCAGACTTGGCCGCAGGCGCAAAAATACAATATAGGCAATTTCCGCAATGGACAAAATGATCGGGTAACGCATAAGTAATCCGACTGGACGCAATAGAGGAATTGCGCGCCACATGGCAGCAAATGCTGCTGCGCCAGAAACCACTTCACCACCAACTTCTTGAGCATGAAAGCGGGCCAGCAAAGTGGCCTGATCGAGGGGGCATGCTTGGCCTGACAGCACGTCTACGAAATTTATTGCAGATCTTTTGTCTAGGCGGCGAAACAAACCGATTTCTCGAATACACAACGGACAACTAGAGTCGAACCAAACAGTCACTTGATGCTGCATGACCAACACTCGCTATAGTTGCGCAATGCGCTGAATGATCACGTCGGCAAACTCAGCTGTGCCAAGGGATCCACCGAGATCTTTGGTGGTCTCCCCAGCAATCAACGCGTCGTCGTAGGCAGTCTTAATCAGCCTCGCACAGGCAGCATAGTTACCTCTGCCTTCTGTCTCGGCAAGATAGTTGAGCATCATTACGGCGGACATTAGTAAAGCCAGAGGGTTAGCCAAATTCTGCCCCGCAATATCTGGCGCACTGCCATGTACTGCTTCGAATACGGCTTCGTTGTCGCCATAGTTAGCACCAGGTACTACGCCCAGACCACCAACTAAACCTGCACAAAGATCGCTGACCACATCGCCGTAAAGATTTTCTAATAACAGCACGTCGAACTGGGAAGGGTCTTGTACCAATTTCATACAGCCTGCATCGATAATGACGGACTCAAAACCCAAATTGGGATAATCGTTTTGATGCACTTCATCTGCGCAACGCAAGAACAAACCGTCAGTAAGCTTCATGATATTGGCTTTATGCAGTACTGTGACTTTTTTGCGCTCGCGGCGATTGGCAAACTTGAACGCCCAAGATGAGATTCTCTGACAAGCTACTTCTGACGCGACTTTCATGCTCATGACCACGCCCGGAGTAATCTCGTTTTCCACACCACTGTACAGGCCTTCTGTATTTTCCCGAATAATAACAATGTCGACATCTTTGTAGCGAGTCTCTACACCCGGCAAACTGCGGACTGGGCGCACAGCCGCGTAGAGGTTAAAGGCTTTACGCAAACGCACATTAACCGAAGTAAAGCCCTCTCCCACTGGTGTTGTGCAGGGTCCTTTCAAAGCGACCTTGCAACGCGCAATTTCAGTCATAGTGCGTTCAGGAATCAGCTCTTCGCTTTCCTCCAAAGCGCCAAGGCCAGCAGAAACAAATATCCAGTTAAGATCGGTTTTAGATTTTTCAGCCGCCGCGTCTACTACCCGCAGTACCGCTTGAGTAATTTCAGGACCAATACCATCACCGGGAATAACAGCTATGTCTTTCGCTCGCATTAGAAGCACCTATTAAATAAAACTTAATTGAGCAGCGGCTGAGAACTAGTTGCGCTGCAATACCTAGTATAGGTGAGTTTGTAACTTTTTGCGGCACAACCTAGATAAATTTCCAATTGCTTATGACGAATTACAGGAAACTTCTCTTTGCAAACAATATAGATCAGCAGCCTATAGTACATTTCCCATGCGATAGGCCCGCGCTGCGGCGCCGGCAAACAAATCTGCTTTTTCTGTAGCCGATGCACTCTCAGAAATGCGTTTAAATGCGTTCCAACAAACCTGATAGCTACACCAACGCTTTTGCACAGGAAAATTAGACTCGTACATTGATCGCGCAGAACCAAAAGCTTCGATACAGGTTTCCATCCACGGCCGCCAAGCAGTGGCAACCTCCTGTGAACTTGGGGGCAAAGTGCGATCGCCGTCATAACTGGGCATGCGGATGGGCATTGCGCCAAGTTTCACATACACATTTTCACGCTCACTCACCCGAGCAATCGCGGCGCTCCATTGTGCAAACACTTCGTGTGTTCTACCGCGGTATGGCCCACCCAAAATTGGCGACCCAACGTGATTAAGAATAATTATCAGGTCTGGATAAGCATCTGCAAGTTGGGCTACTTCATCTAGCTGAGGGTGATAGAGCCAACAATCTAATGACAGTCCCATACGATTTATAACGTCTACCGCCTCGTTCACCCGAGGGTCTATCAAAAGATTAGCCTGGTCTGCAACATTAGGAATTTTCCCGTCCGCATGCCAACCGCTTGAGAGTCTGAGCCCACGAAAACCGCCACCTGACGCTTCAATATGTTGCTCGATTATCGGCTCCACACCACCACCTAGGGTCAGATCAACATTGCCAAACATCACCTCACACGCTCTAGTGCTGCCGAAACCACCGCTGGCACTCATTGCAGCCTGCCCACGCACAAACTCTGTTTCACCCAAAGAGCGTTGCACCTCAGCCCCGTCTGCGCGGTACATTGAATGACACTCCGCAAACACAGTCGCTATAATATTATGTCCACTGGCTAAATCTGCGGCGAGTTCTGGCATTAAATAGGTATAGCCATTGCGCACCCACAGGTGATGATGCGGATCGATAATGGGCAGTTCAGGTTCAAGAATTTCCTCTTGCAGCATTGCAAGCCAGTGATCATCTGGACCCATTTGACCTGTATTTGCGGCCATAAATTTCTCCTTCTTTAGAACAACTGTCACAGAAACTAACCGCGAGCACCCTAGTGATAGATCTACTGTGTGACCCACCCACCATCAATGGGCATCGCCACACCGGTCACGTAACTTGACTGTGCCGACAATAACCATGCGACCACATCCGCAACTTCCTCGGCCTCTGCAACACGCCGCATTGGCACATTACTGACAACCCCTGCAAGTATTTGAGCATTAGCTCCCGCACCTTGCTCAAGCATTGGCGTATCGATAAAACCGGGGCAAACCGCATTAACGCGCACATTCTTCGGCCCATATTCAAGGGCAGCTGACTTAGTCAGGCCAACTACACCATGTTTAGCCGAGTTATATGCCGCGGCGTGAGGTAGGGCAACCAAACCGCAAATAGAGGCTGCGTTGACAATACTTCCACCGGATTCTTGCTGAATCATTTGCGCGATCTCAGCTTGCACACAGCTAAATACACCGGTCAGATTAACGGCAAGTACTTGGGCCCACTGCAACGGATCAATCTCAAGCAGTTTAGTTTTCGGCCCAACAATACCCGCGTTATTGAACGCACCATCCAAACGCCCATGTGTACTAACAATTGCAGCAATAGCCGCGGCTGCAGCACCCTCTTCGGCAACATTGAGCTCACACACCTCTGCACTACCGCCAACATTTTTAATCTGGCTAACAACTTGCCCAGCAAGCTCGAGCTGTATGTCCGCCACAACTACGTGGGCGCCACCCAACGCCAATCGATTGGCAGTGGCTTTACCAATACCACTTGCACCACCTGTCACTAATACAATTTCTTTATCCATATCCGCTTACGCTACTCCTTCAAGCCAGTGGTTGTGCGCTCCTTTGGTATGAAACATAGGCTACGCAGTTTTACACTAAGTAGTTTTGTGCAAATCATTATTTTAGGTCGAACAACCTGCAAAGTCCTGATCAAAGCTATTAGGAGCATTTGGCATTTTCGACTATGCGGTGTCCTGTTCGAGAATACTGCGCCCTATTCGGCGGTTTATTTTACCTAGCACAACACGGCCTGCAGCCGTGGACTCACCCACCTCTGCATCAATGCCCTGCAAAAATAAGACCCAAGCTGCTACGCCCAAACAGCGTGTTAATAACTCGGCCTAAAAATGATTGAGGAGCCAGTGAGCGATACCTTTTGGCTTCTTCAGGTGCGTTTAGTAATTACTTGAAATAAAAACCTTTGTAATCGCGGTCTGCCACCTCATTGAGGGTTCTGGCATATTTTGGCCCACCACCGTTGTAAATGTTGTACCGCATGTTGCCGTGCTCGTGGCCTTTGATATTGGAGTTGTAACCCGTAAACCAGCTCTTAGCATTACGCAGCAATAGTCCTTCGTACATGCCCTTAACGTGTTCAAACCACTCATCTTCCGCCACCTTGTCCACATCAAAGCGCTGATAGCCGCGCGCCCACATGTGTTCGAGAAAAGGCGTCACCCAGTCAACACTCAGTTCGGCCCCTCGTGGAAAGTTCGACGCAGCAGTCTGGGGACCCACAAGCATGAGGAAATTGGGGAATCCGTGGACCGTTGTGCCAAGGTAGGTAACAGGGCCTGCCGCCCATTTTTCGCGCAGCAACTCACCCTTTGTGCCTTGTATATCAATTTGGTCAAAAGACCCGGTGAACGCATCAAAACCCGTTGCATAAACGATAACGTCGACCTCAAATGACCCTTCGCTTGTTTCGATACCTGTTGGTGTAATGCGGGTAACTGGCGATGCCGCTCCATCTATCAACTCTACGTTGTCGCGGTTATAGGTTTCGAAATAACCCGTCTCCATTGGTACCCGCTGAATTCCAAATCCATGATCTTTTGGAATCAATAGTTCGGCAACGGCTGGATCGTTTACACGCTGACGGATGCGCTCAGCTATATAGTCTGAGAATTCGGCATTAGCTTTTTCATCAAAAAATATCTCTGTGAAATTTTGCAGCCAGATACCAAACCCCGGCCCATCGTAGAGCCTATCCCAAAGTTCTCGGCGCTCCTCAGGGGTGACATCGTAAAAACCTCGGCGGTCCGGTTCATGCTCAAATCCTCCCGGAGTGCGTGCACAGGTAGCAAAAATCTCATCATAGCGCTCTCGTATTTGGGCCATATCAGCTTCGGAAATTGGCCCGTTATTTAACGGCGCAGCCCAGTTTGCTCTGCGCTGAAAGACTGTAAGTCGTTCTGCTACTTTAGCCACCTCGGGAATGAGTTGAATCGCCGTTGCGCCGCTACCAATAACAGCAACGCGCTTCCCGGTTAGGTCTAATGGCTCGTGAGGCCAGTTGGATGCATGAAACGACGTTCCCTTGAAACTGGCCATGCCCTCGAATTGGGGCAGCGTGGGTGTCGACAAGACGCCCACACCGGTAATGATAAAGCGGGTGGTAATTTGACGACCGTCATTGAGTCCAATAGTCCAGGCATTCGACTGGTCATTAAACACCATCGATTCCACTCTACAGCCAAACTGCATATATTTACGCAGCGCAAATTTATCAGTTACAAAGTTCAGGTATTGTAGGGTCTCGGGCTGGGGCGAGAATTTCTCGGTCCAGTGCCATTCATCGAGCACTTCTTTGGAAAACGAATAGCTATAGGTATAGCTCTCGGAGTCGAAGCGAGCACCCGGATATCGATTGTTGTACCAAGTACCGCCAAGGTCGGCATTGGCGTCCAGTACCGTGGCACGAATACCAAGGTCTGCTAAACGCTTAATCTGATAAATACCCGCCACACCTGCTCCGATGACCACCGCCTGATAATCTAGATGCGCGTCGATGTTCGCAAAATCATTTGTTTCGACTTTCTGCTCAGCCATGTTCTCTCCCGTTAACTATGCATGTGTCCGAAGCAATCCTTTGCTTCGATTGGCAGCCTTGTGTGTTTTATCTGTCTCGTTACTAGCGACATGGTTTGTGTTGGAGCACCTTAGTGCCAAGTGCCAAGAACGCGCATTGCGAGACTAACAAACAACGATCTAGAATCTCAATTTGTGGTGTGTGCAGGGTTTGCCCCGGCTGGCACGATCTGCCCATAAAAATCTACCTTTCATCTACTCACTAACAGCGCATAGCAGCAGAATTAGACACCTTAGCACTACCCTTAGCTTGAGGGTGCAGCACTTCTAAAACCATTGAAAGATTCAAAACATGGCAACAACGGGCAGATAATTGCGGCGGTTGTAGCTAGCGGGCTATTGCTTAGGTTTGGCTACGATCATCGCACCCTACAAAGCTCACCACAGTTTAGGGGCTGATTCATTTCTCCCTACTTTGAAACACGTAGGGATCCATGGTTTCCTGGGCGCGAATACGATATTTATGCCACGCACCGCCGCCATAGTAAGCCAAGCTACCCGCCTCTGCTTCACCGTGCCCGTTATAGTAGGTAATGCAATCACGCAGTGGGCGAGTTAGCGTATCTGCCTGTTGGCAGTGCGCTGCGTATGCTTCTTCAGGCTCGGGCTTTACGTCAACGACATCTGCGCCATTTTCGCGCATCGTGTTGAGCATCCACACCACGTAATCAGCATGCTCTTCAATGGCATTAGTGAAGTTAAAACTGCCGCCGCCACCCTGCGGTCCCGATACGATAAATAAATTGGGGAACCCTTCGCTATGCAAACCCAAAAACGTTTTGGTCCCTTCTTGTTGCCATTTATCACGTAAGGTACGCCCTTCCCGCCCTTCTATCATGTTGAAGGTTGAAGTCGCCATCCACTCAAAACCAGTGGCGTATATCAAAACATCTACTGGATATTCGGTACCATCATGCACCACTCCACGCGGATTGATTTCGCTCACCCCGCGCGGCGCGGTGTCGACGAGGTGTACGTGAGGCAAGTTAAAGGTAGGCAGATACTCATCATGAAACGTTGGTCGTTTGCATCCATAGGGATAATAGGGCTTTAACGCAGCCGCAGTTACGGGATCTTCAACAATGGCATCAACCCGCGCGCGAATTTGTTCCATGATACGAAAATTAGTATCCAACTGTTTTTGTACTAATTCTTCCGGCGTTATGTCGCCTGAGTGAGTTTTTCGTTCCTTGAAATCTGCTACTCGACCAGCGAGGTAATCGTCATTCGCCTTCAAAGCAGTACGACCCTCCGAAATGCGCGCAAATCTGGCTCTGCGCGCTTTAGCCCAGCCAGGTTCTTTCGACCATTCTGCAAACTCTTCAACGGAAGTTTCGCGCTGGTCACGCACATCGATAGACGACGGCGTGCGTTGGAATACATATAACTCTTTGACGATTTTTGCCAATTCAGGCACTGCTTGCACAGAGGTCGCGCCGGTTCCAATAATACCGACCCGCTTATCCTTTAAGTCGATATCGTAATCCCAACGCGAAGTATGAAACGACTCACCTTGGAAGGATTGCATACCGTCTATGCGAGCCAATTTCGGCGTTGTCAAAATACCGTTAGCCAAGATCACATATTTGGCGCGCATAGCATCACCACGATCCGTCGTAACAGTCCAGCGACCAGCGGCTTCATCCCACTTGGTTTTTTCCACAGTGGTATGAAAAAGGCACTTATCGTAGAAGCCAAATTTTTCTGCCATCTTCTGGCAGTATTCCATGATTTCGAAACCTGCGGCGAATTTCATAGAAGGGATGTAATCCATTTCTTCCAACAGCGGAAAATAGCTATAGGACTCTACGTCACAAGCAATACCTGGATAACGATTCCAATACCAAGTACCACCGACATCTCCACCTTTTTCACAAAAGCGTACGTTGTCAAAACCCGCTTGGCGCAACTTGTACCAAAGCAAGAGGCCAGCAAACCCAGCACCTACGACTAAAACATCGCACTCGTCGGACAACGACTCGCGCTCAACGGGTTCCGCGGAATAGACATCTTCTAGATAACGACTGAATTCGCCCTCCATCGACATGTAGTCGGCTGCACCTGCGCGAGACTCTTTGAACTCGCGGTATTTGGCTTGTTCAACAGCATCAAATACGGCACCGACTGGGGCAGGAGGTAAGGTTTTCAGCGCTTCATCTGTAATAGTTGAGTAGCCTTTGCCAGCAATTTTTTCCGATGCTTTTGCAGCGCGAGTAGCAAAAATTTTCAGTCCACTTTGCGGATCAACTCTTACAGACATACTTTTCCCTAGAAGTTAAATTCAGCCCAAAGGTATCGAACAAAATCTAGAAAAAGTCAATAGTGCGCGAACTGCCCTAGCGAGTGCGGGGCCGGTTACAACCACATTCAAGCCCCACTCCTCTTCCAATAGGGTTGGCCGCGGAGTGTCGCTAGCAGAATAAGATGATTGCAAAGGCGACGATGATTCTCACCTACAAAGCACAGGTCACAGAGCATTTCGCGAAGTTCGGTATTACAAGACTAGATATCGACAGCAGCTAATTTTGATCTTAGTCATCAATCTTTGCTGAAACGTTCTGGTGAAACAGCCTGTTTATAAGCAGCAATGTCCTTAAAATCGCCACCAAGGGTCGACTGGGTGAGTAGGTGACTGGTCAACTGCGCCAATGCTGGTGCTGATTGAACACCATAGCCGCCCTGCCCAGCTAACCAGAAGAAGCCCTCGCGCCGGGAGTCCTGCCCCACAACAAAAGTATGGTCTGGGGCGAAGCTGCGTAAGCCGGCCCAACGGTGCTTGATATGAGACACCTCGAGACTCGTTGCGCGACTAATCCTGTCTATGGCTACAGCAATATCAAACTCGTCTGCTTGAGCATCACACGGCTCGCTTGGTGTTTCATCCGCAGGGGAAAGAAGTAGCTGACCGGCATTGGGCTTGAGATAAAACTGTTCATCTACATCCACTACGAGTGGCCAATCGGCGAACTCAAACTCAGCGCTGAGGTCGACCAACATCGCTGTGCGGCGTTTAGGTTGGATATTCAGAGGGTCAGCACCCGCAAGCGCCGCAACCTGATCGGCCCAAGCCCCGGCTGCGTTAACAACACTGGGCGCGCTAAAGCTGCCTTTTGTGGTTTTAACCGACCAACGACCCTGTTCAAACTCCATAGCTTCTACTTTCGTAGCTGTGAGGAGTATTCCACCACGAGCCTTTAACTGCCTGCGATAACCCTGCAACAAAGCGTCAACATCGAGGTCGCCCCCAGATTTTCCGAGCAAACCACAAGCCACGTAGTCTTGATTGAGTATTGGTACCCGCGAGCAAACTTCAGCCCCGTCTATAAGACGCAATTGCTCTACTTCAGCAGCCAGTGCAGAAATAGCATCGCGTTGGTCGTGCCTACCAACAAATATGACCTGTCTTGGGCGCATCAGTGGCACATTTGTAAAGGTATTGGGGGGTGTAGTGAAAAAGCCCTCGCAGGCTGCCGAGAGTGCTCGCACCGTTTCATTGCCATAGGCCGGTGCGAAATATGCAGCAGATCTACCTGTTGCGTGGTAGCCCGGGTGCTGCTCACGCTCTAGCACTAAAACCTTTGCATGCTCGGCAAGTTCTGCGGCAGCAGATAACCCGGCGATGCCCGCACCAATAACAATAAAGTCGAGGGCTTCATTCTGTTTCATCTAGGCTTCATCGTATGCGGCAGCGGGGTCCACAGGCCATAGCGGTTGGGTCGCATATTCACGATCAAACACTTCAATATGGTGAGTAGTAAGTCCAGGCGGATCTGCAGTGACAATGGTGCCCGCAATCTCTTCAAACCCGGCGCGAAAATGGTTGCTAGATTTCAGGGCAATATAATCCTTGGCCTTGACATCAATCCCCACCGCGGCGAATGGTTCAGTATCAAAGGTTTGAGAGCGGTGACTGGCGACAACAATGTCCATATCCCCTATCTGAAGCCGAGCAATCTTGCCGTAGTTAATACGGCTGCCTTTTGCCATGGCTTGCATAATGCAACGTCCGTCATGGAGTGCTTTGACATATACCGAAAGCAACAGGGGTTCACCATGCATGTCGTCATATTTTGCACCTAGACTGATATCAATGCTGCTACCTACCCCTACTGCATGAGCTTGTTGGGCGACCTCTGGGTCAACGATAAATCCAAAACAGGCGTTTTTCAGGTCTGCGTCAAGCATGGCACGGAGCAAATGCGTGCCATCTCCAGGTGAACCACCACCGCAATTATCTGACGTTTCATTAATTACTACGGGTTTTGCTGTCGCAGCCTGTGCAACGTCTAACGCTTCCGCCGCAGAGAGACTTAGAGCACGGAAAGATTCTCTTTGCTGCCAGAGTTCGTTGCCTATGCTCTGCGCAACCAATCTTGCCTGATGCGCATCAGATCGACTTGTGACAACAACATGGCAGCCAACTTGGGGTACGTCTGAATAAGGAAAGCCGTGAAAAAAGCTGACTTGAATAACATCAGCATTGTTTGCTTCCAGCTCGCGCATACGCTGCCGAAGGGCAAGGCCAATGCCTACAAACGTGGTTGTGGTGGGCATCAGTATAGGGACAGTTTCGACCTGCACAGTGGGTCGGAAATTGCCTTCGAGCATATGTTTGATCAGTTCAATGGCATCCCCTGCACGTTCATGCATATCAATATGTGGATATTCATGGCAGGCGAAAACCCCATCAAGGGCATCTGCCATGCGCTGGGTAATATTGCCGTGCAAGTCAAACGCTGCGGTTATGGGCACTGCTTCCCCCACCAATAGCCGAACTTGTGCAACTAGATCTGCCTCCAGATCCGGGCATTGATCGACTACGCCCGCACCGTGAAGGTCTAGAAACACGGCATCAACGGGCATCTCCGAGGCAAGCCTTTCAAGCAATTCAGCCTTCATTGTGGCGTAGCAATCAGCTGCAATTGTGCCGGAAGGCTGTGTAGAAGCCAGATAAACGGGTACTGGTATAAGACCTAAACGCTCGCAAGCATCAATAGCACCACCGGTCTGGGTCTGGGTACTACGCAGACGGAACAATTGCTCACCGCGTTGAATGTAGAAATCTTTTAGAGTTGTTTCATCTCTCACGTAAGTGTTGGTTTCGTGATTGATTCCGGCAATAGCAATTCGCATAGTTCTCTATATTCCGTTCTTCAGTTGTAAAGGTCCACTGATCGCTCTCAGCCAACGCCAAATACTAATGCTTTAATAGGGAACGAAAAAGCTACACCAGAGTCGGGATGAACACGAGCATCAATATGCCATAACCTTTTTCATCAGAGCGATAATACCTAAGTTCGTTCCTGCGACTATCCCATTCAATATGCAAAATATCGCAAGCCGTGATCGGGCGTGGCGCGGCACCCAGCGGCAAGATTCTTTGAGTTTCTCCGATCTAGGCCTAACGCAACCATCAACAGCAATAATAGTTTTGCAAACTTCATTGCTAATTCCCCACCAAATCCCCGAAACTACGCCAACAAAACAAAGGTGGTAGGAAAACATGTCAGCAAACTTTGAAGTCTTACGTGGTGATTTAAATCAAGCTAGAGCGGTAGAAACGCCGCCTTTGGTTCCGCTAAGCGGCGAGATAGTGCTGCGTATTGAGAAATTTGCGCTCACAGCCAACAACATAACTTACGGTGTTGCAGGGGACCTCATAGGATACTGGCAGTTCTTTCCAGCGGAAGGTGATTGGGGGCGCATACCTGTATGGGGGATTGGCGAGGTATCCAGCAGTGAACACCCGGACGTTCAAATCGGCCAACGCTTTTACGGCTACTTCCCTATGTCCCAAGAACTGAAAGTCAAACCGGCTAAGATCACCCAGCGCGGGTTTGCTGATGCGAGCGAGCATCGCTCAGCGTTACCAGTCGTCTATAACCAATACAGTCTAGTGTCACCTGAAAACGGATTCGCACCGGGACTCGATAATCACGCCATGCTCTACCGCCCGCTGTTCACAACCTCATTCGTACTGGATGACTATTTTGCCGACAACGATTTCTTTAACGCTGACAGTGTGATTTTAGGCAGTGCGTCAAGCAAGACAGCTTTTGGTTTGGCGTTCATGCTGCATCGTCGCGGCGGCAAGAAAGTGGTTGGTTTAACGTCCCAAAGCAATAAAGACTTTGTTGAAAAGTTGGGTATATATGACGAAGTGCTTTGCTACGACGAGGTAGAGAATCTCGCCGACGAACCCAGCGCTTACATTGATATGGCAGGGAACAAAGAGGTTCTCGCTCGTGTGCACCACCACTTGCGAGAAAATCTCGTGAATAGCTGTAGCGTGGGCATTACCCATTGGGATGCTCGGCAAGGCGAGGACCCTACATCACTGCCGGGCGCATCGCCGACGATGTTCTTTGCACCAAGCCAAATTGTTAAGCGCAACAAAGAACTCGGCCCGGAGGTTTATCAACAAAGGATAACCCAGGCGACTGACGCATTTTTTGCCGTAGTCGACAATTGGGTTTCAATTCAAGAAGCACCTCTGAATGAAGTCGAGCACGTATATAGGACGGTATTGAAAGGTCCAGCGCCGAATATTGGGTATATTGTGACTTCTTAGACATTTCGGAATTTAGGTTAAAGGGATCGTATGGTTATCTGTATAGCCCAACTTCCTGTACTAGGCAATTCGAGCGCTTGGCATACAAGCAATTAAACCTCTATGACGTGACGAGCCGCAAATCATATTGCACTGGAATGTTCTCGAGTCTTGTATTTCAACCAATGAATGACTGACCCTGAATGGCCTGCACAAAGGTATATACAGAAAATGTTGCGTAAACCGCTGCAAAGGTGAGCACTAAAGCGCAAGCAAAATTTCTGTCTAAGTGCCTAGGCAGAAGCAAGGTGAATAACGGCACTGCCTGCATCCCATGTAAGCCAAAGAAGTGGGCTACTCTGAGATCACCACCGTCAGTTGTCCAATTGAACAACCATATGCCGTTTGCATCTGTTGCGCTGGCGCTTACCCAATGGCTTGTCTGTCCCCCTAAGTAGCCACCAAAACCGCCGCCGAGGACAACCGTAATTCCAAGGCCGACAACAATCGCCAGCACCATGGGCTGACCTTTGTCATTGCTTTGCCCTATAACCCAGCCCAGCCAGACCAAGGCCACTACAAGCCAAGTGGCACCAATACCCATCAGCGAATACATCAAACTGTGGAAGGGTGTGGTGAAGTTCCAGTGCGAGGCTTCAGCTAATGCACCTTGAACGGTTATGTATGCAACTTCAGCTATTGCTACGAACACTAGAGACGCAGCCACCAGACGACCAATTCCCGTTCGAAGGCATCTGAAGGGCAGGTAACGACTAAAAATCAACAATGTCGCAAAATATACGGCAAGCGACAAAGAGAACTTGAAGGGTTTGGACCACACTGAAACCCCATATAGCAGCCGCTCGTCTATCACCGCAGCCATCAGGCAGCAAGCAGTTAGAAACAGTAAGCCCAAGGTAGTATAAAACCACAGTGGTTCCAGTCCTCGATAGCTACGCCAATCCATTAACTGCAAGGCATTAGAACGACTTCGATTTTCAATGTTCATGCTGTTTCAACTCGCGATTGGAGAACTGTCCGAGAAAAAATTTGACGGGCTAATGAAGTGCGGAATTTGCCACCCGTGCATCAATAAATAGGTGCGAGCCAGACAGTGAGTTCAACCAGCATGCAACAATTGTGGAATAAAGCAAAACGAGAGCGTTTTTTGGCTAATAACCTAGGTTTACGAAAACACACAAAGGGCCGAGAAGGCCCTTTTCAAACTCCACTTTATACGAATCCTATTCAGACCCACCAACCGAAACATAGTTTGCAGAAGGACCGCCTACGCAGTTGACCACAGCATCATATATTGCTGCCTGCTGCTGCACGCCCCCCGCGTTAATGAACGCGTCCATATTTTTCCCTCTAGCGGGCAATGATTCTTCCCACTGAGTTTGTATAAAATCTGCACCTTGCAGGTTTGTACCCTGAATCGGCATCCACCGGTAAATTCGCGTGGTGTTACCAATACCGTCGAGGAAACTTTGCATTTTTGCATCCGCTGCTGCCAGTTCATTCATCCCAGCACCGTCGCGAAAGCTACATCTCGCAAAATCCACAAAGCCTCCCGATACAGGATCTGCAAAAGTATCTCTAACGAGGGACCACATATATTGCGAGCGTGAGTTGCACACCTCAATTTCATCAAAGGCTTTTTGTATGGAGCCGCCTTTGTTTATGAACTCTTCATCAGTTATACCTTGATCTTCAAAGCTGGTAGTAAATCCTACCCAATAGTAGTCAGCGGTTGGTTCGCTAAAGTAATGGGGCGTCATAGCAAAACCTGAATAGGCGCGGGACGCATTTTTATCCATCCATTTATCCCACTTCTTAGCTACTTTGAGCATATCTTGCATAGATTTACCTTCTTTAAAATTACAGGCGAAGGTTTCAACACCGCCAAAAGATGGTCTTTGGTCTTCTGCAAAGGAAGGTATAGAAAACAGGGCTAAAAAAATGGCTAGAACTGCGGAGAAAAGTTTCACGTTAATATTCCTTTTTATTATTATTTTCCTTTTCGAGGTTACGCTCAGAGAGATTCAGTTGTAAACAACATATTTACAACTAAAATTATTGGCCGTCTGCAAAACCAGCTAGCCCAAAATCAGCACGAGACGTTCAGCCCGAAGAAATACCAAACCTCATTGCCCGAGAGTGTTATTTTTCAACGCAAAGCCAACTCTGCATGGCCTTACAGTGCATTAAAAAGGTGTTTTCTAGGAGAAGGCTTCTTTGCTTTAGAAAATTTCCTCGGACCGGACAGATGAATCAGAGCAGCTTTTGCTGGTTTGCCCCCTCGCGCTTCGGTGTTTTCTTCTTGCCGACTCGATTACTCGAATTTGACCAAACCGTCGCCCTCTACCAGTTCAAAGCTCGAGTTAGTAACACTGCAATGATTAAGCAAACAAGCTCGCTCAACCAAACAAGCCAAAATCTAGATCGTCAAAGTTCACAACACCTGGAAAAACTTCAACAATTTCCGACGCACTCAACCCAAACCATTTTGCTAAGTTAGATGCGTACTGCTCTACGCTAATGTCCGGAATTGAAAGATTATAGAGCATCTTATCCGTCTTGACGTCGAAAGCCGGGATTTCACCAATCAGCTGACCACCATTCACAGGCGTCCCCATAACGAAATAATGGCCGCCCCAACCATGATCCGTACCGTTGGCGTTAATGGTTGGTGTTCGTCCAAAATCAGACTGACTAAAGGTAACCACACGATCATCAACGGCTCGAGATTCTAGGTCCCTCTGAAAAGCTTCAAGATTTTCAAATAATGCGGATACTAAATTAGGGAGGTCTCGGTCCTGATTGTCATGGGTATCAAAGCCATGCAACTGCACCATGAGCACTTGTCGATTTTGATTAAGACTAGGCGCTGCTTCAATCAACCGCGCAGCCATCTTAAGTTGTTGTTGAAAATTAGTCGCCGAATGCCCTTGAGTAGATGGATAGATTACTTGTGCCGTATTCGTATTCGTCAGTATCTCTGCGAGATGTGCTGAACTCTCTAGAGTCTGGACATTGCGTGCCGCGAGCTCAGAACCCATAAGATTGGCGCGCTGCTGATTCGCAAGAGCATAAAAGAGAGCTTGCTCATCCGGTATAGAATTTTCGTTGTAGATGCGCGGGATGTTGCGAACTCCCTGTGGGTTCACTGTAAAGGTCGGCATATTTAGAGTAGTCGTAAAAAGCTGCGCTTTGTCTAAGGAAATATTCGGCGTGATTGCCGTTGTTTGCAATTGCATGAGCTCTAGCATCCGCCCACCCCAGCCCTCTCTCGCATTTGGGTCCATACCAGCACTTTGCCAGAGGTTAACCTGAGAGTTATGGGAGCCAATAAAAATAGGCATAGCATTATCGTTTTGTTCAATCATCGATTTTGTAGTGGGCTGCCGCAGAGGGCCAACATTGCTGACCAAAGCTAGCTTCCCTCCCTGATACAGATTCGCCATGCTCTGACAGAAAGCAGGAGCGGCGAAATCGGACAAGCCAAAATCAATAAGCGTTTCTTGTTCGATTGCGAGATTTTGCCGGATATTTTTATAGCGTTCATAGGAATCACCATTAGAGGGTATGATTAAACCCAGCGAATCCATCCCTCCATGCAGAAAGACCATTACGAGTGTTTTGTAATCAGTTGGCGCGCCACTACTCGCGGCGGAAAGGTTGCTTAGTAGTCCCAAGCCCGAACCTAGAAATAAATTGCTAGACGAAACGCTAAATGAGGCTAAGCCAGACTTTAGAAATGTTCTTCGATCCATTGTTATCCCCTATCGTTGCAGTGAGTATTCTGGCGACAGCGACACTTGATAAATCAAACTGGCCAACAACGCATGAATATCGGCAGTTCGATGTGCCTCAGAGACATAGTACTCAGCAGACTGTCTTTGCTCGATCCTTGGTGAAAAATACTCAAACAACTCATTTTTCATAGGTGCCGAGAGGTTACCTTGAGTCATATATTCGTCTAGGAAATCAATCACCGCGCCTAGATTTGATGCTACAAGACGATCCGTAAGCGGCGACAGGTCATGCACCAAGGCATTATTGAGACGCTCACTTGACTCCTCTGAGGGGTCCACTGAATGCCAATAAGAAAGCTGCTCACGAGTCGATATATAAGCAAAATGCGATGCATCGGCAACGATAGTTTCGGGGGTTACGACCTGAAGTTCGGGCGCCACCAAACCTCGATCAGCAAATTCCTTGTTGGGTGTATGTGTGGGGCTATAAAAATTGAAAACACTATGTGCTCCCAAAAATGTCTGGCTCGGTCGATTGCGCAAAAAATTCTTGCTTTCCCAATAGCTGCTAACGTTAAACAAGCGGTTGAAATTGGCAAATTTTAACAGCGGGTCTTTCACCCTACCAAAATTTTCAGTCTGCCCCGAAGTCACGGCGCGCGCTTCAGAGTCAAATAACACTGCTTGTATCACTGACGCCAAGTTACCGCGTTCACCATCTGAATTACTGTTAAAAACCGCCGCAACACGCCCTACATAACCAGCTGATGGATTGCTCGTAACAAAATTTTTGATCAAATGGCGAGCGACAAAAGGTCCCAAATTTGGATGGTAAAACAAACTGTCGATGGTAACTTCAAGACTGTCTCTGGGAGATGCTCCCGCTGGCAGGTAATAATTGCGCAAGAGCTTCTTTTGAGTCTTTTGATGAAAATTTTCGTAGGGCGCCATAGGTGCTAACCGATCTTGCCAGTCTATAGAATGAAACGTGTCGCCAAACCGATTAGATTCTTGACCAGCAAAATACCATCCGGTAAGAGCCGCAGCATAATTTTGTATATCTAATGGGTTATAAGTCTGGATTGGTAATCCTGTCGATTCGTCGAGTACAGGGCTGCCATCTTGATTGAGAAGTTGCAAACCTACTGTAAACAACTGCATAACTTCTCGAGCAAAATTTTCATCAGGCCGGATATTCCTCTCAGGATCAGCTTTTTCATTACCAAGCATTGCGAGATACATTCCCATAGCCGGGTGCAATGTCACATCACGCAGTAACTCCCTATAATTTCCAAAGGCATTACGATGCAAAGTATCGGCATACCCCATGATCAATCGATCATGGCCCGCAAAATCAAATTGATCGGAAATAACGAATAGCTGACTTAGTGCGTAGGTCATGCGCTGACGCAACTGATCTGGGCTAGTAAGCGCATTAACCATGAAGGTTTCATGACTCAACTGCTTAAAATTGGCATCTTCACCACTATCGATATCGTCGAACTCAGCAGCTATTGATTCCCAAGCTTCAGTATAAAAATGTGGCTGTACGGAAATCTGTTCGTTGAACCAAGCGTCGCCACCCTGCTGAACCAAGTCATCGACGTCGCCATCTCTTGGTCCAAATGTACCCTGATAAAGCAGTCGAACAGCATCTATCCTGTCTGTTAAGGCCACCCGGGGAGGCGTTGTATTCACGAAGGTGGGTAATGAATCTGGCGTCGGTAATGATGGGGTAATATTCAGAGAAGTTCGGCCTAAGCCACCTCGCCCATCAGTAACTTCTAGGTGGACTGTAAATGTGCCAGCCATATCCGGCTCGAACTCAACCGCGCCTAAGGCTGAATTTCTAAGCGAGGCATAGCTTTTCTCTGGCGCCTCGAGACGCCAATTTACGGACAGAGTATCTCCATCATCATCTGTGCTCGATGCAGATGAGAGCTCTATAACGCTCCCGGCAGTATAATCAACGGCTGACGAGTCGATGACGGCTTTAGGGGGGTTGTTGTTTTGGTTAACCGTATTGTTACCACCCGCTCCACCTCCGCCACCACCACATCCAGAGGCAATAGCAGCGCCCACCAGTCCACAAAGGATTTTAGTTAATGTCATTCAACGATTTTTTTTATTAGCGACCATTACAATTTAGCCCTCTTCCTAGCACCAACACAAACATAGTTTATATAATCGTTTTAAGGTTGATCTTTTAGTCCGGTGCTACAAGATCGCCAGCGCGACCACTCGCATTTGGTCGAACAGCAACGGCGCTCTCACCCAACCTAAACCCCCATTAAAAAAGCCCCGCCAAAGCGAGGCTTTTTAATGGTAGGACCAGGCGGATTACTCAAAACAGCTTTTGCTGTTTTGCCCCTTCGGGCTTCGGTGCTAAATGCTCGACCACTCGCATTTGGTCGAACCGCAACGGCGCTCTCACCCAACCTAAACCCCCATTAAAAAAGCCCCGCCAAAGCGGGGCTTTTTTAATGGTAGGACCAGGCGGATTACTCAAAACAGCTTTTGCTGTTTTGCCCCTTCGGGCTTCGGTGCTAAATGC